>PJEL010001462.1_pt1 | contig 23821 bp, 18 predicted proteins | sample 1853271 | NCBI WGS metagenome assembly PJEL01 (sample SAMN08108733, study PRJNA415343) | Invertebrate metagenome, whole genome shotgun sequencing project. | host: Globobulimina | place: Sweden: Gullmar Fjord | collected 2015-08
GTGTTTTAGCCTTTAAGACTGGCTTTTATGACGAATTTATGGTAGTGAATATAATGTACATCACTACGTTGATTAGGTGTTTTTTCTTCCTTTTCATCAAAGCTACAGCTTGCATAGGCAAACCCCATATTTGACCGTTTAACTCCCCCCTTTTTTTGTCGAAAATAAGAGAAAAGTCCCCGTTGGGATGAATGTTTTGGGGAAAACCCCTCAGAGGTCCTCTTCTTACTGGATAGAATATACTTTTAGGGCATTTAAACCCATATTTTAAATAAAAATTTTTAAAAACGTGGTGCGGAATGTGGGTTACAGGCTTGAGCCCTTAGAAATTACTTGTTATAGCAACAAGCATCCATTATCCACATTCACCGAAAAGGAAGGGGCTAAAATAGAAGAGATTCTCCAGCGCAGAGTTAACATTATGTCTGTGGCATGGTAAGAAGATGATTTTTTGAAACCGCAATAAGACTGCATAATGAGAGCGCTGTCTCATCTAACTGTTTGAGACATAGCACATGAGGGTCAGAAACCTTTTCCGTTTAAGCTTTAATACCAACTAGGCATCAACTAGTACCTTCCAACACCCTGAAACCTTACAACCAGTAACCCCTTCTCTAAAAGGCATCTTCAAAGTGGCGGAAGTGCCATTCCTCGCCCTTTATGATGATGGAGATGATGTCGAAGCGAATAGCACCTGACCATCCGACTTCCTCCAAGAACTGGGTGGCCCCTTCATGGTAGAGTTCCACCTGGCGTCTCCCTACAAAAGACTCGGGGAAGCCAAAACCTACCCCTTTTCGTACCTTCACTTCGACGAAAAGCAAAAATTCCCCATCACGTGCGATGATGTCTATCTCTCCTTTTCTGTGGCGCCAGTTCCTTGCTTCGATCGAGAACCCTAGGCTTTTAAAGTAGTCGACCGCCATAGCTTCGCCTAGTTTCCCCCGTTTTGTTTGCTCTCTTACCATATGTCTTTAATATACGAAAGGAAGGGATAAAGAACCAACCCTAGCGTAGGGTTGCGGGGCGACATGGCATAGAGCGAACCTTATATTTTGTTCGGAGGGGATGCTACACCATTACGATTGCCTTTATTTTAGGAATAGTGCGGCTTTTTATCCTCCATTTCTTTTTCAACCTTGTAAGAGCGTCTTTTGCTATTCTTGGGGATTAACATGCCAATAAAAGTGCTATCAAGATTTTATTGTTATCCTCTATCCTTTTAAATCGGGTGTTTCTGAGACAAAAAATCTCTTTTCCTTAACTTTACCCCCTTTTATCCTCATCAGAACAGTGCCGTCAAAAGACTTTTTACCCGTTTTTATTTTAGTTATCTTCACCTTCATAGTGGTAGGCTTTACTTACCACTACCATGAAAATATCGGAAAGAGAGTACAGCAATACAGCGCTGATTTCCCAGGAGAGGAAGTAGAAGAAGTTATTGAGAAGGGAAAACCCGCTATGAATGTTGATAAGGAGGACCAAAGCACGCCTCCGATAGACATGCAGGTAGAGGAACCATCGCCCTCCGATGAAGGAAGGGAAAGCAACGCTGTGGCTAGGGAACCATACACTTTCTTCTACGTAATATGGAAGGTTGCCTATGACCTCCCGACTAAGGTAGCCTACGGGCTTGTTAACGGTGTTCATGCTGCTTTCAGCTGGTGGTTGTGTCAGACGTATATCTTCCGCTGGGAGCAAAGCGAAGTCGTAGTGCAAAAGAGAAAAATAGGGCGCTACGAGGCAAATCCTTTTTCATACAGAGTAGTAAAAAAAGCAAAAGTAAGCCATAAGGAAGTCACCCTCCAGAGTGATTGGAAAGAGACCCATGGTGGTGATGCAGCCTACTACGAATCCCCCTCACGGCTATGGCGCTTCGTGCGGCTATGTTGTTTCTTCCTCAAAAGCATCGGCCTTTATATCATAGGGAAAAAACTCTATGCGCAAAATCTCTCCTTTAACTCGTCATCTTACGAAAAGATACTAAACACTGCGGTAGACTACCCCCTTTATATCAGCAGCAACCTTGTCAATATATTAATCAGCCCCATTCTCAAAACTGTACTAGAGACTATCACAGAGCTCTTAGACAGTGTCACCTCAAGTTTTGTATTCCAGGTAATAATCATAGTGGTTGTTATTGGATTATTGTTTTCTGTTGTCCTTTACAGCCCTGTCTTTATCATCCTATCCAGCATAGTTATCTACGCCACTTATGATAAAGCTACTGGGAAGCTAGGTAAGCCTACGAGAATCAATGCCGCAACCATTATAGGCATCGGCATCTTTATTGCTCTAGGTATCTGCTTTTATCCTCTATTCTTTTTTTATGTCGGCACCATAGTGAAGATTGCTTTTTTCTTCTATTTACTTAAACTGAGCCCCTCCTTAGATATGCTGAAAAAAGAACCATTATGGGGTGACGTTATAAAACCAACTATCGACAGCCCCTTTACGATACCCCATGGGTGTTACATCTTCCTGGGAGTCTTCTTCCTGTACGCGTTGATGGCTGAGGTGCGTTACCTATGGGATGTCAACTATATCAAAGAGGGCAATAGGCTGATGCCGCAACCTTATTATTGCGAACTAGAGGCGCGCTAAAGTCATTAAAGCCAGTGGTTATAGTGCTACATGGAGCCTAAGGTAATTTGTAAACGCCTTTCTCTTTTTCGCCTTGCAAACTTGTAGGAAATCGCCAAAGAGAATGCTGTAAAAGAGGCATGTATAAGGAAGCAAGAAAAGAATTTCAGAGGATGAATCTCGTCCCTAAACGGAGTAAGGGAACTCGCGGTAAGCAATAGGCAAAAACTAAAAAAGGGCAAAGTCCACCATTATTGTTAGTTTTGCCCGCTTTCATTGTCACCAAGGTATGAACTATAAAGCCCTTTTTAACAACATCATCCTCACCTTCGCCCTCACCTTCTTTTTTATCCTAGTTGCGTTTGGAACCATAGGGTGGCATTATTCGACAGATAGAGCCACCGAAAGCGTATCAGAAAGGATGCTCAACCTGGAACAAGAGGGAGAAAATCACGGCATTGAAAGTGACTTCTATATGTGGGAAGGGGAAGACCTCTACGCTTCAGATCTCAACGAATACTTCCTCGCACCAGAGGTAAGTGGCAATGACAGAGAGCAGCCAAACACCATAAAGAGGTTAAAAGCTAGGGAGGGGGGATACTATGACATTAACGTCTTGGAAGATGATATTTTTTTTGAAGGCGTTAAAAAGAAGCGGAGAGTAGGCTTCTTCGGGTTTGTTTTAAATGCTATTTCTGATATTAGCTTCTACCTTGATGCTATCTTTTACGATTACCCCACCAAGGTAGCCCACTTCCTATCTTACCTTGGAAGCATTTGGACTTTTTACCTTGCAAACTTCCTCGGCTACCGATATAAAGAGGAAGAAGAGCAGAGACGGAAGATAGTCATGTACCGCGCCTTTCCTTTTGAGCACAAACTAGTCCATAAGAGCGATAGCGATTACCTCATATTGCGTGCCCATGTACAGCGCTGGAATAGGCTGCACGGCAAAGAATACGAAAAAAAACGAGAGGAAACGTGGTTGGTGGCTAGGGCTAAGAAGCGCGTGGAAATCTTTGGTTCCATGTGTAAAAACTTATCGTTCGTTTTCATATATGCGGTACTATGGGAAACCCAACAAGACATCCTCAAAAGCGTCTGGGGAGCGCTATGGCAAAAATTAAACTTGGGTATGTGGGAGGAATTTTGGAATAATTTACCCATAAACTACAAGGTCGTGGGCCTCTTAGCTGCCATTGGCAGCTGTATTCTTTTTTGGTTTGCTCACGATTTATTTCAAACAATTTTCTTTACGGCTCCCTTCGTCCTTTTTTTCATGATTTACTCTGGCTCTAAAGTCTTTTTTACTGAAGAAGCATTAAAAGCTGCCTTAAAAAGTATGCAGCAAGTAGCTCAACGAGGAGACGAAGATAAAAAACTCTTAAATGTTGGATTAGCACTTGTATTGATATTGGTTGTTATTTATTTAGCCTCCCTAGATCTTTGGATAAAGTTTGTATGTATTGGGGTCTTAGGCGTTATCTATACATATGATAAAACTTGGTTTGAAACCATAAAGAATGCGGCTAATGAGAGGTGGCAACTCCCCCCCGTTAACAACTTAAGGTCCATTATTTCCGTCGTTGGCGCCTTAGTCCTTGCTTTCTTTTTCTTTCCTAACTTAAAAGAATTCATCACGAAGTTCAAGATATACATCGTGGGTTTTGTAGTACTGATTATAGCGTATCTATCTCGTAAGCTACTGCTAAGATTAGGCCAAAATTTCTCCAGTAATCTCGCAATAGAAACCCTTAACAAGCTCATGATACTCTGTGCCGTCGGACTCTTTAGCCTTATGGTCGTATACGCCTGGTGGTTATTTGCCTTTTCTGACGACGGTGTCTTTTTCACCTTTGTCCTGATTATTACCTGCGGTTTCGCATGGTACGCATTGCAGAATAAATCCAAAGGAGAAGCCGCCAAAGTAGTGGGAATATGTATGTGCACCCTATGGCTACCTTTTTGGAGAGGAATAGAAGAAAAAAAAACAAATGCGAACACAGATGCTGAAAAGACAAATTCAGGCCCGCAAAAAGAAACCACTGAGAACGTAGATGCTAATAAACAAAAATTAGGTCAAGGGCCTCCCACCACCTCGTGGATGCCTTCTCTCCAACTTTCAAAATGGCGGTTCCCCTTTTTTCTCACCGTTATCGTCTCCTATCTCACCTATCGTCTTAGCCCTCGTGATAGCCCTGTCGGTAAAGCCGTTCAAGCGTCGATAAATAGATATTTTGGTAAAATTAGCAAGTCTACCGATATCCTGATGCGTATATTCACTACCTTCTTTGATAGCCTTATGCGGACGTTACCAACCCTTTTTATGGTATTCGTATTGTTTTTAGCCACATGTGTATGGTTTATGTATGGCTTCTCACTTATTTTACTTCCCTATGTCTTCTTCTTGTTGCTAGCCATCATCTTCCGTGACATAGAAAAAATAGAGACATTTTTAGGAGCCTTAAACGATAACCAACAATCCCAAGAAATGGAAGAACCAGTAAAAGGCTTATCTAAAAACATCAGTACCGTAATCTGTTATTGCTGGAAATACACCATCGGTAACTACCTATACACTCCCTTCTATGCCTTACTACAAAAAATCACCATGCCTATAGGGGGACAACGATTCATCGTGTCTTTTTCGTGGGGTGATGCCCTCTTTCAAACGATTACCATGATCCTCGTTATCATCTTCATATACACCATAATCAAGTGGGAAATCCTCTCTTTCCAGGTAGCACTAACCATCTGGCTCCTCTTGATGAACGCTACTGCTGGGCAACCTATTGCCTATATAAGCATTCAGCCCATCTTTGAATGGCTCCAAAACATGCCAAAGGGCAACTACCAGGTTTTTGAGTTTAAGTTGCTCCAAAGCATGTCCGAGGGCAACGTTTTTGATGTTGCTTTCCTGCATTTGGTAGGTTTTTGTTCTGAACTTCTTGTTTTTCTAACAATCCCACTGAGAGCCATCATGGAATTTCACATGCGCATGATTTTCGTCAATATAGGATTGTCAGTGCCCCTCGTAATAAAGTCAGGTGTACCTGCTTTCTTCTCCTTACTCGCCATCATATACTACTACAAACACTTGTCCGAAAGCCGCTATTACTCGAACGTCAAATATAGCGACGATTACAACCGACTCCTCTTAGAACCCTATAACTTTGACGTCGTGTCCTGTAGTTGATAAGATTATCCATTAACCCTATAAGGGGATAAATTCTTTTCTGAACCAAAGAACCCTTGCATCATCTAGCAAAAAGGGGTAACCCAAACCTGATTGCTGTGAGGGGCTATTACCTTAGATGTATGCGCCCGCCGCTATGCACGAAAGCCAATAAGTCGTCTCAAACGCACAGGATAGACCGTTAAGAATATGTGGGATAAACAGAAAAAGAGGAATGTAGAGGGAAGTGCGAGGGCCCCATTCTCGTCCTGAACGGAATGAAAGAAACCCATCACTACCTTGTAAGGTACACCACATTATGGGCGCCCTTTATCGATGGCAAATTCTTTCGCAAGGTAAGGACGCAAATGAGGTGCTAACTCAATCAAAACCTTAATGAGACCTTTAACACCTTTGTTCTTATGTGAAAATCCTGAAAAAAGATTGCCGACAACTTCTCCCTTAAAGTGCCTAAACTGCAAGGCACTATGGACCAAGATAGGATTTCTGTAACCAGCATCACGTAACTTTTTACTTGCTTCCACGCCATCCATAATAGGCATATTCAAATCCATTACCACCACTTCGTACCTCTCAATATTACTCGACACTTTCTCTAAAGCTATCATGCCATTCCCCGCATGCTCCACCGACACCATCCCTTCGAAAGCCATCCTAATCGCTGTGCGATAACTCTCGAAAAGAGTTTTATCATCCTCAGTAATCAGGACCCTAAACATATAAACTTTATACAAGACAGCATCTGTACTGCAACCGTATTTCATTAAAATAAAATCAGCCAAAAGAAATAAAAACCGCTAACAAAGAAAAATCCTATACTTTAATAGATTAAAACCCTCATTTTAACAATACCAACCTAGTTTTTTACCATAAAAAGTACCCCCTGCACTTGGTTATAATCGCCCTAATTGTTGCCAGTTTTAGGGTTTCAAACCCCTGCAACTATAACGAAAACCAAGACCCCACCACAACCTATCCCCGCTTCTATATACTTCACAAAATTGTGCAAAAAACCAAAGGATAGGATAAAACAAACCCCATATGACGCCTCAAAAGAGAAAAAAGCCCCTTGACAAAGAAAAAGGTCCCTTTAAAGCCCCCACTTGCCTCACAATAGCACCCGAAACAGGTCTCTACAAACACACACCTCCATCGTCTACAAAGCCTTTGCACACCCATTTAAGGGTGCGGAAAGAGAACCCCATTCATATACGAAGAAGAGAACAGGCACCTACTTTGGTGCTCTTCCTTGTCATCTCACAACACCACAGAAACTAACAACCAGGTACTATCTGAAACACCCGCTTTAAGCTAGATTTATCGAGATTAGGCCGTCACCTCCTAACTAGTTACACTTTTTTGCAAGGCATCTCACCCCGCCTTTCCGTTTTGATTTATACTCACTGAGTACCAAAAACGCACACAATCCACCGCTACAAAGAAGATTTTCCTATGAATACTCACCCACATCATTTTGTAAATTACATTTCCTTTCTTACATTTGTCATGTTTCTTTTATGAGCACCCCATAGTGAAAAGAACACTTTTCAAACTGACACTTAACCACCATGGAAACCATTACCCTTAACTGGATAGCCCTCCTTACTTTTTTTATTTTCAACACCATCATTGTGCGACGTTCTATTATGAAACGGCCCAAAACCTTCCGAGATTATGCCGTAGGTAGCCATCGCCTCGGGATGAATACCCTCGTCTTAACCCTCTTCGCCACCCTCATGAATGCCCACGCCTTAGGCTTTAAATCTTCCTATAAGTATGGTCTTATCGTCTTTATCTTCCCTACCACCTTCTCCTTGGTAGCCCTTTTTTATGGCCTCTTCGTCTTCCCAAGACTCACCGCTTTTGAAGGAGAATACACCATGGCAGGCATCATGGGCAAAATTTATGGCCCCTTCGCCAAGCGGGCTACCGTTGTGATAGCCACCCTCTACGCTCTCCTTATGATCGTCTCACAACTCCGAGCCGTAGGAGAAATTTCTCTCCTACTAGAAAACATCCAAACAGAAGAGCCCGGCCACGTGAAAATCCCCCTCATCATAACCATAGGCATCTTCCTCACCCTCTACACCGCTTTAGGAGGAATCCGCTCCGTAGCCTTGACAAACATTTTGCAATTCATCCTCTTCTTTACAGGAATCGTAGGCTTCTCCGCCATCATCATCAACCACTATGGCGGTCCCCAAATTATCTGGAGTCACCTCCCCGATACCCCAGAAAAACGTACTTTTTTTCTCCATCCCGCCCTAGGAAAAATTTTCTTCTCTGCTTTCTTCTGGACTATGTGGCCCACCGTCATCATTTCACCACCCATCATACAACGCTGTCTCATGACAAAAGACGAAAAACGCATCCGCTACATGTTCCTCTTCTTCTCCCTCTTCTACATGCTCCTCCGCATCATAACTTTCCTTGTCGGCATCAGCCTTAACCAAGTCTACCCACAGACAAAAAAAGTCAGCTCCATAGGCCACCTAGTTCAAACCCTATGCCACAGTTCCCTAGGACAAGCCCTCTTCATCATCGCCTTCTTCGCCGTCATCATCGCCACCGTCAACGCCATACTCAATGCCACAGCCATCATGTGGGCCTATGATATACTTCATAAAACCCCCAAGGCAAGCGGAAAACGCACTACAACAGAGATAACCAAAACCGCCCGCAACGTCACCCTCATCATAGGTATCACCGCCACCCTCCTCGCAGCCACCGTCAACCTGCAACTTTTCGACCTCATAGAATACGCCTTCTTCATCATCACCCCTCTTTCTATTCCCCTTTCGATGGGAATTGTAGGCCTTAAAGGCAACAAAAGAGCCTTCCAAGTAACCCTCTTCAGCTATTTTGCCATCTTCATCATCGCCTGTCTCATCCTCAGGAATCCCCTTTTCCTAGACCCCCTCGTCGCCATCTTCCACACTAAAGAAAGAGGAGGCTATCTAAAAAACCCCCTAATAGGCAAATTTGCCTGGTTCTTCGCCTGCATTATAAGCAGCTGCATCTTCTTTGCAGAACACTACCACCGAAACGGCCACTTTGTCTTCCTTAAACAAGAAGAAAACCTATGGGAAGAGGAAGGAAAAAGTACCAATCACCACATGGATTTCTTTAGGAACCCTAAACAATGGGCAAAAAGCAGGGTCGAACAAAACGGCTACCACATCATGCCCCTATTCTTCGTCGCCCTCTTCCTCATCCCTGCACCCATGATTCTGCAAAGCCCCTCATTTGACACAAAAACACTAAAACTCCTTCTCGCTATCTTTTTCCTCGGCGTTGGACTCGTAACCCAACTCATAACAAAAGACATGTGGCACCCACAACTCAAGCCATATCATAACCTCTACTACCTCTTTTGCATCTGGTATACCATCAACTTTTCAGGAAACCTCATAGCCCTACAAAAAATAGAACCCGCGTACTACAGTATCATATACAACATAGTAAAAATCACCCTCCTTATCCCCCTGTTAGATAGAATCGCCCTTATCCTCTTCGAAATATCAAGCTTCATAGCAGCCCTTATAGTTAATTATATCATCCAAGGCTTTTGCTTACCCCCAGGCTTTGTTATCTCTGAAAGCATCTTCCTACTCCTATTCCTCGCTTTTGCCCTCCCCTTTATCAGGCAAAAAGAAAAATTCATGCTTGAACAAAAAAACGCCTTGCTAAAAATTAAAAGAAAGAAAAGCAAAAACCACGACCTAGACGAACATCGCAAAAAAGGTCTCCTGCGAATCATAAACCCCCAAAGTTCAGCCATACACCAAATAGATACCCAACTCAACGAGATAAGTAAGATAACAAAAACCAAAACACAAGTGCAAGCCATCAAAAAAGCCATAGAATGGATAAAACAAAGGATAGCTATCGCCGCCTACTTCATGCACCTACACATACAATACACAGGCCTCTCACCACTCCTAAGCAACCTCTCCCAAAAGCTATTCAAAAGAGGCATCGACCCCAGCAAAAAAATTACCATACACGACACCACACGAAAAGAAAAGTTTATCTGCGACGCACAACAAATAGTCAAAGCACTAACACAAGGTGTTATCTACCTAGTCGAACAAAACAAAAATCACCCCATAACCCTCACCATAGAAGACGCCACACTAAACTTCGACACCAGCGCAGGAACTCGAAGCCAAACCACAGCATACAGATTCATCCTTACCAGCGACGACACCAATACAACAGATAACAACAAACCTCAAGAAGAAACGCCATCAACACTACTCGAAAGCAAACACATCATACTCGCCCACTACGGCACCTTCCAACACAATATAAACACCCTCATATTCACCATCCCACGTAACATAAAAACCATAAGCCCACCCGTGAAAGAAGTAGACCAAGACCTCATCGGCAACATCAGCATCTCAGGAGAAGAAGAAAAAACCTTCATCCAACAAATAGAGGCCAAAAAATTCAATAAAGAACGCATACAAAAAGCCCTCCGAATCTGCAAGTACTACTACCAAAAACACAGAAGGAAATCAGGAGAACCCTTCTATCTCCATCCACTTGCCGTCGCAAAAATCATCCTCACCCATACCAACCAAGAAGACATCATCATCGCAGCCCTCCTCCATGACATAGCCGAAGATACAAGATACAGCTACTATGAAATGGAAATCACCTTCGGTAAAGCAGTAACACAAATAGTCAAAGCCGTCACACACCGCTATAACATGACAGAAAGGCAAGCCATACTAGCAAAAGGACCCCTATCCATACCCCTCAAAAGAGAAGAAAAAGCAGCTCTCATCGTCAAAATAGGCGATCGCCTTCACAACATGCGAACCATTAAAGTCCTCCCCCTACACAAACAAGTCTCCATCGCCAAAGAAACCCGCAACTTCTTCGTACCCACAGCACAACTCCTAAACCTAACACCAATAGCAGAAGAACTCAACAGACTAACACAAGAGCTCACAGGAGAAGAAGAAAAATAGGGAGCGTCAGAAAAAGAGCAAGCCAATGACAGAAACCGACCAAATGAGCATCCAAATGCAGGCAACCGATCTCAAAAACACATAAAACCTGACGCTTCCGAAAAAATAGGAAACCGAAGAAAAAGAAGAAATCCACGAGAAAAACCACCTAAATAAGTCCGAAAATGCAAGAAAGCAATCCAAAAAACACACAAAACCTGACGCTTCCGAAAAAGAGAACTACAACCAACCCTAAAAGCAAAGTGGGCCCGCCAGGACTCGAACCTGGGACTACCTGAATATAAGTCAGGTGCTCTAACCAACTAAACTACAAGCCCTAAAACACCCCCAAACTTATCCACTAAAAGAAAAAAAACAATACCACCACCCCAACATGGACAAAAACACCAACAAAAGACCACCCCAGACCACTCCCAACAACAAACCCAACCACCAGCAAACAATACAAACACCCCACTGCACCCCACAACAAACCCACACAATACCCCACCAACCAGGTGTATATAAATTCTACAACAAAAACCATAAGCTCCTCTATGTAGGCAAAGCCAAAAACCTCCGAAAAAGAATCAAAAGCTACTTCAACAACAAAAAACAACAACAAAAAACAACAAAAATGGTCCAGCAAATCGCCACTATAGAATACACCATCCTAGACACCGAATACCAAGCCCTCCTCCTCGAAAGCAACATCATAAAAGAGCAGCAACCCCCCTATAACATCCTCTTCAAAGACGGCAAAACATACCCCTACCTCGCCATCATAGATGAACCCTACCCACGGCTCATCTTTACCCGAGACCGCAACAACCCAAAAGCCACCTACTACGGCCCCTTTACAAGCCAAAGAAACCTACGTAACATCCAAGAACTCATACGCGAACTCTACCCACTACGCACCTGCAACTACAAACTCACACCCGAAAACATCGCTAAAAAAAAATTCAAGCTCTGCCTCGAATACCACATCGGCAACTGCCTAGGTCCCTGTGAGAACCGCCAGCCACCAGACGAATACCAAAAAAACATAAACCAAGTCAAAAACATCCTCAAAGGAAAAACACAACCCGTCAAAAAGCACCTCAAAGAAAAAATGCTCCAAAGCGCACAACAAAGAGACTTCATCAAAGCACAGCAATACAAAGACAAAATAGAAAAACTAGAAAAATACCATGCCAAGTCCCTCATCACCAACCCCAATAGAGGTAACCTCCATGTCATCGCCATCATAGACCACACCCACCACGCCATCATCAGCTACCTCCACATCAACAAAGGAAGAATAACCCACACAGAAACCCTCATCGTAGAAAAGAGACTCCAGGAAGATCCCAGCAACATACTAGCCATCAGCCACCTCTACATCATCCAAAAAGCCCAAACACAAGCCAAAGAAATCCTCACCAACCACCCCTTCACCACCGCACAGCCCCACACCACCATCACCATCCCCCAAAAAGGAGACAAAAAGAAAATCCTAGACATCGCCATCAAAAATGCCTACCACATCCAAAAGCAACAAATACGGCAACAAGAGCAACAACAAAGACAAGCCAACAACCCCCTTATCAAACTCCAGGAAGCCTTAAAGCTACCACACATCCCCAACCACATAGAATGTTTCGACATCTCCAACATCCAAGGCAAGCACCCCATCGCAGGCAAAGTACACTTCAAAGAAGGCAAGCCCTACAAACCATACCACCGCTACTATCACATCAGAACCATCACACAACCCGACGACACCAAAGCCATAGCAGAAGCCATCCACCGCGCCTATCGGATAACCCTAGAAAGTCACCAACCCCTCCCCGATTTAATCATCGTAGATGGTGGCAAAGGACAACGCAACGCAGCATTCAACGCCCTCAAAAAGTTAGGCATAGAAAAGAGAACCACCCTCATAGCCCTCGCAAAAAAATACGAACACATCTACCACCCCAACAACCCCAACCCACAAATCCTTGACCACGAAAACCCCGCCCTTCAACTCCTCCAGCGCATTCGAGACGCAGCACACAACTACTCCCTAAAGCAGCACAGAAAAAAACGCATGCGTTACAACCTTACCACCGAACTAACCACCATCCCCAACATAGGACCCAAAACAATTCACAAGCTTATAGAAAAATACCGCAGTACAGACAAGATAAAGCAAGCACCCAAAGGAGAACTAGTGCAACTTATAGGGGCCCGCAAAGCCAGCGCAATCCAAGGATATTACCATGAAAAAGAAAAACTACCCTTCAAAAAGAAACCCAAACACCCGTAAAATACCATAGGAATTTTCTCCATTCAAGAAAAATTTTACCTTTGGGCCAAGTTCATTATCACCACGGAATACATTCCCATGCCAAAGAAAAAAACCAAATTAAAAGAAGGTGAGATATTAAGAAGAGTATTAAAAGAAACGAATACCAACCTCACAAAATTGACACTACAGCTAGGAAAAAGCAGAGGATACCTCTACGGCCTATTTACAAAAGCAAAAGTAGATGTAAAAATCATTCGGAAGATAGGCGGCATCATAAAGCATGACTTCAAACAACAGATTCCACGTGCATATACTGAGACACCTAAAGTTGGTGAAAATAATGAAGTCATTTTCCGAACAGGGGAATCCATAGAGTTAGACCGTATAAAGGAGGACTTTATCAGCACCCTCTATACACAACAAAAAGTCCTACGCATACTTGCAGAAGTAGCTAATCAGAATGAAAAAGGACCTCTCAAGAAAGAGATAGAGAAACTCTTTAAGGAAATTAAAGAAAATCCCAAGGACTATATTCTAACAAAAAGAGACGACGGGGAAGAATAAGATAAAAGCGGATGTGGCGAAATTGGTAGACGTGCTAGATTTAGGCTCTAGTGTCGAAAGACGTGGGGGTTCGACTCCCTCCATCCGCACCAAGAAACTTTAAAAAAGATAATCATCTAAAAAGGTCCTTGTGCTCTTATGGGATATCTTTACAAGCTTCGCGAAAGTCATTAGGAGAATGGCCTGTTTTTCTCTTAAAAACACGGCAAAAGTAGCTAGCATCATCAAACCCTACCTTACTAGCTACCTCTCTTATCTTTTTTTCTGTGGTCATGAGAAGAACCCTCGCCTTATTGATTCTCTTGACTCGCACGTAATTTTGGAGGGTTTCGCCTGTAACCTTTTTGAATAATTCTGCCGTATATTCGGAAGAGAGGTTTACTGCCTTGGCGATAGCGGAATTAGAGAGATTACCACATAAATTGTCCATTACATACATAAAAATAGATACCAGTCTATGATTCATAAGAGAGGAAATGCGCTTTCTATCTATGGGTTGTAGCACTTTGTTGTCTACCATGTAGCGCAATAGTAGAATAAAGAGAACGTGCATAGCGCAGTCTGATATAGACTTGGCCCCTAGTTTTTGATTTTCGTATTCTTGCATAATCATCTCCAAGGGAAAAACTACTTTGGCGTTCTTTTTTAATATGAAGGGTTTTAATTTAGCTAGCTCAACAAAGTCGATACCCCCGTGGGTCATAGCAGCAAACTCCAAAACGATGGCATGGGTAGGAAGGTTATAGGACGGCTTATTGCCCTCGGTTATCTCTGTTGCTACCATGCGCCATTTGCTCTGTTTTTTTGTTCTTTCTAAGTATAAGGTTTCTAGAGAAGTAGTGCATCCTGAGGGGATAAAATAGATGTCATTCACCCAAAACTCTTTTTTTTTTGAAAACATTTCTTTATTGTGCGTGATAATAAGCTGGTGGAATAGGGATTGGGTGCCATCACGCTTTTTGTTGTGTTGTTTTACGCTCACGTTTTTGAGGGTAACGGTTAAATTTCTAATGACTTTTTCTAAAAGAAGGTGTTCCATATCTTCACGAAATTTTGTGCTTTCAAGTTGCCCAAACTTACAAAACCTCTCCCGCAATTATACAATTATGTCTATTCTAGGACGTAAACGAACAAATATAGGCGTCGATAAAGGAATTTATCTCTCCATTTAGCACATCGCCTGCCTTCCTCTCTTTATGTTGGGTTCTCTTATCTTTTACGAATTTTTCGGGTGCTAGTACGTAGCTTCTAATATGCGAACTGAAGTCAATGTTTTCGTGCGCCTGATTTCTTTCTTTTTTGGCTTTCTCTTCTTCGTCATAGTGGCGTTGGTAGAGGCGAACTTTGAGCAAAGAGCGTGCTCGTTTCTTATTAGCCTCCTGTGAGCGTTCTCTTTGGCAGGTTACCACAATCCCCGTAGGTTTATGTTTGAGGCGAACAGCCGTTTCAACCTTATTAACATTTTGTCCTCCCTTACCGCCAGAACGAAAAGTCTGCCATACCAAGTCTGCCTCTTTTAAAGTTACCTCAAAAACCTCATCAGTAACAGGGTAAACCTGAACCGAGACAAAAGAAGTATGCCTACGCCCACCACCATCAAAAGGCGAAATGCGAACCAGTCTGTGGACACCCGATTCCCCTTTGAGATAGCCATAAATATAAGTACCCTCAATCCGAATGAGTGCTGACTTAATCCCTGCAATCTCACCCAACTGGTGGGAGAGCGTCTTCACAGTGAAACCCTGCTTCTTCGCCCACAAAGTGTACATCCGAAGCAACATCGCCGCCCAGTCCTGGCTGTCAACACCTCCTGTACCTGGTTGGAAGTGAAGCAAAGCATCCCCTTTATCAGCCTCATCCTGCAGCATCCCCCTCAAATGAAGACCCCTTAAACCATCAAAACAAGACCAATAAGCCTTGGTTAGAGCCGCCTGGGAAAGTTCCCCCACTTTGAAAAGTTCAAAAGAAAGTAACAAGTCTTCCATAAGATTCGCCACCACCTCAATCGTCGCAATTTCCACCCTCACATATTGCACCTTACGAACCAAATCATGCGCTTTGCCACCACCATCCCAAAAAGAAGAAGCCCCCATAACCACCTCCTGTTCCCCTAGCCACCGCCGCTTCTCTTCAAGTTTAAGACGCCCCATCGACCCCTTTAAGTCACCCTCAAGACGCCTAATATCATCCGTAGTAGGAACTTTGCTACGATCGTACAGCCCATTTTTCATAGGCTAAAACTATTATATTGTTAACTTTGCCCCATGCTACCCATCACATTACACATAAAAACACCAGGAAAGAACATCTTGCACACAAAAATCAAGCGCATAAAACTCCCAGGTGCCGACAAACCCTTTGAAGTCAGGAAAAACCACCTAGCCATCATGACCCCCCTAGACAAAGGAGAAATACATTTCATCACCGAAGGTGGCGCCGAGACCCTACACATCGAAGGAGGATTCGTGGCCGTCAGAAAAAATCGAGTGACCATCATCCTAGAGAGCCTTCCCAGCACCAATTAAAGACACCTCCCAACGAAAGCAACCACGATAAACAGAACGCCCCGCCCTGTCGCTGAAATCGCCCCAGCCCCCCATATAGCAATCCCGCCAGAAAGTCTCATCCGCAACAAGGGAAAAACCCACACCCGTCATCACCGCCACCATCTCCTCCCATAACCAGTCCACATCAGAACTAATGTAAACCTTCCCACCCCCCCGCAACATGCACGCCATAGAAACCGCAAAAGGAACCCGCACAAGGCGGCGTTTAGCATGGCGACGCTTAAACCACGGATCAGGATGGAAAATAAAAAAAGAATCCACCGAAGACAACCCCACAGAAGCCTCTAAAAAAGACTCCGCACGAAAGTAGACCAACCCCACATTATCAAGTCCCATAGCCGAGACCCTTTCCTCTACCAACGACACCATCGCCTTTCGAACCTCAATACCCAAAACAAAGCGACGCGGGAAAAGCTGCGCCCAATGACACAGAAAATCCCCTTTAGCAAAGCCAATCTCAATATCCAAAGGACCTGACGGCGGCGAAAAAGAAGGCACCTCCCCATGGAAAACAAAAGGGTTAACATGCGCTCGGACCCTTTTAATCGAAGTAGAAATACCCATAAATACCCTATAAATTAAAACAAAAATAGCCTAACCCTCACGCTCATCGCCACCTTTCTCATCCGCAACACGCGTCAGCTTAATATCCAAGAAACCAAAACCAATCGACACCAGAGGACTTAGCAAATTAAACCAAGCAAAAGGCAAATAAGAAAGCGTAGAAACACCCAACACCCGCGCCTGCATCACACCACACGTATTCCAAGGAACCAGCGGCGACGTCACCGTAGCCGCATCCTCAACCACACGCGCCACATTCACATTAGCAAGTCCCGCCCTACGAAACAAAGGCAAGAAAATCCTGCAACACAAAATAATCGCCAAATACTGATCCGCCACCGTGATATTGAAAAAGACACCCATCATAGAAGCATATAACACCAGCATACCCCTCGAAGGAGAAGAACCCAGCAAAGCACTCACAAGCCTATCCAAAAGTCCCGTACCCTCCATAATCCCACTGAAAACCAAAGATGCAACAATAATAGAAAGCGTACCACGCATACCCCACACACCACCAGAAAGGCAAAGCCTATCCATCACAAAGTGACCACTCGTAACCTCAACACCCCAAAAGCAACTCGAAAAAATAACCCTCACAACACCCCAAAAACCCCCACAATCACCCAGCAAACAAAGAAAAGTCCACTGGAAGCACACCGCAATACCAATTCCAACCACAGAGCCCGCAAACAGCACCCACAAAGAAGGAACACCCAACCCAATCAAAGCCAACACAAAGAGAGGAACCAGCAGCCACACACCCCGAATATCAAAGCGTTCACCCAGCAACCCCATCACAGCCACCCCCTCCTCTGCAAGCCCATCACCACCACCACCATAATACAGCCCCGCCATACCAAAGAGAACCAAAGACAACCCAAAACCCACAACCGAAGTCCACATCATATGGCGAACATGGCCCATAAGAGGCGTCTCCGTCATCGACGCTGCCAGCACCGTCGTCTCCGACAGCGGCGTCAGCTTATCACCAAAATAAGCACCCGACAAAACAGCACCAGCAACAAGAGGAGCAGGAAAACCAAGCACCTCACCAACAGAAAGAAAGACCACACCCATCGTCCCCACCGTCAGCCACGAACTACCACAGGCAAAAGCCATAATCCCCGTACAAAGCGGCACTAGCACCAAAAACCACCGCCCACTGCTATACTTAATACCAAAAAAAACCGCCGAAGGAATCACACCCGCCAGCAACCATGATACCGAAAGAAAGCCCACCAGAATCAAAAACAAGAAAGTAGGAAAAACCGCACCAAATAAACCACGGACAACACCCATCACAGCACCCAAAGAAGGCCCTCCACGCAGCCGCGAAATCAACAGCGCAACCCCCGCACCACTTAACAGCGCCAGCTGGTGAAAACCCTCACCAGCATCATCGCCAAACAAAAAGCACCCGCCAGCAAGCAATGAAACTGACACAACAAAAGGCAACAGACCATCCCAAAAGGAAAAACGGGCACTAGAAGACATAGATAAAAAATCGCCCCCAAACATAGACAAAAGACAAAACTAAAAAAAAAGTAACTTTGACCACCATGGCAGGACATAGTAAATGGGCCACAATCAAAAGAAAGAAAGCAGCCCTCGACAAAAAAAAAGGCGCAAAGTTCACAACCCTAAGCAAAGCCATAACACAAGCTGCCAAACAAAACCCCAACCCCAACAGCCCTGCACTTAGAGATGCCATCGCACAAGCTAAGAAAGCAAGCATGCCCAAAGCCAACATCCAAAAAGCCCAACAACCAGCACGCAACACCAACCTACACACCATCACCTACGAAGCACAAGCACCACACGGCATCGCCCTCATTATCAAAATCCAAACCGACAACAAAAACAGAACCGTAGCCACCATTCGCAATCACCTCAACAAACAAAACGCCACCCTCAAAAAAGGAGGAACCAACCAACACTACTTCCAACAAGGTAGCACACTTACCATAGCAACCCAGCACGCCCACGACCAAGAACTCCACGTAACCCTAGCCGAAGCAGGAGCCAGCACCATAGAACACTACAAAGAACATCTCCAAATCCACTGCCAAAGAGAAAACCTCCCCACCATCGCAGCCATCCTCAAAGACAGACACATACCCATACGCACCACCACACAAGGCGCCCACCCACACAGCCCCATCTTCCTCCCTCCTCACCAAAAAGTCCAAGTACAACACCTCCTCGACACACTTAGCAAAATAGACGAAGTCACCCAAATACATCATAACCTTCAGGAAAACACCTTTATTGAAAAAATATTGTAGAATGGCCATCCCAAAGGCGAGATAGCTCAGTAGGTTAGAGCGTTGGATTCATAAACCAGAGGTAGAGGGTTCGAATCCCTCTCTCGCCACCACACCAAGCACATGCGCATCGACATCATAAGTGCTGTCCCCCAACTCATACACAGCCCCCTCAACCATTCCATCCTAAAAAGAGCACAAGAAAGAGAAAAAGTCGCCATCCACCTCCATGACCTCCACCCCTACGGCCAAGGCAAACACAAACACATCGACGATAAACCCTACGGAGGCGCACCAGGAATGGTACTCAAACCCGAACCCATCTTCGACTGCATAGAAAACCTCCAAAAGCAGAGAGACTACGACCACATCATCTACATGACCGCCGACGGAGAAACCCTCAACCAACAAACCCTCAACACCCTAGCCAAAGCACAAAACCTCATCCTCCTCTGCGGCCACTACAAAGGCATCGATGAACGCGTCCGCGACCACCTCATCACCAAGGAGATAAGCATCGGCGACTACGTACTCACAGGAGGGGAACTCCCCGCCGCCATCCTCGCCGACGGCATCGTACGCCTCATCCCAGGTGTCATCAACAACAGCGCATCCGCCCTCACCGACTCCTTTCAGAAGCCCATACTAGGCCAACCCCTTTACACCAGGCCCGCAACCTACCGCAACTGGACCGTCCCCCACGTACTGCGCAACGGTAACCATAAAGAGATAGCCCAGTGGGAAGCAGCACAAAGCAAGAAACGCACAGAGGAGAGGCGCCCCGACCTCCTCAACCAACATCCACCAGCACAAAAGAGCAAAGAGACAATAGCCGCAAAACAAAAGCAAATAACCCAGACCCTCCACCAGCTCGCCCGTGAAAGTCCCACCATCCTCTACCAGTACATCGTAGCCAAAGGAGAAGCACTACCACCCTTAGCCTCTGAAAGCAAAACCACCGCCAACCTCATCAGCGGCTGCCAGTCCCGCGTATGGATCACCGTCACCGCTTACAATGGAAGGCTTTTTTTACAAGGCGATAGCGATGCCGCCATCACCAAAGGCCTCGTCGCCATCCTCATAGAAATTTATGCAGGGCATACAACCGCAGAGATAGAGAAGAGCCCATGCCTCTCCGCTACCCTAAACCTCGATAGCCTCATCAGCCTACAAAGAAGGGACGGCATGCAAACCATCGAAGCACACATCCACCAGATAACTCAGAGCGTTAAGCAATAGGAGAGGGAAAATGAGAGAATTTCTACCCACAAAACTTGGCGTCCAGGAAAGAAACATCGCCACCAGTACTCACCATGGCAACTGGTCGGAGCAGCAGGACTTGAACCTACGGCCTCTCGCCCCCCAGACGAGCACTCTACCAAACTGAGCTATACCCCGCATAAAGCGTAGTCGCTAGGGGAATCGAACCCCTGTTGCTAGGATGAAAACCTAGAGTCCTAACCACTAGACGAAGCGACCAAAAAGGGCACCAATATAGGGGATAAACCATGCCACACAAAAATTTCGCCTACAGAAAGACCACAAAACCATTCCCAAGCGGTGCAATGGCTTCATAGTAACACTATTGCGTGCACAAGTCTCACCTCCAAAAGACTCCGTTAGGCAATGTCGTCATCGTCGATAGTGCCACCCAAAGGCGGGAAAGTAATAACAAAAGTCGCCCCTTTCTTCTCCCTAGGCACATAGCCGATAGTCGCACCCATCATCCCAAGGATTTGCTGCGCAGAGACCAAACCCACACCTGTACCTTTGAAGATATCACCCTCAAAGAGGTGAGGAACCACATGGTCCGCGATACCAACACCATTGTCCGTGACGATAATGCTCTTTGCCTCTGCATTCCAGCCAATTTTTATCTCCTTAGCACCGCCATGGAAGTAAGCATTCTTCACCAGGTTAGCCAAAATCGACGCCAGCAACGTATCATGGATAGCAATTTTGAAAGAAGGCCCTTCCACCAGTTTCACCGTCATATTATAGTCTTGCTTAAAGAAAAGAAGGTGCTTCTTAAGGAAAGTAACCACATCCGTAGGGTGCACATCCTTCTCCTGTATGCCATCATTAAGGACAAGGCCACTGAAAGCATCCGCCTGACGCTTTATCATCTTGGAACTGTTCTCCAACATCGCCACTCCAGCTATGAACTCCTCTTTATCCTCGTCAGTCCATGCCTCTCCCTTCTTAACCTTCTCCGCTAGCAGAGGCTGCCTGCAACGATTCACACTATCATGCAGGGTCCAGTTGAGGCCCATCAACGTATTCGAAATATCATGTGCAAAAGTACGGGCAAAAATCTCATTGCGGAGCAAGTTCGTCTCTTCTGTCTTTGCACGCTGCAAGAAAAGAAGGCGTGTAGCCGCTACCATAGTGGCAAGACCCACTACAATGAACCACCAATCGCTAATAGCGGAACCCTCTATCGTAATAGCTGTGCAATAGTAGAAAAGAGCCGCCATCACAAATCCTACCCCAGCGATAAAGAAAGAGGCAGCACCATCTATAAGGGTTTGCAAAAGCGTGATAGCAATGAGAAACTGCAACACCACCAGCTTATTACCAGGATTATAGAGAAGCTGTAATGCCGAGTAGAAAGGCAACAGCCAAATAAGACTCACAAACCAGAAGAGTGGGAAGTAGTAGCGGAAAGGTTCCCTCCAAACTGGGGCTATCATCAGCATAACGGAGAATAAAAGTGAAATACAACGAACGAAAAAGAAGATATTACGGTACGTCGGCATCATCTGCGGTCCTATGGCACTGAAAAGGAAGAGGTTGGCAATCGAGAAGTAGGCACCTAAAAGGAAAGGATTGCTACCATAACGCACCATCTTGCGACGTGCCCAGAAAACAGGACTGCGGAAAAGGTGAGCCAATGCACCCTCCTTTTGACCTATCGGGCTGTAGCGCGACTTCTTTAGCGAACGGGCCTCCTCTCGTTTAAAGTCACCCATAGCCATGTAATGGGTTATCATATAAGCGATACCGCTACCTATCAAAGCAAAGGGAACCACAAAAAAGAACTTCCTTCTAAAGAAGCGATGTTTCCACTCTTCAAAGTCCCCCACAAAAAAGATATTAGCTTGGCCTAAGCTTCCTAGAAGGACTGCTAAAAATAAAAAAGTGCCTAGACTAGCAAAAAAGGCCTTCTTATCACCAGGTAAGCGCAACGTTATGGCTACCAAAGGCACCAAAAAGAAACAGAGGTTCAAATCAACGAATGCAATAATACTCACCACAGAAAACTCTTGCAACAAATACGAAAGCAGGGTAACTGTAATCCCTAATCCTATTGTTATCACGATAGGGGGTTCTTCATCATCACTTCTAGCTTTCTTATCATTAAAAAAAGGAAGAACATCACAGCAGATAAGAATCACCGAAGAATTCAACCAAGAGTCAGTCGTCGACATCACCACACTACTCAACATCAAAATCAGAAGGATCCTTACCTGATGGCTATCGTGGAAAAGATAGGTAGCAATCACATCAAAAGTCTTTTCTTCCGTTATCTTACTAGGGCCGTAGGCAAGCAAAAGACCCAAGCCAATAACACCCAGAACCCAACCTAAGACAAAAATAAAGCAAGCTGCCCCTGTGAAGGCTGTGCGTAACTGCTTCTCATTTCGGAAGGATAAAACACGCTGGATAACAGGTGCACTGATGAACCCACCTAAACAAAGAAAAAACCCAGCTAAAACCGACATCATAAAATGAGGAGTCTCCCATATATTAAGCAAGTGGCGATAGGGCTTATGGGCATAAACCTTGCCCAATAGTTCCTCTACACTATGCACCTCCCCATGGCCTTCATAGTGGGTGTTTAGCACCTTATTGGCAATAAAAAGAAAACCACCTACTACTAAAATAAACTGTACCACATCCGTAGCGGCTACAGAACGCAATCCCCCTAGCACTGTATAGGAGGTAACAACAAGACCTACCATAAGGATAATAGCCCCCTTATTTAAACGAACCATAGAGCAAAGGTAACCCATAAGCACAAACTGAGCTACGATGTACAAAAGAGAAGCTAACAATGACAATATCCCTGTAACAAGCTGTGCTTCTCTTCCATAAACCCTTCCCATCACATCCCCAAGGGTATAGCATTTATTGAAACGGAGGAGGGCAGGATAAACAAAATGACCCAATGAGAGAATTGTAACCATATAAGCAAGAGGTACAATCACCCTATTGCTCATCCCAAACTCCTGTACATCCGTCACTCTAACAGTTACATACTTTGCACCTATAACCGTAGCAAGGACCGTTATCATCAGGACACCTGTTCCCATCGACCGCCCTGCGAGGGCCCACTCCCCAAGGGTTTTTGCCTTCTTTTGAGCGAGTCCTACTACTAAGTTGAGGGCGAAAAAAATCCCCAGTGCTGCGTACATCGTTGTTGCTGTTTCCATAACTATCTAATTGGCTAATCTATTTATTGCGGTGCGAAGTAACACCTTTTCTTTAAAAAAGAGAATGCCACCGCTGTACACCCTTAAATAAAGCCATAGAACGCATAGCGATAGCGATGAAACAACATATATAACGCCAAAAGGGTTAAAAATCCTAGCACTTTGAAAAGGAAAATTCCGCGAAAAAACCTCCCAGCCCAAGGGTTGTCCGCAGGAAGCATCGTGAGGCCAGAGAATCTGTGTTACCCGCTATTGTGAGGAGAACTTTTTAGGTGGTTGAATCTTTCAGTAGACTTATTGCAAAAGTAGCGACTGGTATGTTCCCTTTTTCTATGTGTTTTAGTTGCTCTCTATTGCTTGTTTTTTCTTTAAAAGGGTAGTCTCATAAAGAAACACCTTCCGAAAATT
>PJEL010001463.1_pt1 | contig 23795 bp, 20 predicted proteins | sample 1853271 | NCBI WGS metagenome assembly PJEL01 (sample SAMN08108733, study PRJNA415343) | Invertebrate metagenome, whole genome shotgun sequencing project. | host: Globobulimina | place: Sweden: Gullmar Fjord | collected 2015-08
CCCGTCAGGAAAATGGTCATTCAGGCCCTGGGCACCGAGCTTTATCCTGGCCCCCTTTTCGAGGTTTCCTGTGAGGAGGCCAAGTGTCATGCCCATTTCTTTCAATACATTGAGAGATTCTATGATTCCCGGCATAATCGCCCGGTCCGGATTATCAACTTCTTCCTTCAGAAAATAGAGGTAACTTTCCTGCATTTTTGAGAGATTCCCGTCCATTTGAGGAAAACCATGTGTTTTCAAGCCTTCCTTCATGATCTGGGTATCAGTCCTCCCGGCCATGGGGATACCCTTAAAGGCATCCTTAATTCCGAAGAGGTGGCTGAAGCCCCTGTCGAGCGCCCTGATCCCGGCGCCGCCTGTTGTTACCAATGTTCCGTCAATATCGTAGAGAATTAATTTGTTTTTCATTTTTTATATTATGCATTAAATGGATAGCAATTTAAAAATCCATGGCAGTGTATTATCATAAACATGCGTAAGATTGAGCGGGTGGGCTCTAAAAAAAGTATTATTCGATACCTTACCTATAAACTAATGAGCAAATAATCCGAAATTCAAAGCCACATGCACAATACAAATAATAAATCGAGTCATAAGACTTTTTTTAGAGCCCACCCGCTCAATCTTACAGACTACTGAACCGCGAGAGCATCCGCAATCCGGATAAAATCCTCAATCCTCACCTTCTCAGGACGTATCCCAGGAGCAACTCTTGCTTTCTCTAATGCATCACCTATTCCGTCAAACGATTTCAAGCTGTTCTGTATAGTCTTTCTTCTCTGAGAAAAAGACGATTTTACGATCTTCAAAAAAAGTTCCTCGTCTTTCATCTTATACAGGGGGTCCGGGGACACCTCAAAATGCACAACAGCAGAATCGACTTTTGGTGGAGGCGAAAATGCTTTCCTGGATACAGAAAATTCAAATGAGGGCTTTGTATATAACTTAAGAGTAATGGAAAGCACCCCATACTCTTTAGTATCGTGTGCGGCGATTATCCTTTTAGCCACCTCTTTCTGCATAAGGAGTGTCATGCTCTTGATTTTGTCCTTATACTCAAGCAGCTTGAATATGATAGGTGTTGTTATGTAGTACGGTATATTGGCAACGACCCTGAATTTCCCGCTAATTGTTTCATAAGGGAACTTAAGCGCGTCAGCCCGTATTACCTCCACATTGTTTTTGGATGAAAGATTTTCTTCAAGTCTGCTTATAAGTTTTTTATCAAACTCAATGGCGATTACCTTTTTTGCATGGTCTGAAAGCAGTTTCGTCAGTGGTCCAAGCCCGGGACCGATCTCGACAGCCGTATCATTCCGGGTCAAGCCGCTGCTATCAATAGTCTTCCTGAGAAGGTTTGGATCAAAAAGGAAATGCTGGCCGAAAGATTTTTTCATTATTAAACTTCTTGTACCTCTCCTGAATGTGTAAAGATAATATATGAGTTTACATTTTCCGTATTAAATATATTTTTGACGGCATTTTTATATATGTGGAGCTGAACGGCATATTCTTTCAGAAGGTAATTCATCTCCTTTTTATGAACAGGGAATGTCTTGTAATCATAAACCCTGTACTGGTCATCCTGTTTTATAATACGGTCAATCCTTCCGTTGTAAACAGTATCCGCATCTTTGAATATAAACGGCAGTTCTGTGAATGAATCTTTTTGCGGTTTGATGATCTTTTGCCATATGTCCTTTCCCTTTAGGATGGCTACCTGATTTTCAATAATCTCTATTTTTTCTTTTGCCGCGTCTTTCATAATGCCTCTGGACGAAAGATGCTTTTGGGCCCGTTTAAATATGTCCTGTTCCACGATTATTCCGTTTGATATTTCTTCATATAACTTGTGAATAATGTCCCCAAGCATGCCCCAATCTTTTCCATGCTCTCTTTTTATGTCCACTGTTTCTGTAACAGACTTCCAGATGGACGGTTTTTTTATTGCTAATGGAATTGACTCTATTCGTGAGAGGACTTTTTTCTCTTTCTTCTGTTCGGGCGCGTGTTTAAATAACGTTTTTACATCCTCTTCTGTTATTAATGAAAGTACCTGCATGTCGGGTGGAGCTGTATATATTGAATCTTTCTTTTCAATTTCAAGGCTTTTTTTAAGGAAATCCAGAAAGTTTTTGTCTTTTTCAGTCCAGTGGCTGATGAGGAAAAGGGCCTCCTCAGCCCTTGTAACCGCAACATAAAAAAGTCTCTTCTGTTCTTCTTCTTCCTTTGCCAGTTGAATAAGGAAGTCGTCGTCCTGCTTGCGTATAGATGATATGGGTTCTGATTTAAAAAAGAACCTGCCCTCTTTTTCATAGACCAGCCTGTCATCCGTTTTCAGAATAAACTGGTCATCAAGTCCCGGAACGAACACGATCGGAAATTCAAGCCCCTTGGATGCATGGACAGTCATTACCTGGACGGCATCCATCCCTTCTGTATTTACATTTGCCTTTGGCTCGTCATTCCTGTCAGAGGTCCTCTCAAGAAAATCTCTGATCTTAAAAAGTGATTTTCCGTTTGCCTCCAGATCTTCCACCAGTCGTATAAATTTCTTTATATTGGCCCGTCTCTGCGCTTCATGAAAATACTTCCATGCTCCTGTGCTGACAAGGACATGCTCAAGTAACTGGGAGAGCGGTGTGTCTGTAAGCATGGATAGCCATTCCTGGAGTAGCTGAGAGATTTCATTTAGATGTATGTTCTCTTCCTTTTCGGAATTGATTTCTTTTAATTCTGAGAAGAGGCTTCTCTTGCCGTTGCTTATCAGTTTAATAATGTCGTGTTCTTCGATATGAAACAGGGGGCTTTTCAAAATGGTATAAAGACTGTAGTCGTCCCTGGGGTTTGAAAGAAAGAAGAGGAATGCCCTGAGCATTGCGACTTCGGGTTCCTGATAAAAACCGATTCCCTTGACCGCAACAAAAGGGATATCAAGCTCTCTTAGTGCTTCTTCATACGTTCCAAGGTGGGTCCTCTTTCTCAGGAGAATTGCCATGTCAGAATACTGGCATGGTCTCTGTTGCTGAGAGGCACTGTCAGTCACAAGAAAGTTATTGACCAGACTTCTTATTCTTTGTGCAAGGACTGTTGATTCCTTTCTCTTCTTTTCCGCAGCGGTTTCAGCCCCTTCATCAAGGAGAACAAGCTCTACGTGTCCAGCATTCGGTATGCCTTTTTTATAAGGATGGAAGGAGGTATATTCGGTTACCCAGGGAAAACTCCTTTCATGTTGATGCATTATATTTGAGAAGACAATGTTTGTGAATTCAATGATCGCTGGAAGGCTCCTGTAATTTTCTTTTACCTCTTCATAGCAGAACTCTTCCCCAAGCCACTCATCAAGTTTTATCCTTGCCCTCCGGAAAATTTCAACGTTCGCTCCCCTGAAAAAGTAAATAGACTGTTTTTCATCTCCAACGAAAAAAACCGTGGGCCTTATGCCTTCATCTCTCTTCGGCCCCTGCCCTGAACGCCACTCTTCGGTCAATTTATCAATTATTGCCCACTGGAAATTATTGGTGTCCTGAAATTCGTCTACGAGTATATGGTCAGTTTTTTCGTCAAAGGCATAAAGGATGTTTGCCCATTCCGGATTTTCCGTCAGCATCCTGTATGTAATGTATTCGAGATCGCTGAAATCCAGGGCCCCTCTGGCCCTCTTATGGGCATTGTATTTCCCAAGACACTTTTTGTAGATCTCACGTATCCGTTCGGTCCTGCTGACATGTTCCTCAATTTTCCGGTCTTTCCAGTACATGTACATCTTTGATGCCCAGTCCCTGTAGTCGATAATGGCCTTTAAAGAAGGCACGGCTTTTTTGCGGGGCTCTTTTTTGTCAGTAAGAAAATATTTTTCAAAAGCAGCTAGTTTGCTTCCGTGCGCCCTATCGAAAAAATACTCATAATCTTCGAGTGCTTCTTTTACACCCGGCCAGGACTTTAACTCTTCAACTAATGAATCGGGCGCAGCAGGGGAATGTCTGAATGTCTGCGCTTCAAAAGAGAAAGGACTTTTCTGGAAGAGATAGTTGGCAATGTTTCTCAGATAATCAAGGCCCCTGAATCCTTTTTCGCTCAGGGTCTGTAGCAGCAGGTCATGTCCGCTCTCTCCCCTGCCAGCGTCCATTATGATTTCATAAAGGACTTCTTCCCATACAATACGGGAATCAATAGCGTCTTCTACTCTGTAATTCGGGTCTATATCTGCCTCAAATGAAAATCGTCTAAGCAGTGTGCCGCAAAAGGAGTGAATTGTCGTTACACGCATCAAGGGCATCTTCTCAAGGATTTTTTTGAACAATTCTCCATCTTCTTCCTTGAGAATCTTCAGTATCCGCTGTTTCATTTCAGCGGCGGCCTTGTCAGTAAATGTAATTGCAAGTACCCTCTCGACATCGACCCCGCTTTGGAGCAGGGCAATATACCGTCTCGAAAGTTTCTCTGTCTTGCCGGAACCAGCCGGGGAAGATATTATTATGCTCTTGTCTGTGTTTAAGTAATTATCCATTTATAAATCGTTTGAATCGTTTGAATCGTTTGAATCGTTTGAGTTGCTTGAGTTGCTTGAGTTGCTTGAGTTGCTTGAGTCGTTTGAACCGTTCGAACGACAGAAACAACTGAAACGATTGGAACATCATTTTTCACAAAAAGGACTATGGTAACAATACCTGCACTCACTATTCTTTGCGGGCAGGGCCGGGAATTCGCCGGCCATTATTTTAGTGACTATCGCTTCCGTGCGTTCAAGTGCGTTATGCATAAATTCATCCATAGTGATCTTCTTTTTAGGGTACCAGCTGACACGCCCCTCCTTTAAAGAATAATACCCGACTTTTTCTACAGGTATCGATGATTCTTCCTGCCACATACTGGCGTATAGCGGAAGCTGAAGGCTGTCACTATCTATTGAACCAGTTTTATAATCAATCAGTATTGCCGTTTCTTCCGGCTTTTGATTTCCGCTTTCTGATTTGAAATCTATCCTGTCTATCTTGCCTTTGAGTTTTATCCCGTTAATCTCTGTTTTCAGTGCGTGTTCCATCTTGTGCGGACTATAACCGGTCAGCCTTATTTCATTTTCCTGCTCCTTTATCATGGGCAGCATGTTGCGGAAAATTTCCTTTGCGACCCCTGACCAGAAATCGCCTATTGGAAATTGCTTCAGGCTTTTTTCTAGGCCCTTGAATATTTCTTTATCCAATAAATCCAGGTCTATATCGCCGTTATCAAATACATATTCCATTGTCTTGTGCGCAAGGCTGCCCCATAGTCTTGCCTCAACCTCATATTTCGGCGGGGCTTCCATTTCAAGGCCAAGTACTTTTTCTATATAGAACCGCAATGGGCACTTTCTGTAGAAATCAATATTAGTCACACTGAAATGGCCCCTGGTTATCATCCCTAATCTCTTTTGAAAGGCCCCTGAATCCTTTTTTGCGTTGAGCATTTTACCGCTCCAGGAAAAGGTCGTTTTTTGCATATCTTTATGAATTGAGCCTTCTCTGACAAGGACTTCTTCTTCTGAAAAAAGGTTTGTCCTGACCGGATTAGCGGCCTTTCCCCAGTCAAGAAAAGGCGACGGCAGAAATATCTTGTCGCCGTCAGCATAAGGGGCGGAAAAATGAGGTTCAAGTTCAGAAGTGTTAAGCAGTCTGTTGAAATAGAGTTTTTGTCTTTTGAGATAATACTCAAGATGTGGTATCCCCAGGGCCTTTTTTACATTTTCCGGGAGGATAGGATCAATGTCAGGCCTGGAGGGAAAGTCGCCTTCCAGTATCCCGCCGAAAAACAGGATTCTGGTCTCAAGGCCTGCCGCTATTTCAAGAGGCAGGACCTTTACCCCTTCCCTGTTTTCATTTGATCCTTTCAGGTCCTGTAGCAGATACCTTAAATAGAAGCCCGGGATATCAGAGGCATGGATGATACCTGCAAATTGTCTTAATTCAGAGAGTTGGGCCATGATCTTGCCGGATGCTTCCTTTCCTGGTCCGGACGTCTCCAGAGAATTAATAAATCCAAGCTTGTTCAGTGTTGATTCAAAGGAATCAGTAAAAGATAGAATGTCTTTTTTAAGCTTCAGTGCTTCGAAGGTCTTTATCACTGATGTAAGCCCCGACTGGAAAGCATCCAGCTCTTCCCTTTCGTCATCATGAGTGTCCGGCCCCGGAGCGTTCAGGAGTGTCTGCTTTATGGAAAGCCAGGATTCTTTTCCCTTAACGATACCCGCCCTGTAGGAATATGTAACGGCCTTTTCTTTAATAATGTCCGGGATGGACGGTAAATACGGTGATGTAAGAATGGACAATAAATCACTTCTGGGATAATCCTCTTCAATACAGGTAATTATTTCCTCTAACAGCGTAAAAGGCATTGTAGCGGAGAGATTGTATTCTCCGATACTTTGAGGGATGCCATGCTTTTTAAACACCCTTTGCAGCATGGGAAGATATCTGGAAAGAGACGGAAAACAAACCGCTATATCCCCGGGAGGCATGCCTTCGAGGAGAAGTTTTTTTATTTCCTTTGCTATTCCTTCAACCTCTTCTTCAATTGAAGGATAGGCAAAATACCCTCTGTTTTTTCTTTGAGTGGCCTTATCAAGCCTCTTTTCAGCCATCCCCTCTCCGTGCAATCTGAAATATTTAAGGATCTCCGTATGCTCCTCAACCAGGACCATCACATTTTCCGCTTTGTCGATCAATGTCCTGATGACTTCCATTTCAAGCGGTGTTGGATCAAAGAAACCGTCGATGATGAGAGTGGTTTTATCGAACATCGAGCGTCCTGCGTCTGATGTTATGAATGCAATACCTTCCAGCAGGATTCCTTCCGGATCAATAAGGATTTTCTCTTTTAATTCATCTTCATATGATTCCAGGGCCTCTATTGCCTTTACAGCCCTTTTTCCTGCAACTTCCTCAAATATAAGCCGTCTGATTTCGTTTTTTAAACCGGACAGTGACTTGTCAGGAAGATGGTTCCTTATTTTTCTGTAAAGAGAGGACAATAAGCGGGCATAGCCTATGTTTCTTTCATTGAGTATCTCAGCGATCATAAGCGTCCTTACACTGTCAGAGATTGCAGTGCTTTCACCGTATGCTTCGTGAAGGTTTGATGCGAGCTGCTTTATTGTCAGGGATTGGAAAGGAATGTATGCTGATTTGGACCTGGTCTTTTGAAGATAATTAAAAAAAAGATTGCCGGCCGCTGATAGGACGGACCTGTTGGGCCCGATATATAAAACATCCGAATAATCGTTTGTGTGGGAATAGCGTGAGACGATCTCTTTAAAAAGAACGTCTTTTTTGTTTTTTGCACCAAGGGGCGCTATAAATAGGGTCGCTTTTTTCACTTATGAATTAAGTATATATTTTTCCAGCGGGCATTCGCTACATTTCGGTTTCGGTTTACAGTAATCCTTCCCCAGCATGACAAGCAGTGCGTGATACTCATTAAATAATGCTTTGTCTTGAGGGAGGTTTTTATAAAAAAGCTCCTGTAGCTCATGGTACGTTGTTTTTTCAGATATTACTTGGTGTCGCTCTAAAATTCTTTTAGTGTATGCATCAATTACAAAGACCGGTTTATCAAGAGCGTAAAGTAGAATGGAATCAGCTGTTTCCGGGCCGATGCCGTTAACATCAAGAAGCCGGGCCCTGAGATCATGGGTGTCTTCTGTTTTCATTCTTTTCATACTGCCATTATAATGGCAGGTTAGGAATGTCAGGAAAGATTTCAGCCTTTTTGCCTTTATATTGAAGTATCCGGCAGGCCTGATTAAGGACGCAAGCCTTTCATGTGACATGCCATTCATTTTCCCGGCATTCAGCGCCTTTGCCTTTTTTAAATTAATAATTGCTTTTTCCACATTGCCCCAGTTTGTGTTCTGGGTCAGTATAGCACCGACAGCAATTTCAAATGGAGTATCTCCGGGCCACCAGTGTTGGGGACCGTATGATTTGAAAAGGATGTTATATATGTCGAGCAAGACAGTGCTGTTATTTAGAATTTGTCTTTCTACCCTGGCGGCCAATGCATTGCCCTGCCTCCAAGCAGATGGAGGTGAATATGAAAAACAGCCTGTCCCGCATCTGCATTACAGTTCATGACAAGTCTGAACCCTCTTTCGGAAATGCCTTTGTCTCTAGCGATCTTGTTGGCGGCCTGATACATAAGGCCGATCAGTTCATTGTCCTCCGCTGTTATGTCAAGTGAGGTCGGGATATGCTTTTTCGGGATAATAAGTATATGTATTGGCGCCTGAGGGCTTACATCCTCAAAGGCAAATACTTGTTCGTCTTCGTAGATTATCTTCGAAGGGATTTCTTTACTAATCAGCTTGCAAAAAAGGCAGCTCATACGTTCCTCCTTCTTTTTTTTCACCATTATAAACAAAAATGAATTATTTTATTATAATATACCCCATGACAAATATAAGCCTAAGTGAAATTAAAGATAACCCTGAAATAGTAGGAAAAATACGATGGGAAGTAACTCCTCAGTTATTTCTGGACCCAAAATCCGCAGGTGGAGACCCGGTTGATATTGAGTACGGTTTCATGTTGTATATCGACCTTGTTGACGATAAACCTCAACTGATGGTAATGCAGCTTAAAAAGATCGTCAGCAAAACGGTCGGCATCGTTACAGATGTCCCTGAAGATATGTTGAGAGAAGCCATGAACTGTACGGATAAAGAGTGTGTTGCCGGTATGTATCCTCTCGGGGAAAAACTTGAAAGTTGGCTCAAACAGGAATTGGCAATAGTCTAAACGCTGTCTTCGAGTATCTTGTAATCAACAGTGACTTTTATGTCTTCCCTCAGGGAATGATAAACAGAACAGTATTTTTCCTGAGATAGAGAAATTGCTCTTTCGATCTTCTTTGTTGTGATCCCTGTGCCTGATACCTTGATGGTCAGATTCATTGTTTTATAATACTGGGGCGGTGTTTCATTCCTTGTTCCTGAATAATCGACCCTGAATGTCTTGATTTCTGCCCGCATTTTTTTCAGGAAAAATGTGACGTCAATGGCCATGCATCCTGCCACGCTGGCCAAAAAGGTTTCGGTTGGAGAACATCCCCACTGCATGCCAGCGTCATAATCGATCTCGTACCCTCTCTGGGTCCTTGCTGTAAAGATCAGGTCCTTTTCCCACTCTAAAAAACCTTTGTTTTCTGTGTCTATGGTTTCTTTCCATCCTTCTACTGATTCCTTGAGTTCTTGTTCTGACATGTATTGTAAAGCCTCCTTTAGTTATTTCGTTGAATCCTTTATCCATGTGAGATAGTCTTTTGAACCCATGATTATAGGAAGCGCTATTATTTCCGGGACATCATAACTGTGAAGTTCTTTGATTTTTTCAGACAGCTCTTCAAAAAGGTCCTGCCGCGTCTTAAGAATCATGAGTACCTCAGAATCATCTTCCACTTTTCCCTGCCAGGAATAAATGGAGCGGATGTTCCCTGTTATGTTTGCACAGGCAGCAAGTTTTGCCTCTACGACGGCCCTGGCGATAATTGCCGCTTCATCCTCATTGGTTACTGTCACAAAGACAGTTATCTCTTCTGTATTGGTTTGTTTTGACATTGAATGTATTTTTGCAAAGATATCGGGGAAAATGCAAATTCTCATATAAGTTGTTAATAGGATCTATAATAGGAGCGAGTATAATAAAAAATCTTAATTGATTTTTAGGTGTTGACAAAAGTGAAAAACTGGTATAAGATTTCATTAATAATTCTTCTATTGCAATTTATACAATCCCGTAACGGCTGAAAGGTTTAAACCTCCAAGAGTATATTTTTTTCAAAAATAGTATTCCTGCTGAAAAGGAAGTAATAATCCCATGGTGAATAAAAGAAAAAATCAAGGAGCTGGCATGCATATTATAGAACTCAAAGAAAAGAATATTGATGAACTGACAAAAATGGCGAAGGAGCTAAAGGTAGAAGGCGCCAGAGGACTCAGGAAACAAGACCTTATCTTTGCGATCCTGCAGGCACAGACAGAAAAGACGGGATTGATTTTCGGTGAAGGTGTACTGGAAATTCTCCCTGACGGCTTCGGTTTCCTCCGTTCCCCGAATTACAGTTATCTGCCGGGGCCGGATGATATATATGTATCTCCATCTCAAATAAGAAGATTTAATCTTCGTACAGGTGATCTCGTGACAGGGCAGATCAGACCTCCAAAAGAAAGCGAAAGATATTTTGCATTGCTTAAAGTTGAGGCAGTTAACCATGAGGCCCCTGATGACAGTATCGAAAGGCCGTTGTTTGACAATCTTGTTCCTTATTATCCAACTGAGGCAATAAACCTGGAATACTCCAAGTCGGATTATTCAACCCGGGTAATGTCACTTGTAACACCTATCGGAATGGGACAGAGGGGTATGGTCGTAGCAGCCCCCAGGACAGGTAAGACAGTGCTGCTTCAGTCAATTGCCAAGTCAGTAAAAACGAACCACCCTGATGCGCATCTTATCATCCTTCTGATCGATGAAAGACCTGAAGAGGTCACAGACTGGAAAAGACAGGTTGATGCTGAGATCATCAGTTCTACTTTTGACGAGCCGCCTCAAAGGCATCTCCAGGTCGCTGAGATGGTAATTGAAAGATCAAAGAGACTCGTTGAAACAGGGAAGAATGTCGTGATTCTCCTGGATTCGATAACCAGGCTTGCAAGGGCTTATAATGCTGTAATACCTGCAAGCGGCAAGGTACTTTCCGGTGGTCTTGATTCAAATGCGCTTCAGAAACCGAAGAGGTTTTTCGGAGCTGCAAGGAATATAGAGGGAGAAGAGGACGGCAGTCTTACCATTATTGCTACAGCACTTGTTGATACAGGCAGCAGAATGGATGATGTTATATTTGAAGAGTTTAAAGGGACTGGTAATATGGAACTCCATCTTGACAGGAAGCTCGTTGATAAACGTATATTCCCGACAATCAATATTAATGCTTCCGGTACAAGAAAAGAGGAGCTGCTTGTTGACAAGAAGATGCTCAGCCGTATGTGGATCTTAAGAAAGGTACTGCATTCACTGAGCACTATTGAGAGCATGGAATTCCTTCTTGACAAGCTCAAAGGGACGAAGAGCAACAAAGAATTCCTTGATATGATGAATAAGTAAAAAGGTTTTTAAAATATTTCATACAGAGCCCGGTCGAGTCGACCGGGCTTTTTTAATCTAAGACATTAATTGAACTCAGACGGCTTATGAAAAAAGTCCTTCTAATAATATTTCAGCTTATGCCGGTTATTATCAGCGCGCTGTTGATAGGCGCGCATTTCCTCAGGTCCCGGAACCATGTTTTTGTGATTATCTGTCTGGCCTTGCCGTTTGTTCTCTTAATTCGTAAGAGAATTTCGGTGAGGATTGTACAGTTTGGATTGCTGCTTGCTGGAATAGAATGGGTCCGTACAATATTTATTCTTGCTTCTGCACGGGCAGATATGGGCCTTCCATGGACAAGGCTCACGATTATCCTTGGTATTGTGGCCTGTTTTACCGTTGCATCAGCTTTTGTCTTCTCTGCAAAGACCCTTAAGCAGATTTATGGACTGCAAGGACTGAAAAAGGACAAGGATGGTCCAGCTGGTTAGTCTTTGTACCTGTCAGATTAGACAGGTGTAATTATTGCTGGTTTTGTTTATAATTCAATATCTAGTATTAGTTCAACAGTTCACCTATTTTACAGAAAAAGAAATATTCAGCCTGTCGTAGTAGAGGGCATAATAGTTCTGCGTTACGCGCCAGGTATTTGAGCCAGTTATTGTCACGCACAAATATGGATCTGATTTCTGAGAAGGAGCCACTTATTAATGATAAGAAGAAAATTCGTTTTGATTTTAGCTGTTGTAATACTGTCCGTCTATTTGCTATCACCCTCTCAAGCGTATTCTGCAGATGATTATTCGGATGTCCAGGGGGGATTGCACGTTGGCTTTTCGCCATACTCGGGAATTATAGGCGGTGAACTTCAGACAGGACATTATGGTCTGATTCTAGGAGTGCCTGCCAGTCTAGGTGTAAGATATTTTTTCAGAGAACAGCGTGATAGATGGTTTATCGGTGCGCATGTAATGTATTACGAGAGTGAAGAGGAAGAAACGAAAAAAGGCATACGTTACGACGAATTGAAAGTACTGCTGACAGGATTCGGCTTTGGACACAAATGGCGTTTTAAAGAACACTGGGATTTTATCTTAAGCCTTTCACTTGCATACCAGAAAGAGGAGTATAGTAATAGTTATGCTGAATTGACTGAAGAAGCTCTGGGTGTTTTACCCGGCATTACGATAGGATATACATTCTAAAGATATAACGTCAGTTTGAATCTTTTAAAACATTTATATTTGAAAGGTAGGAAAGTATGAAAAAAATATTTAATTCTTTTGTTAGTCTTTCTTTGGTTGTTTTTTTATTTTCAGGTTGTGCATCGGTAGTAAGTAAATCCCAGTACCCCATTAATATTAGCAGCGAACCACAGGGAGCTGATATAACCATTGTTAGTAAAGAAGGAAACACCGTCTTTTCCGGAAAAACCCCGACTACTGTAACTTTGAAAGCCGGGGCCGGATACTTTAAAGGTGAAGATTATACAGTAACATTCAATAAGGACGGTTTTGCATCTCACACGGCACAAATTGTTCGTGGAGTGGATGGCTGGTATATTCTGGGTAATATTTTCGTGGGCGGTCTAATAGGCTGGGTCATAGTTGACCCTGCAACAGGTGCAATGTGGACGCTGGACAATATGCATGCTGACTTAAGTGCTCAAGCAAATTCTTCTCAGGATAAAACAATACATATAGTCACACTCAAAGATGTTCCTGAAAATTTGCGTTCAAATATGGTTAAAATTAACTAATAAGAACAATAATTGTGATTGAGCAACGGGCGAGGCATAGCTTCGCCCGTTGCTTTTTCTATTTACAGTACTATTTTAATATTAAACCCACATAAGTAATTTAGAGCCGTATTTTATATAATCACCTGATGTTAATTAACTATATATGTAATTCAGGTCCGCATGATAGTGCTTGAAATTGTTATTCTTATATGCGTTTTCTTTACAGCGATATCCATCGTGATTGGATCGATGAAAACAGGTATCCCCCCAATGCCGACCTCAGGCAGGGTCTGTCGTGCAATGATGTCTTTTGCGGAAAATTCAGGGACAGGTCCACTAATAGATCTGGGGTCTGGATGGGGTACTATTGTCATTGCCCTTGCTCGGAAGTACCCGGACCGGCAGATAATAGGTTATGAATTATCATTGGTCCCGTGGTTTGTCTCATTAGCACTAAAACACATTTTAAGGCTGAATAACCTGGAACTCTACCGTCAGAACTTCCTCGAGGCTGACCTGTCTAATGCATCAGTGCTTTTATGTTATCTGTTCCCGGCCGTTATGGCATCTCTACAGGAAAAACTGGAACTTGAAGCTACTAATGAAATGCTCATTGTAAGTAACACATTCGCACTGCCGTCCTGGAAACCTGTAAGAGTTAAGAAGATCAATGACATGCATGGATCATTGATTTATCAGTATCGATCCAAATTGAAGTCAGAATAAGTCAGAGTGCCTTGTTCCCTGTATTCTGTAAGCAGTTACCAAAAATGTTAAATTAATAATAGAACACTGAAACAGACTTACTATTGAAAGGTGCTAAATGAACGGAAGTCTCGATCTCTGGAAATTTCTGGCCGGTCTCGGAATTTTCATATATGCAATGCTCCTGCTCGAAGATTCACTGAAGGCCCTTTCCGGGAAGACATTCAAACGGATCATAGCGCTTTATACCAAGGGCAGACTAAGGGCGGTAGGGAGCGGGGCTCTTACAACAGCTATTTTACAGAGTAGTACCGCTGTCTCAATGATGGTGCTCGCCTTTGTCGGTGCCGGGATAATGAGCATGGAAAACGCGATCGGGGTGATCATAGGTTCCAATATCGGTACAACCATGACCGCCTGGATCATTGCCGCGGTTGGATTTAAACTTAAGATAGAAAGCTTCGCACTCCCTTTTATCGGTGTCGGGGGCATCGGCCTCATTATTTTCAATTCGTCATCCAGACCTTTCCATGTAAGCCGGCATCTGATCGGCTTCGGGTTTTTGTTTCTCGGTATTGATTACATGAAGACAAGTGTTGAAAGTCTGACGCAGAGTTTTGATATGAATCTGATTCCTGGCTACGGGCTCTGGTTTTACATTTTGCTTGGAGCTTTGCTTACAGCTGTTATGCAGTCTAGTTCAGCCTGCATCGCTGTAGTGCTGACCGCACTGAACAGCCAGCTAATCAATTTTCACATGGGGGCGGCAATGGTCATAGGGGCCAATGTTGGCACTACCCTTACTGTCCTGCTCGGCTCCATGGGTGGGATACCTTCAAAAAAACGTGTGGGTATGAGCCACCTTATATTTAATGGAGTGACAGGAGTGGTCGCTTTTTTGGGTATCCCGGGCATGGCCTGGTTTACCAACCTGTTTTTTGATATCAATAATAATAGTGTAATGGGGCTGGCATTTTTCCACACATTGTTTAATGTGCTGGGAGTGATTATCTTCTTTCCTTTCATGGGTCTGTTGACCCGGATGCTTGTGAGATTTTATCCTGACCATAAAGCCGTTCTTTCAATGTATATCGGCAAGACTCCTGTTGAAGTAACTGAAGCAGCGGCCACTGCTCTACAAAAAGAGGTCAGGCATCTACTTGAGGAATGCCAGATTTATAATCTCAGGTTATTGAAAATTGACGAAAAGCTTGCATTCGGTCACGAATCCTTCCTTGAGAAAGAGGCTGGCAGGAAGCTCACACCTTATGATCTTTATGAGACCATTAAGCTTCTTCACGCGGAGATTTTCGCGTTTTATTCCAGGCTGCAGGCCCAGAAACTGGAGGAAGCAGAAACCAAGGAACAGGAACGGGTCATCTTTGCATCGAGGAACCTGATGAACTCAATCAAAAACTTCAAGGGCATACGACATAACCTGGAAGAATTTGAGATGTCGGACAATGCTTATCTCAACACTCAGTATAAACAGTTCCGCATACGATTAGAGGAGCTTTACAGGAACATGAAACGAATTCTGGAGATGGAAAACAGTGATGAACAGTATCGCAAACTGCTGAAAACATTTGTGCATATTGAAGAGGAAGACGGACAGTTTATCAGGGAGACTATGAAAGCAGTATCAGAGAAAAAAGTAGAGGACATGGAAATTGCCTCTCTGCTGCTGGTAAACAGGCTTTTCATGCAGGCATGCAGGATGCAGGTATACGGCATGAAGGACCTGCTCCTTACTCATGAGCAGGTAGATAATTTTGACAGTGCACTTGATATGAAAGAGATTATAGATGAAGAGAAATCTGAATCCACGGAGAATAAGGAATGAAAAAACTTTTATTAATTGGTTTTTCTATTCTCTGTCTCTCCTACTTATCGGGCTGCGGGAGCGGCTCCGGCAGTGGCGACGTAACCCAGCCTTCTTACACCGCTAATTTTGAGCGCTTTGTTAAATATGCAGTGACTGTTGTACCTGCCAGGACTGATACTCCATATAAGGCTGTGTTAGCCGAATGTGTATATTCGAGATCATGGAGCGAGCCATGCAACTTGTCAAAATTACCGCTGCTGGGGCAGGACTATAAAGAGCCGACGATTGAGCAGGTTATGGAGCGTGTGATCGTTTCCCATTCATGGATGGCAGATAATTTCAGGGTCCTTTTAAATACATTGCCAGAAGACATACTGGACCTGTTTAAGTCTGTCACGGCAATTGTTATTGCCAGTGATATCAGGCCGTCGGGATACTGGGGGATTACGGGCGCGATTTATCTGGATCCTGCTTACCTCTGGATGACGTATGAAGAGAAAGTAACTATAGACAGGGAAGAGGACTATCGCTCGCAATTTGGAAATGACTTGAAGTACATTACGTTGGGAAGATATGTTAAACATGATGAATATGTTTATTATGGTTTTGACTGGGATTCGAGTGAAGAGAGGGTACTTACGGATATTAAATATAAGATGGCCTCTATTCTTTTTCATGAATTGTGCCATGCGAACGATTATTTGCCGCACTACAATACTAATGGATTATCGCCGGAGCAAACAATATTTGAAGCAGTTGTGACACACTATGAAAACAGACTCTCAAGGATGGTAACGCTTGAGTACCCTTTGACGTCGGGAATGTTGTTCGGTCTTGCAAGGGTCAAGTTCTGGGGAGATGCTCCTGGTGGTGAACAGCTTCGTGTGGGCCCGGAAGATGTAGCAGCTGCATTTGCAGATGATTTGGCGAGCAGTGATTACAGTTATGTTAGTGAACTCGAAGATATGGCGATGATATTTGAGGACATTATGATGAAGTATCATTTTGGGGTGGACCGGGACTTTGCGATAACCGGCATACCGGAAAATGATGCCCCGGTTGCAAACGATTTTAAAGTAGTATGGGGAACAAGAAACCGAATAGGTTCAATCAACATGAAGGAAAAATCGAAGCTGGTGGCTGATTATATGTTTCCTGATCATGATTTTTTATCTTTCTTCAATAACCTTTCAGGATCTGAAGAGATGGTCGCCGGTTCCGGTTGGATAGATAACCTGTCCCTGAAAACTGGTAAAGCCTCAAAGCTTCAATTGGAGAAATCTATTCAAGAACATAAGAGTATAGAGAAATACCTGTTAAGGATATTGCCTCCGGAATAGAGTTAAATAAAGAAACAAATATTAAATTTCCAATATCTAATGTAGAAGTTTTTAAAACCCTCTACATTAGTTCCAGAAAATCATGTATGACCCGGAAATTATCTGATTTCTTTGGTTCAGCCTTTGAGCTGGCCCTTGCTTTAAATAGCAGATATTTGATTCCAAATTCATGCGCGGTTTTCATAACATCTTCGGTGTCATCGATGAAGAGAGAATGCTCTTTTTCAAATTTCAGTTTTTTTTCAGCCTTTTCCCAAAATTCCAGATACTCTTTTGGATGACCAACGTTGAAAGAGCAGAGAACATCGTCAAAATATTTCCCGATCTTGGTTTTGTTGAACTTGATTTTTACGGTTTTGTAATGTGCATTAGTCAGGAGGTAAATCTTCTTCTCCTGCTTTCTCATAAGCTCCAGGAAGTCAATCACATGCGGATGGACTTCTATAAGGTGCCTTATCTGTTCTTTGAGGGCCGGGATGTCGAGGTTCAGCTCCCGTGACCAGAAATCAATATCACACCAGTTAAGAGTTTTTTCGTGTGATTTATAGGTGGTATAAAGGTAGTCCTTTGCCGCCCCAAAGGTCATATCATGCTTTTCAGCATATTTTTCAGGTACAAGATGCCCCCAGAAGTAGTCGTCAAAATAGAGGTCTAGCAGCGTGCCGTCCAGGTCCAGCAGTATGTATTTAATTTTATCTAACGGTATCTCTTTGATCATATAGGTCCTTTTGAGATTTTTCTAACAAGGGAGATATTTTAACATTTATTATTTTTTAATAACGATATTGGTCCCTTGAATTCTCAAGGGATATTACATATATTTATAAAATAGATACGTGTGTGCACTTATTGAAAGAAGTTTGTCAGGGGAGGATAGAATGAAAAAAATCGTTATTCTCGGGGGTGGTACAGGCGGTACTGCAATTGCAAATAGGTTAAGGAAGGAATTGTCCCATTCAGAATGGGAGATTACAATCATAGACAGGGACGATAACCATGTTTACCAGCCCGGTCTGCTCTTTGTGCCGTTCGGGCTATGCACAGTAGATAGACTGATAAGGTCAAGGAAAAAATACATATCAGGCGGAATTAATTTTGTTATTGATCCGATCAAGCGTATTGATCATGAAAAAAACAGGGTTGAGACAAACGGTGGGAGCTTTGATTATGACTGGTTGATTGTCGGCACTGGCTGCCGCCTTGCACCTGAGGAAAATGAAGGTCTTATGGATGAATGGGGTAAGAACGCCTTTTCATTTTATACAACAGAGACAGCTGCACAGCTCAGTAATGCCATGGCGAATTTCGAGGGCGGCAAGCTTCTTATGTGCGTGGCTGAACTTCCGTTTAAATGTCCTGTAGCGCCGATAGAATTCATTTTTCTTGCTGACTGGTACTTCAGGCAAAAGGGCATACGTCATAAAGTCGAACTGGAACTTTCCACCCCCTTTCCTCAATGTATGCCTAACTGGGAAAAGGGACGGGTGGTCATGCTGGAGGCGGCAAAGAACAAGAATATAGGGATAACAACCGCCTTCGCCCTTTCGGAGGTTAATAAAGAGGGCAAGTACGTTGAGTCATTTTCCGGCCAGAAAACAGACTATGATATGCTGGTCGTTATACCTACCAACTTAGGTGATCAGGTCATAGTTGATTCTGGAATGGACGATGGCAGTACATATGTCCCGACTGATAAGCATACTCTAAAGGCATTAAACCATAAGAATATTTATGTTATCGGGGATGCTACAAATATACCCACTTCAAAGGCTGGTTCCGTGGCGCATTATGAATCTGAGATAATAACTGATAATCTTCTTGCGGAAATTAAAGGAAAGTCGCCCGAGCCGAAATATGACGGACACTCAACCTGTTATATTGTTTCCGAAAAAGGGAAGGCCTATCTTGTAGATTTTAATTATGAGACGGAACCGTTATTCGGCAAGTATCCGATGCCTGTCGTAGGCCCCTTTTCTCTTTTAAAAGAGACGACCATGAACTGGTACGGTAAACTCGGGTTTGAGTGGTTGTACTGGAATATGTTGCTTCCGGCAAAGAAGATGATGCTTCCGCCGACGCTTACAATGGCTGGGAAAAGTCAGTATCCGGAGTAGAATTGTTTGTGCATATGCTTCGGGCAAAGGGAGTCTGCTTTTAAAACTTTTTAAGACGGCACGGCATCATGTGTGCTTTTCTTTAGATATAAACAGGATAGCATCTTTTTCGGAAATACTATCTTTTCAGCCTTCGGCAAAAACTTTTAAAAGCAGACTCCCTTTGCCCTGGTTAGACAAATCCGATCTTTTTCCTTGATAATAGAACAATGAAAAAGCTGCCGGGAAGTTATAAAGAATTAAGGAATATTTTTCAGACAGCTTCAACTCCTTCCCTTCATGAACTTAATGGTGAATATCTTGTAGATATGCTGACCGTATGGCCCAGTTTTAAACGGTTTTCTCATCGTAAGGTCATATATCAGAAGGATAACAGGGTGATGGGCCATAATGTTCTTTTTCATAAAACGTGGGGGCATTTTTTTGTAGAAGAGGATGTGTGTGTGAAGGCCGGTCAAGTTAATGTTTTGCTCATCTATTATAATAGGGAAGAGAATTCGATATTGATCAGAGGCATCAGGGACCAGGTGCGTTGCGTAAAAAAAGATGAGCTGTATATTGGACGTTTTAATTATTTGTTTTTCGGTAAACTGATTTTTCTGGGATATTTTTCCCTTGAAAAGATAACGTAGGGGCGGGGTCTTCCCGCCCGGGTATGGTATGAAAAAATTACTAGTAACAGGCGCCAGCGGTTTTTTGGGATGGAACATTTGCCAGGAGGTAAAAAATGAGTGGGAAATATTCGGTACAGCCTTTTCCCATCCTGTAGAGATTGAGGGCGTAAATATCATGCAGACTGACTTGACTGATTATGAAGAATTGAAAAGAGTGTTCAACGAAATCAGGCCGGAAGCGGTCATCCATACAGCTGCTGCAGCATTTCCGAATTATTGTCAGGAAAACCAGACCGAATCCAGGAAGATTAATGTAGATGCATCTATCAATCTTGCAGGGCTTTGCGCAGACAATAACATCCCTTTTGCCTTTACCTCAACAGACCTGGTTTTTGACGGTCAAAATGTGCCTTATCAGGAGGAGGACCCTGTAGGGCCCATGAACGTTTATGCTGAACAAAAAGTTAAGGCTGAACAAGGAGTACTTAAAAGATATCCTGATGCTGCGGTTTGCCGTATGCCATTAATGTTCGGAGATACATGGCAAACATCCAAGCTTTTTTTTCAACTTATGGTAAACGCGCTTGAAGAAGGAACTGAGCTGAAGCTCTTTAGTGATGAATATAGGACGCCGGTCAGCGGAAGGACCGCTGCAAGGGGCCTTTTGCTGGCCCTTGATAAAGCGCATGGACTGCTCCATCTTGGCGGAAGAGAGCGTATTTCGCGTTATAACTTCGGCTTGCTGATGATGGATGTCCTTGAAGTTCGTGAAGCCAGGCTGGTACGGAGTTTCCAGAAGGACATTATCATGACAGCCCCGAGGCCTCTGGACGTATCTCTAGACAGTTCAAAGGCGTTTGCGCTCGGTTATAATCCAATCTCTTTGAGGGAAGAACTGGAGATGCTGCTATAGGGGAATATACGTGAAGTGCGAAACATGCCATTTAGAAAATAAAAGCTCGTTAAGCCATTGTGAGCATTGCGGAGCGGCTCTTCAGTTCCGTACGGGTAATATATATTCCAGGAAAAGTAGTGTAGTTCTGGTTTTTATCATATTAATAGCAGCAGCCCTTATTGCGTATTTTGTTCGGAGCACTATTTTTACTGATGCCCGGATGGAGGAAACAATAGCTGCTAATCTTGAAGAGAAGCAGGAACAGCTGGAACAGCTTGAAGCTGAACTGAAAGATACAAGGGAAAAGTTGTCGGCATTACAGGACAAGAAAAAGGAGGCCGCTGCTAAAACAGATAGCCCCTTCCCGGTAGACCTGAAAATCGGAGAGAGAATTGTGACGGGCTGGGTAAATATTATTGACCGATGGGGCGGGCAAGTTTCAAAATTCAGGGCAGGACTTGCAGGGGATGGATGGCTTGCGCTGCCAGCCCGTGCATGTTTTGGTGGAAGCAGCTGGCAGTTCAAAGCTGATTCCGGGTCTGAAGTTGAAATCTCAGCTGGTCTCTGGATACGCGGGGACAGTGTCGGTTTATGGCATGCGGCTGGAATTACGGGTGATTTCAAAGGGCCTGAACTGGACTCCTGGAACAGCAGGGAACCTGTCTCCTGGTCAAGCCTTGAGTCAACAAATGAGCATACTTCAATTATGCCGGGTACTGGCCGGTCCGAGGGTTTTTTCGTTTCCATCCCATTACCTGAGTATATCAATGAGTCAGGGATATTTCTTCAGGACAACAGAGTCGTTGGATGGACGTTTAGCCAAATACCAGGCAAGGGTTATATGTGGCCCGGCAAACCGGGTTCGGAACTCGAATACAGGACATGGGTCAGCTACTTCTACAATACGACCTTTGCAAATGGCCGTGAAGAAAGATTTGCAATGGCCTTTAACATGCATGAAGAGGCAAAGGACCTGGAGAGGCTTTCTTTATTTGTTGAGGGATTTAAATTAGAACCGAAACTGGCTTTAGAGGATACCCCTAATTATTTGCTGCCGGAAGAAATTATAAAAAAGATTCGTACTCTTGTTACCAGGGTAATTCGGTCTGGAGAAAGAGAAAAAGTTGTTGAGATGCTGAGCAGCCAGGTTTTAAGGAGCATCGGGGATGTCAATTTGTTGATAGATATTGCCCCTGTCATAGCAGATCTTTATGGTTTTGGACCGGCTGTAACTGAAATTGAGGATTCCGGTAAGCATATTGTCCTGCAGAAAGGGAAAGAGGTGCCGGCCCTTAATCTGCTCCACAAGTATCTTTACCGGAACTGGTTGACATCTCTGGTTGATGACCGGGAAATTGAAACAGGACTTCAAACATATAACTCTGCAAAGGTTTTTTACCCGGATGACCCCAATATTCATCTGTTGGGTGTTGAACTGGTGTTTTTGGATGGTGACTGGGAAGAAGCCGAACGTTTATTGAATATGAGAAATTATCCTCCCGAATATCAGGACCGCTACGAGATTCTTGCCATGCGTATTGCCGGGATGAAAGGGCAGGAGGGAAAGATCGTCATACGTTTCCCTCATGGTTCGAGAAGGATAACTTTAACTGCAGCGGTAAATGGAACGCTCACCCAGAATTTTCTGGTTGACACCGGTGCTACTGTTGTGACGATTCCCTCATCAACAGTTGAAGAACTTGGCCTGGAGATTGAACAGGGAAAACGAAAAATAACCACAGCCGGTGGTATTTTGGTTGTCCATGAAGTAGTTATTGATTCCATAGAAATAGATGGATGGGTAGAGTATAATGTCAGGGCCCTGGTCCTGGATATGCCTGACAATCCCGGACTTGGTCTGCTCGGTCTCAATTATCTCGGAAGGTTTGAGATGGATTTGAAACCCGATGAGGGGACCTTATTTCTGACGCCCCGATAAAATAGTTTTCGAATAAATTATAATACCCGTATAAAGAGGTTAGGGTCCTTTAAGGAGCCCTAAGTTTAAAAGGAGTTTTTCTTACATGGACATAAGTAAATTGAACAAATTATTGCCAGCTAGTTCTTCAGGCGATCCTGTTTTTGTCTCTACGAGAGATGTTGACGGCAAAAATACTTATAAATGGAATGCTGTGCTTGATATGGGGCTCGCGTCAGATTACGGGCTTTTTATGCCCTGCTGCCTGCCTCAGTTCAGTGAAGGCTTTTTCGATGGTTTATCAGATCTTACGTATCCGGAAGTGGCGTGGTTGGTAATTAGAAAATTTCTTCCTGTGAATGATATCTCCGACGAGGTCCTGGCTGATATTTGTGATGGAGCGTATAGTGATATACATATACCTGTTGAAGAGGCTATCGATGATAATAACCTTGTCATAGCCCGCCTTGATGAGGGCCCTTCCGGCAGTTTTAAGGATTTTGCCGCACGTTTTCTTGCAAGGCTCATGAGTCACTATCTTTCTACTACGCAGAGACAGGCCACAATTATCGTTGCCACTTCAGGTGATACAGGGACCGCGATACAGACGGCCTTTCATGGTCTGCCGAATACAAATGTACTTGTACTGTATCCAGCTGACGGGGTTTCGCGGATACAGGAAAAACAGATGCTTTCTATTTCGGGAAATGTTCGTGCGATTCCGGTTGATGGTAATTTTGATGATTGCCAACGGCTGGCCAAGAGTTTGCTCAATGACAAGAGTGTGCGTGACCGGTATAATTTGACATCTGCCAACTCCATATCTCTTTGGCGATTATTGCCTCAAACTATTTATTACTTTTTTATATGGGCAAAACTGCACAAGAGGTTCTTGACCAGGAATATCATATTTGCTGTACCGTCGGGAAATCTGGGTAATCTGACCGCGGGTCTGATGGCAAAGCGTATGGGACTGCCTGTTAATGTATTTATCGCTGGTACGAATGCTAATAATATTTTTGCGAATATTGTTGGTAAAGGAACATCTTCCGGGAGTCTCAGTAACAAGCATACGCTTGCAAATTCAATGGACATCTCTATGCCCTCGAACCTCGAACGTATCCTTTTTCTGTACGGAGAATCTCCGGAGAATATTCCTGACATACTGCTTGAGAAAAAGAGTATTACCCCTTCGGTGCTGGAGAGTCTGCGAAAGGATGTTTTCGGAGAGGACATAATAACGAACGAAGATATTGAAGCCCATATTGTTCGGTTCTGGAGGAGAAACAATATTGTCCTTGAACCGCATGGGGTGATAGGGGTGGCGGCGTCTTTCAGGTTCAGTCAATATTTCAATACTGATGAAACGATTATTGCGGTCCTTGAGACCGCTTCACCGGCTAAATTTCCTGATTTTCAAAAAAACTATCCGGACATTCCTATTCCGTCATGTCCTTCCGTGGAAAGTCTTACAGGTATAGACCTGGACAAAATTCGTCCGGCAAGAGTTGCTGCCAGGCCTG
>PJEL010001464.1_pt1 | contig 23795 bp, 19 predicted proteins | sample 1853271 | NCBI WGS metagenome assembly PJEL01 (sample SAMN08108733, study PRJNA415343) | Invertebrate metagenome, whole genome shotgun sequencing project. | host: Globobulimina | place: Sweden: Gullmar Fjord | collected 2015-08
TCAAACAAAACATCCATAAAACGTCGTGCACTGACAACCAGCACGCTCAAACACTATATTATAGTCATAAAAATACAAATATATGTGTAAACGAAAACGTATATACAATCCAACGCTTTACAGACACACAGAGACAGAAAAACACAGGACACCAACAAAACATCCAAGACCCACCAATAGTGGAAACCAAATAACGAGACGAGCTCCACGGACAAGATGATGGTCAAAAGTCGCTGACTTTAGGGAGCTCTATGGAAGTGTTGCCGGCACGTTAGCCCACGTTTTTTCAGATGTCCATCTGCACAATTCATCAAATAATACCATGGGGCAACCAGCGGGACAAAATGCGATCTCAGCGAGCCGTGAAATTGGCCCCATTTTTGACTTTTTCATTTTTCACACCAACTTTAAGGAGCTAGTATGCGAAGCGAGCGCATCCAATGTCAAAGCTAAGACTTTCAATCGATAGAACTGTTTTTAAAGTATCCTAGAGATCCGCGAACGGAGAGGAAAACGGAACCGGGAGACACCCCAAATCGACTCACAAGGAGGGCCCAAAATCTCACATAGCTCAAACCAAGAAATCAAAAGTCGTGGCCACGTAATTACTCGTCCTATCCAAGTATCTCGATGATGGGTTACACAGAAAGTTATGTTGGAAACAACTAGTACTTTAAAATGACAGCCAACACCTATCAAATGGAATCAACGACCGGAACAGAAAATACATCTCGAGCACAAACCAGTTGAGAAAAAGACACGGAACGCTCGTCGTAGCGTAGCAAAAACGCCGATTGTATCGTATAAATGCAAGTTTGGAGGTATAATTAGTCGACATGTGGAAGAGAAATGGCAAAAATCGGACTAAACGGCGCCCAGACAGGTACCCCGGGAGTTTCCCTGATTTTCCCTGATTTTCCCTGATTTTCCCGAATTTCCCCAGATTTTCCCGAATTTCCCCGAATTTCCCCGGATTTTCTCGATTTTTCCCAGATTTCCCTAGCGGAAACCAATCATAGACAAATAGCTCAAAGTTATGATCCCCATCAGAGATCGTCTTTAATACTAGTATGCGTCATAGACAAAGGAAATGGACATACGAGTCATAGTCGATGATAATCTTACTCATGTCGTGTATGTGTGGTGTGATGCAGGAGCCACCTGTTCGTCGTCGTGTAGCGCGTTTGTCGTGGTCCTATCCAAAGGGGCCCTTGATAGGAAGAGTTGAGACAACATCGACAATAATAGACAATAGCTGAAACCCACCAGCGTGATGAGCACCAAGGGACAAGTTCGTCCGCCGAGTTCTTGGTTTTTGCCACTTAGCGTGGAAAGAATCTCTCTCCATAGTCCCTGGAGCCCGTCATGGTAGGTAGTAGGTTTCAGCTCCCATGGATGGAAAAACTCAATGACGAACCAAAATTGTGTCATCAGGGCGATATTGACAAACTATGCCAAACAAAATGTCGATCTGACATTGAGTTATTGATAAAATCGTGGGGAAACCTCCCAGGCGAGATTGAGCGCCAGTAGGAGGTAGTAGGAGGCCACCTCAAGCACTCAGCCCTAGAGTTTGAGGTTCATTGATGGACACCCCAATGATGCCAATGTCACAATACGTGCGTATATGTCATACATACATATAACGAGAGGAGAACTTGTACATATAACAACATCGAAGCATGTGATTTGTTTGTATGAAGAAAAGGCTTTAAGATCATCATTACTTACAAATGGATGGTGTTCTATCGCCAAAAATAGCAAGCGTTGATACATGTTCCCTACTAATAGACGTGGCAGAAGCACAACACTACTACTAGTTGTTCAATTTTGCCAATTTTTCCAATAATAGCAGGGTTGCACTCCAGAAAGGCTTGACTGTGGATATTTGTAGCCTTTCATCTGGAGAATGTGCACCCCTAATTGTGGGCCCATACGATACACACTGTACTCCTTTAATACGCTCCCCCAGAATACCACACTCCAATCCTGCATGGATAGCCATGAGAGCTGTTTTTTCACCGCTGGACTCCTCAATGGCTTCCTTACACAAGCGAACAATAGCCGAGTCAGGCTGGGGTTGCCAACCAGGATAAGCCGCCTTCTGTTCTACACGTGCACCAAAACTTTCTCCAACACATCTGATAGAACGACGTATCCTTTCCAACGCACTTCCAATGCTGCTACGAGTGGCACATTGGATGGTGGCAACTATATGGCCTCCCTCCTTGGCCATTTTGATGGAAGCAACATTATTACTTGTTTCAACCAATCCCTCCATCTCAGAGCTCATTTTAACGACTCCATGAGGAAGACCAAGAAGTAGTGATACGATCTTTGCTGCATCCCCTGGAGCCATGACCTCTGGTGTACTGCCATCACTCTTCTCCAACTCAAACTGCAGATTTGGATCTTGTTTCTCATACTCTTGTCTGTATTCAGTCTGCCAAATGGACAAATCTTCTTTAAGTTTTGATGTTTCTGATTCATTTAGTACAATCCGAATGACAGATTCCCTTGCAAGGGCATTCCTCTTATCCCCACCTTGAATCTCTGCAATGGAAATCCCCCTTGCGAGAAGTCTATCCGACAGTTCCGCTGCTATTTTAACGGCGTTGCCACGATATTTGTCAATATCCATACCAGAATGACCACCTGATAGCCCAGATATCTTAATAGTATATGATTCGCCTGGCGTACTCTCTACATGTAATGGAAGTGTCAACAGACTGTCACCACCTCCAGCACAACCAATGAATATATCTGGCCAATCTTCCGTGTCCAAATTCAGCAGTGTCTTTCCTCTCAACATATTTCCATCTAAATTGAAAGCACCGACAAGACCAGTCTCTTCTGCCACCGTGAAGAGTGCTTCAATTGGAGGAAGCAAGATATCCTTGCTGTCTTTTGGTGTGTCAATGACAGCAAGGGCACATGCAACTCCTACCCCATTATCAGCGCCTAATGTAGTCCCATCTGCCTTGAGCCAATCCCCATCACGAATTAATTTGATAGGATCCTTGAAAAAATCGTGCTCAACCGTATCATTCTTCTCAGTTACCATGTCAATGTGACCTTGAATGATGACTGGAGGTGCTTGGCTTCCTTCCATCGTGCCAGGATGACAGATAACCATATTTCCAGCCCCGTCTTGTTTCCACTCCAATTGTCGCTCATCGGCGAATTCCTTGAGCCATTCGATGACCCTATCTTCGTGGAAACTCGGTCTGGGCAAGGATGAGAGCTTGCCAAACATTTGAAACACCTCACTCGGCTCAAGACCCTCGATGGCATCATATGTTTGAGACTTTATCGCCATTGTTGTTTTATTTCTGTTCAAAGAAATCCACGGAAATTGTCTCTTTGCTTCAACAAGGGTTACGCGAGACTTGAATAATCCTCCCAACGTCACCAGCGCCTTGACCATACGTGCCAATTATTATACTCCAGTAGTATATATTTATTTATTACAGATCATATCCAGTATAAATACTAATATTTGCAGCAGCAGTACCTACGCGTGTTGGTAAAATCACTTTTTGGAACTTCGCTTCCCTGCTCCCTTCTTTGGAGGACTCTTTCCTCTTCTACTCAATCGGGATAATTTGGACTTTTTCTTTTCTGCTTCGAGATCCAGCAACAATGGATCACCTGCGAACCAGTCGGATGGATAATATGATTCTACCTTTGGGCCAATAAGAGGCCTAGCTAAAATTTTTCTACCTGAACGAAGTCCATCACCAATGTGGTTGCCAAAGATCCTTGCACGGACATGTTCGATGGGCTCTTTCTCTGGGTCTGAAGATGACACAGTCTTCTTTGAAGAAAATACACGTATCGTTGTGTCTGGAAACTGAGAAGACAGCATGTCGCCCATGACTTTGTACCCCATTCCACTCATTGAAGGACAAGGATAAAGACCCCAACTGCTATATAATCCACGACGTATGGAATTCATTTTTACTATTTAATTAATGACTAATGTAGTATATTAGAAAACAGAGCAACCACGAGTAGTAGGTCAACATGAACTCATCTGCGTGAGAGTGAGAGAGACTCTCCTGATTCCTTCGTAGTACGTTGTTGCAATTATTTTTTATTTATTTTTGGAGTAGTAGACGAATGATACGTTTTGTATCACCGATCTTCAGCCAGACAGACAGGATCTCAGCTGGTTGAGGTTTCACCAATCCATCCGATGGACAAACGGTGCATAGACACATCCTGTTCTCTTGGGAATACAAAACAAAAGTATTATACACAATCAATATGTAACTGTGTGTAAATATGGAGATCAAGTCAGAAAAGAAGAGGAAGAAGAGGAAGAAACCAAGAGTGGATGCATTGCATTCGAATTCGGACTCTGCTGAACAACGCTCGGACAAGGGGGCAGCAATTGCACCGGAGAAGCTGGTTGGTAAAAAAACGAGAAAAAGAAGAGAGAAGAAGGATGCAAAGACTGCACCAGGGGTAGAAAAAGATGTCAGTGATACCTCAACAAAGCCTTTGACAAACTGGGACAGGCTCAAGGGGACTCTGAAATCAAAACGGAAGAAAGCTGCCACTACCGAAGATGGGATGGTTATTAACATTACCATGGAGACGTGTAATTCGGTGGATGTGCGGGGTCACTTGACAAAGGTGCTGGCGCTGGATTGTGAAATGGTTGGTGGTGGTGTTGGAGGTCAGTTGAGCCTCTTGGCAAGGGTGTCAATTGTTAATGCATCTGGCGACGTGGTGTACGATACGTTTGTGACGCCGACGGAACGTATCACCGATTATAGAACGCAGTGGAGTGGAATCAGACCCAAAGATCTGATTGGGGCTCCAACAAAACAGAGTGTGGTGGAAAAAGTAAGAAGCATTCTGGCTGGGCGAATACTGGTTGGGCATGCCTTGCAAAATGATTTAGAGGCACTCAACATATCACACCCAGAATCTCATGTCCGAGACTCTTCTAGATACCCCCAGTTTATGAGGAAATTGATCTGTGGCAAACTCAAGCCGAAGGCACTTCGACACATTGTGGCAGAAGAACTTGACATGACCATCCAGACGGGAGAACACGACTCGATTCAGGATGCACGGGCTGTGCTGGGATTGTACCAAAAGCACAAGTCTTCATGGGAGATGTGGCACTCTAAGGAAATGAAAAGACTCAAGAAACAACGAAAAAAGAATTCGACATGAATACCTACAAGGTATATTATAGTATTAAATTATTTGTTATCCTACCATTGACCGTTTTCTGCCTCGGAGTCTGACCTCTGCAAGCCTATTCAGCGTGCTACACCACTTCCTTGAGGACTTCCTGTAGGATGTCAAGAAGGATGCAAACATCTCCTCACCATCTACAGGGTGAGCACTACTAAATGATCGCTCCAAGACGTACAGATCTACTGCTTTATCTTCAGACAGCTGTGAGAACTGACTCAGACCAAAATCAATAAGAGACACAATCACATTACTGGTCCCATTCTCTGCTGGGATCGTGATCATTACATTACTGGTCGTCAAATCTCCATGAATCAAATCTCCATCGTGTAGTTTACCTATCATTGATCCTAATTCCTCGAGGACTGAGATCTTTGATGCATCATTGAGCAATGAATCGTGAAGAAGAGCTTCCTTCATGGTGAGTCCCTCAATTTTCTCCATTATGATGCAGCTATCTTCCAGGTTTACCCGTATCAAGGTCGGAGCACGGATCCCTAATTTTCTCGCTCTTAATATTGACCTGACTTCCTGCCGTAATCTAGAAAGGGTCAGCTCCCTATCAAGTTCTGGGAGTCTGTAAGACTTGGAGAACCTGTGTTTGACAATGACATTTCGCTTGACTTCTTGGGTCTCCCAGACTTTCTGCGAAATATGAAGCAATCATAATGGTATGGATTATACGAATACAAACACACGGCGACGTACAGCTTCAGCCCCTTGTCGAACGACCCTGTCGTGTTTTGGATGTTGCTCGTCCTGCATGGCGCAGCAAGCGAGTCTTCACCAAGTACTGACTGAAGAACGGATTTCACAAATTTTCTAATTATACTTTAACCCTAGATAGCCATCCAATTAGCGGAAATTGAAAAATGGCCAGTCCTAGCAAGAGATAATTTTGATGTGCTGGCCCTCCTGCAGCAAACCAAGGAAGCACATGAGCCTTTTTTCGCATTGCGAGACGAGAAAATAAAAAATGAGACACCTCTGGGTGTCAATATGAGACGTACCATAATGATATTTTGGGTCATGTCTAATGATTCTCTTGAAGGTTCTAACAAGGAACATGGCGTATGCAAAACTACAATAGACCCATACCCCATGGCCAAGAGGACCACTCCCCACCAATTTCCCGAGAAGAACAAAGCACCCATACACGAAAGAATATCCAGCATATGAGCACAACTCTGTGAAAGAGACGTCATATACTCCGAGAACCCATAGCAGTGTTTTAAGCGCCATGGCATGGAAAAGCCATGCTCCTATTGATAAGGACACCGTGTTATAAATCACTTCAGGCTTGAATGCTTGTTTTAGAAACAATGTGAATCCAACTAAAAGGCAATACGTCCACAAAGAAGTCACTGGAATATACAAATCAGGAGCATTTGTGTCAAGACTTGCGGGCTCAAACTTGTTTGGGCCATTGATTTGATCTGGAACCCTGGTATATGTCCAGCGACGTAGAAAAGGCAGCAGAAGCATTAGAATCTTTTGTACAACATACTCTGGGGTGACAGCGAATAGATATGATACCATGCCTCCCGACAGGAAGCCCATTTTTGATTGCATATATGACTGAGTTCGTTCCAGGTAAGACTGCCCTTGCTGACGCAACATGTTACCAGCAACACCAGTCAAGAAGGGATCGACTCCTCCAAATGCGCCATTCGCAGGATTCCCTTGTCCCATTGCACTAGGATTCTACATACAGTACATGGACGTAGATGGTCACCCAAATCATGGAATTTCTATCCAGGATTACTCATATATGTTAAGATGTAAGGAAACGAGTATAAGCATACCTGAGGAACGAAGACATTTGGCTGGGAATACGTATCCTGTTGCGGTTGTTGAGATGGAACCCAAGCTTGCTGTCCAAAGTTGTTGCTGTTCATGGTATCTCCCAGATATAATGAGTTATATATATCTTTCTAAAAAAGCTATGGTCAAATCAATGTATTTTAATGCACACGTGGTCAACTAATGAACGTTCATACACTGCATCTCTAAGTAACTTTTTACTTGCTTATTTAAAAATTTTCTATGGTTCTCCACACAGTGTAATGCATGAAGGCCGATTGTGAATGGGATGCTTTACATTGATTTTACAAAGAAATTGTGGCAGGGGTCGTGATCCAATTGAAGGTCTCATTTCTCGAGTAGGTGGGCACGATGTTTGCTCCACAACCACTTCACAAACAATGTGAACGACCCGGGGGTGGAATATGCGTCACTCATCGTCAATTATTGCAACAAAAACATGCCAAAGCATATGTGTGTCGAAGTCTGGAGAGTGATGGCTCAGAGCACGAACCTGAGCAAGAAAGTTGCTGTGGCAGTGTCGCAGAGAATATGCCCGTGTGCTGCTCTGATACGGTAGATTGTTCCCTCCCGGATTCATTACAAGACACTAAAGGTACTCTGCAAGTCGCTGAAGAGGAGCAATGTCGTCTGTTGGATGTGCCCGCCTCTCATCACGATGCCATACGTGCTGGATGTGCTCCTGCCCCTTTTGATATACATGGATACATGTTGGCTGGCGTTGCAGTAATGGCGAGCGTCTTGGGTCGGGTGTCGGCAGAAGAAATAAGGTATGATGCATCAAGACTATTTAGGAAGCAGGAGAGCTCTAGAATGTTGAACGCCGAGCTACGGCGGAAGAGACAAGAGTGGAAGGAGCAGGAAGAAGCCAGGCTTTCCACAGAGCAGAAGCGCAGAGTGGAAGAAGTGACGGTAAAGGCACGTATAGAAGCCGAGAAGCAGAAAAAAATACAGGAAAAGTATGAGAAAGAAGCCAGGGAGGAGGCAGAGAGACGTAGAAAGGAACTAGAGGCTTCCCGCAGGGAGTATGAAGAGACTCAGCGCAAGCTCGACCTTGAATATCAAGAGCGTGTACGGAAAGAGCAGGTTGCATTAGAAGAAGCTAGAAGACTAGAACAAGAGAAACGAGAACGGGAAGAGAGGGAAAGACAGATAGAGATGGAGAGAAAAGAACAGGAAAGGATACGGCAAGAGGAATTGGCCCTGAAGGCAAAGCAAGAGGCTGCCGAGGCTCGAACAAAGGCACGAAAAGAAGCGGAAAAAGAGATGTCAAAGTTCGCCATTCGTATGGAGGGCTCAATCTTAGCTTGTGTTCCACCTGCAGGAACCTTGCTACCAGGACCATTGCAAGAGGAGGCCAGGGTGAGGCTTTGTGTCCAGGCAAGTAGTCTTCTTGGCGGCCCAGGGAAAAAAATAGAGAAAGATTATGGATCCATAGAGGAGTTGAGATCCGACGCGGCAAGGGTGCTTTCTGAAGCCACACAGGATGCCTGTGAAAAGGTAGTGTCTGCACTTCAGTTACAGAAAATGAGTGGCCAAGGGCCTCTCATGCTGATGGAAAAGCCCGAAGTTGATCACTGGATGCATACAGCCGTTGTAAGGACGTGTTTAGATGGACTAAATAGAATACCGACCGATTTGAATGCTCGCAAGCACACTCCTGGTATGGTCATTCTTGAAGAGACTTTTGAATGCAGGACAGAGTCTGGAGTTTTGCCTCCAGAGAATCCATTCAGCTTTCAGCAGTTGTATGGGAAGTTTTTAGATTTAATTATTGATGATCCACAAAAAATAGAGACTATGGAACTTTTTGAAGAGTCCTTGGCAGAGTCAAATGCTTTGATGTATAGTGGAGTCAAGGTGCCCTCATGGCTTTGTGATGCTCCAAGAAACTTTGGTCTGTGTCTGGCACTGGCTCACTTTGTTGATCGATCCTTGTACACTCGTCCCGCAAGAGAAAGCGATGCCCCCGCCTGGTTTGAAACGTGTGTAGCTTTTTCGAGGAGAGTCCTGAACAAATCTTTCGCACAAGCTCCCCAAGACTCCTTGAGAACTCACTCCATGCTCATGTGCCAAGTCCTCACACCTGAACATCCAATAGCCGTCGAGATCGCTGATATAGCTGACAAGAATACATCTGAGCAGAAAAAAATGGAGGTAAAGCAGAAGGAAAATGCGAGAAAGGCTATATTAGCTGCCAAACTTCTTGAGGAGGAGTGGCCTGATGAGGAGGAGCTGAGAAAGGCCAGAGCAAAGGAGAGGGAGGCAAAGACTCCTGTCACGGAGCGGATATGGGCATTGAAGAATGTAGCTTCCTCTCTATCTATAGGAGGTCCAGGTGAAGTATCAAGGGCGAGACAGCTTCTTGAACAGGCTGTGTTGCTGAAACAAGACATGTGTGAGTTGAAGGATCATCCAGCTGTGTTCCCAGAAGCTCTGGCCCTTCTCAGAATCATCAAGACGAGAAAGGAATGGGAAAATGATGCTGCTGGCGTGGCCTCACTATTTTTGGCGATTGTTACGAACATTAGTCGAGGATACATGGACATTGGAGACGAGCTCTCTGCATGTGCCGTGATGGAACTTGGGCTTCATGAGGCTGAGGATGTTGCAGGACTGAGAAGCACTGCTACCATTAGAGGCGTCAAATACTTGGAGGCTTGTTCCAAGAAGATTTCTCAAGATCAAGCGGCACTTCTCACCAAGAGCAGGGAAAATCGGGATGGAATAGAGAAAATTTTGATTCACAGCTTTACTGATCAATTAGGGGCATACAGGAAGGATGGCACAAATCTGTCCAAAAAGGATTTGTGGAATCTAGAGGGTGCAAAAATGCTTAAATCTCTCATTGAGAATTGAACGAATCACTTTTCTATGTAGAAAACAGTGTTGTACATTTAAATAATTAGAAAATGTTTGCTACGACTTTGGCCAGTTATTAACCCAGTCTACTAGCTTGTCCACGTTTGACTCCATCTCATCCGCAGTATTACTTGGCGCCGTGTGCACGATATCTTTTCTATAGCTCTCTCTCGCTTCTTCAACGATGACATGCATAATCTCACACTGCACATTGTCTTGTAGCTTCTTATTGCTATATCCTCTCTTCTCTAGCCTTTCCCACAACACAGAATTGTCGGTCTGTAGAACCAGAACCATATCGAACCATCTCTCTGGAAAGAAATCACAGCCATGATAATCTACAATCACTCCTCCTTGTTCCATCTTGTCCTCGAGAGCATCGCAAACCTGCATGACCATGCAAGGACTTGAGCAGGGTTAACAAACGCAAAATTGCACATAGCATCATACCTTGTCTTCATCTATAACGTAACATTCATATTCTTCGTCCCAACCCGAATGTAAACTGTCCTTTTTCACGAGGTCCCCAATGTTGACATGGCTGAGTCCAGTAGTTTCTGCCAAGAGAGCACATGTTGTCGTCTTTCCAGTGCCTGGGGTGCCTGTTATTAATATATTTGGTTTTGATCGTTGCATCTACGAAATCGTTACTCAAGAACTGCCGCTGCCGCTGTCGCGCCTGCAATGCTCGAGACGCGCAACTGTGTTTTCACGCTGTTGATACAATAATTATTACAAAAAGGTATGAAATAATGTTGATGATAGCAGCGAAAACATTATCATGCAGTAGAGGCAGCGGCTACAGCTTCTTGCTCTTCATCCTCCTCAGCTGGAGGTGGGTCGACCCACTTATTGTTGTCCTTAATCAACTGAATTAATTGGTCTGGAGCTGTGTCCATCTGAATACCCTTTTTAACGACCTCCTTACCTACATATAAGTCAATCTTACCTGGTGCGCCACCCACATATCCAAAGTCAGCGTCTGCCATTTCTCCTGGACCATTTACGATACAACCCATGACAGCAATGGAGACACCTGGAAGGTGTCCAGTCTTGTCACGAATTTGCTCAGTAACTTCCTGCAGATCAAACAAGGTTCTACCACATGACGGACAACTGACATATTCGGTCTTGATGTTTCGCATTCTACATCCTTGGAGCAATCCAAATGATGTATTCCTGACAAACTCAAGGTCTTCAGTGAGGCACTCAATGATCAAACCATCACCCAAACCGTCCACCATCATAGCTCCAACCTGGGCACCAGCAGAAATGATGATGTCATCTCTTTCAGATCCATCGGGGAAAGTGATGTGATGAATTACTGGAATCTGGACATCATTCTTCTGGAAAACTTCAAACACCCGTCTAGATGAATGCACTCTGGACTCTCCTGGAGCAATCTTCAGCAAGGCAAGGTCAGGCTTCATATCCTTTAATGCAGCCAACTGTTCGTCTGATTCAGTACCATCAACAAAGACAGCAAAATGGCCTTCAACTCCGTCAACCTTGCCGGAGCTTTTGTAGCTGTCAGCAGCGAGTTTCAATTGCATGATTGGCACCGCACCATCGAAAGGTGTCTTCTTAAGAGTCTCTGCAGGGGCCAGGATATTGACACCGATCTCCTGAAGTCTGCGAAGGGCGCGACATGCATCTGCATTATCAGCACTTGGAAGCTCATACATGATAATGCTGTCAGAAGTGGCAATATCCTTGAACGGCATACCAACAGCCAACTTGCAGCCAAGCTTTCTGTACAGTTGCTCAGGCTGGGAAAGCTCAGAGATATCTACCGCACTGAAAACACTGCCATCTCTATGTAATAATTGGGAATAATCATACGAGTCTCCTTCATTCTTCACCGGTGACTCTCCAGTTCTTCTAGTGAACAGGTGAGTGTCTCTATGTTCCTCGAATTCGGTGACTCCCCATCTTTGAGAATCAGCCATCTTTCCAAGAGTGGCCATACGCCTGCATGGGTCCATCTCAAACTCTGGATCTTCGGTAAGAGATACACGAATCGTATCACCCAGTCCATCCATGAGCAATGCCCCAATTCCGATGGCACTCTTCATTCTTCCATCCTCACCTTCTCCAGCCTCTGTGACTCCCAAATGCAAAGGATAGTTCCATCCCTTTGCATACATCTCCTCTGCGAGCAAACGGTATGCTTGCACCATAACAAGAGGATTTGACGCTTTCATAGAGAACAAAAAGTTGTGATAGTCCATATCTCTGCAAATATCAGCGAATTCAAAGGCAGATTCAACCATACCACGAGGGGTATCTCCGTAGAAGGACAGGATTCGAGCAGACAGAGATCCGTGGTTTGTTCCAATTCTCATGGCTCTGTTCAAACTTTTGCACTTCTCAACAAGAGGGGCAAAGAGTTCACGGATATTTTCCTTTTCCGCCTCGAACTGAGATGGATCATCATAGTTGATCTCATCAAACTTTTTGGCTCCATCAGCAAAGTTTCCTGGGTTGATACGAATCTTCTCAAATGCCTCAGCAACCATCATGGCAACAGCAGGCTGAAAATGAATATCTGCAACCAGTGGAGTATCATAGCGATCCTTGAAAAGTTGCTCCCTGATTGCCATGCATGCCTCAGCCTCTTTGCGGCCTTGCACAGTGATGCGGACCATATCTGCACCAGCATCAGCACATCGTTTCACCTGTTCGACAGTTCCAGCGATATCTCTTGTGTCTGTAGTGGTCATTGTCTGGAGAGCAATGGGATGCTCGCTTCCCACCTTGACATTGCCAATCTCTACAGTGCTAGTTGGGCGCCTCCTTGTCTGGTGAATACTCTCACAGTATTTAGGGGTTGGAATCACAAGTTCCTTCCTTGGAACCACCAAAGATGGTTCACTATGAGCTCTCTACATATCAAAATCACATTGTCAGGATGGCATTGATCAAAACAGTGCAAAAGAGACACTTTGACGCACAACTTCGAATCTCCTTCTCGTATCCCTGACACCGGACAGCCGGGTACTGGTAGACATAGTAGTGCTGTACATTGTCAATGAGTTTCAAAAATTTCAAAAGAAAGAAATGGACTCCACCAATGCGAGTATGCCAACTTTTTCTTTTTCAACACGCAGTAGCAGACCCTCTCTCAATCAGACACTGTCTTGGAAGCGGGGACAGGATTGAATAAACAATCGTGTTATTTCGAATTATAATTGAAAATGTTACAAATGTTGTACTGCTAGGCAACAGTATAGTGTTGTGATCGGGAGAACATTATCCGGATATGGTGGGGAGCCAAGCTTGCCCGATATCGGATTCGATCATAGATGGGCCTTTGACATTCGTTCAATTGCCTCATTGGCCTCAGCTTCAGATAGCTGGGATGATAGAAGCCTGGACATCTCTGTCGAGTATAGTGGATTGTAATCTTCCAAGATTTTCAAGATCCCATCCCTACCAAGCAAACCACATACATGATTTGCTGCCGTCCTGGCCGCATCTTGGGCATCCACTGTTCTCAGTGGGTCTGCTCTTGTCATGGATAGCCTTCTTTCCCTTAAAAAGTCACGTGGTTGACTAGGATCATACTCTTTCTGATCCTGAATCAACATGTCTTGATCCTTCTCAAACTGACGTTGTTCCAAAGCCGCCTTCAGGGCCATGATCAACATTCGCCCCACCCTAGGTCCATCCCGCAGCAACTCACATTGGTCAGACATGATCAGCATGCACATAGACACGGCTAAATTATGCCTTCTTGCTCTTCCCATCACTGAAATTTGGGGAATGAAGACTTCCCCAACATCCTGTGCAGAGCCAAGTGCTGCCCACCGGTCCAATAGCCGGACCTGTGCATTCCTATCATTGCTTGTCAGTGGTCCAAAGGCAGAGGGCATTGAATAGAGTAACCTGCAAACTATCTGAAGGACTGGATTCAAAAGACTTGCCAGTCTACTAGGAATAAATGAAGTATTTGAAATGTTGCTCTTGCTTAATTTCCTGAAATCTAGACACAAAAGGGTGCAGGCTGACTTGACCGGGCCTTCAAGGCATGCAGGCAGTTCTGTGTGAAGCCTCTGCAGGATACCCAAGAGTGTCAGTGCTGACTCTAAATCTCTCGCTACCTGAGGAGATATAATCTGTGCATACTTTGACTTATCCTTTGGATTCGTAAGATATTCGATTGTGCTATGTAACACAAGATCTACCCGAGAAGCAAGCAGTTCAAGCATGCCACTGATAGAATCTAGACCACCGTGTAACGCATATGCCGAAGCTATTTGTAGACAAAAGTCAAGCTCCTTACTTTTTTCCAAGTGAGGAATCAGGCGTGAAGGCCCCAAATCTATTAGTTCAGCCGTAAGCTGTGGTGATGCATGAAGCATCGAAAGCCACAACCTGAGCGCATCTTCAGCCAATGGTTCTGCGGAAGGATTCGCCGGATCTGTGGAAGAAAGCAGCAGTGGATACACAATATTCGATATCATCGGAGCTTTCACGGCCTCTTGCCCAATTTTGCTTACCATGTGCCCCAACATTGCTAAAACAGAGCATTGCAACCTGACAAGAGATGCTTGATTTGCAGATGAAGCATCGTTCATCATTTGCCAGAGTGGAAGAATACATTGAGTGAATGATTCAAAATGATTTGTGATTTTATCACCAACCAGCTCAATTGCACATGTCACACACTGCAGCACACGAACCATGCTCTCAACTTCCGACAGTTTGGGCAAGATTTGGAAACAGTTCAGTAGCAGCGCATCAATGCATGACATGACTGCGTCCATGTGGCTTTTGAATTCCTCATAAGCCTTTTCGACGATATCATTTCCTTGTAAGGTTGGAATAGGACCCTCAAGAAGCAAAGACTTTGCTTCCCTTGGCTGGGAAGCAAAATGTTGCTCTTCAATAACCTGTGACAGCATAGAACCAACAGATGAAACCGACATCAAGGAAACAACTACGTCTGGGTCACTAATTTTTGTCGTACAAAGATTGAATGCATCTGAGAATGACGACACTGCAAGATCTTCTGCACACACCCCAATCAACCACAGTGACCTGGATGTCAAAATTGATTTTGAAAATGGGGATAAAGCTGGTAATACGGGATCGTTTCCCACAATAATGGCCTTTAGTTCGTCATTATACCATTGATCAAACGATATTGTGTTTTTAAGGTGAGGAAAACACTCTCCAATTATCCTATATATAGCCTCCCTTGCCATGATTGAGTCATCTGATGTCGATTGATTTTGTGCCACCATTTGAGCCAAGGACATGATGGCTTTCCTGACATTGTCAGGTGAATATTCCAACATACATTCCAGTAGTCCAATACCACAAGGCCTGGGATTGTCTGCTTCTGGAGATGTCTCTGCATCAATCTCCCTTGCAAACCCCTCTGGGTCATTTTCCCACTCAAGCTTTTCAGCAGGCGTCGCGATTATATACTTTGATGCTAATGCCTCAATAAGCGCAGAACATTTCCCATTTTCGTACGATAGTGTATCTTCTAGATAGGCAATGGCTTGTTGGACGTTTGGATCCTCCAGAGCCGAGCTTTGTGACCTGAATCCCAACAGGCCTCCTGGAGCCCATGCTGGGGATTTCCTATAATTTGGGTGAAGAAATGACCGAGCAAGTAGACGTATACTTAGAACTTTCGTTTTAGATCTAAGCTGATGGAACGCCTGCGTATCAACACCCAGAATAGCTCGTTTTATGCAAAGATCGACCCACATAGGGAGATACAAAGCAAAATTCAAAGAGTGTTTGGCAACAGATACTATTGCTATTTTCAGCAACCTTTCCCAGCACTTGCTTAGTCCCTCAAACTCTTCTTGACGAGAATAGTCTGATCGTGGTTGGAAAATCTGGTCTGCAATTGAAGATGCAAGATTGCACGAGTTTGACAAGAGGCGTTCAAAGTCTTGTTTGGCCTGTGTCATATTGTCCAGACAAGCCAATATTTCCGCACAAGCCGACATGGATATCCTGCAAATCTTCATATTATGTCTCCAAGATGGTGCACCTTGACAAAATACTCCATACTCAGTCTCCCAAAGTGTTTCCAGGGGAGAGATGAGAGCTTGAAGGGCTTCCTTCATTCGTAACCTTGACATTTCAACAGACGCACTAAGCTGCTGAAGCCTGTCGGGTGTCAATGCCATGACCGCGGAGCCACCAGGATCTTCAATAACAAAGCGTTTCCTTTGGAGAACCCCAGCGACAAGTTTGATGGTCTTCAGAGGCCGATGCCTTCGCTCCAAGACAAGTTGACCTTCAGGAAGGCCCATGGACATGAGGGTGCCAAGCAACGTCGGCCATTTGTCAGGATAGTCAAACTGGGCTATATTAGCAATCATCAACGAAGCTTGAAAAGCTACACTATCTGATGCATCACGGGGCAAAATATCCATCAGGAGCATTTTTTTAACTGCATTCTTTTCTTGATCTGGAACCTTCTTCCATTCTTTCGTTTTGAATTGCTTCGCCCAACTGCTACCTACGATGTTCTTTGCCACTATGAGAGATAATAGTCGAATATCCTACAAAGAAGATGTGTCAATGAGATCAACCCTGTTTGAATTGAAATTTCTGCGTCTTCTCGCTCGTACCTCTTTGACAAACTCTGAATTTCGGGCAATCTCGACGAGACTTCCAAGATATCCTGGTACCATATTAGTTTCATAACTAGATAGATAAGATTCTGCAGGTTCTCGTATCGCAGGATCATAATGCATGGACTGTGTGAGATGAGAAAGGATCTGCTCGACGTTCACCTCGCGTTCAAACGACTCCGTCTCTCCACAATCCATCATGATGACAGATACGTCAGAAAAATTACAAAATATTTGTCATTATTTATTACGGATCGGTCTGTGAGGTTTAGGTGCCTTTGGATTGCCACTGATGTAGAAATCTTGCAACAATTTGATTGCCTCTTCTCGTAAAAGCCCTCCAACAGATGTGTATGTACCTCCATGGGTTTCCGTTGCACAACTGCCACATGACGTCTCATGAATGGATAAGATGCTTCCATTCCCTCCAAACTTATCGTTGGGACACCCATAAATGACATTTTGAAAGTTAAGTAGGGACAATGCCCCAGCACACATGATGCAGGGTTCACATGTCACATACAATGTACATGAGGCAAAGTCTGCCTCGTCACCAGCTTTATTACTGCTGAGTATTGAATCTATGGCAATCATCTCCGCATGCCTTGTTCCCTGCAGTAGAGGATAGTGTGAGGAAGAGTCTCTTGATCATCACGTGGAGGTGTAGTGAAGCAGGACGTACATTCTTTGTTAGGTTGGTCAAGTTATGTCCTCGTGATATGATGTGACCATCTCTTGCTATAATGCACCTACATACCATGAATTTGTCTGTCATAGTCACAATATCTCTAAAGGTAGTATTTTGTCATCATCAGTGGTAGTGTTACACATACCCAACAGGAACCTCTCCACAATCAAGTGCTTTCTTGGCCTGCAGTACCCAGTTTTCGTATTGTTACACGTCAATGTATGTTTTGTCTTGAAAATATATCCGACAGGGTCCTACCTGTCTGAGTGCATCCCGCATGAATGCTTCGTCTTGCTTTGAAAACTGCATGTCACATGCCGTGATTCGTATGCTCTATCTTACACATTAGAAACGCATTATGCATTCATGGCGAGACACAAATATATTATAATTGAGATACTAATCCATAAAGGTGCATTAATTTCATTTCATCTCTGTGCATAAGCAAACTGCAACGAAAGCCTTTTGACCTTGAAGGTCTGAAGTTTTGAACATCAAGCCAAATTTTATGTTTAAAAGTTTGATTGTATCACATCGGGATGACACGTTGAAATGAAAATGAAATAATATGTCTTCTCAACAACAACAACAACAACAACAAGAAGATGGGAAATCTAGGATTGGAATCATAGCATCGCATATCGTGTTGGACAACAAACGTCTAGGAGCAAACCTGTTGCACCACTCACGTGGTGGTACAGTGGTAACGTTAGTAGGGTCTTGCATTATGGATGTACAAGCTTGGAATGGTTCTATACATGCTACAGGATCATCCACAGGCAAGGTCATGTTTTCTCCAGGGGGTGTTTGCATGAATATTGCAAGGGCCTTGAGACAGCTGGAGAAACGACACGGAGGGACTGCGATTTCAGACATATCCTTGGTGTCAGTCGTAGGTGATGATAATCATGGTCGTGATATGGTGGCACTGTGTTCTAGAGAAGGAATTAATACGGGGTCAGTGCTGTCAGTCCCTGGAGAAAGGACCGCAACTGTGGTGGTAGTCTTTGATGACCGAGGGGATGTTATACAGTCAGTAGTGGATGTATCGATATTGGAGACGTATTTGGATCCCGAAGTTGCGTTGAAATCCATTAGGGGTGGGATATGCGTCATGGATGGTGACCTTCATAGAGATGTCATAGAAACAGTCTGCAAACACGCTGCACAAAGAGGCTGTCAGATCGTGTTCGATCCTGCAACGGTCTCAAAATCCGGGAAATGTATATCTGTGTTAAATTATATCGATGTGATAACACCAAATATACACGAGATTGAGGAAATGGCTCGCCTGCTTGTAGATGGATCAATGCAGCACACTCATGTGCAGAGTAGCAATACTGGGTCTGACACTTTTTTCCATAGAGCAAGAGCTTGTGTTGAGCTGGTACTTCGTCAGGGAGTCAAGTATGTATTGCTTACTGCAGGTGAGAAAGGGGCTGGCTTGTATTGGATGGAGGATATGTACATTCATGTGGAATATTCCTTCTCCATACCTGTCGAGTCAATCTGCAGTGTGAATGGAGCTGGTGATAGTCTAGTCGCTGGCTTTATCTACGCAATCTCTATAGGGAAGAATGAAAAAGAATCGTTATCGTATGGGATGGCCAGTGCTTGGGAAGCTCTGCAGACGGATAGTAACGTTCCAGAGTTTCTGAATATGACGAGGTTCAACCAGCACGTGTCTTTTGTGCTTGAAGGCATGAAAAGCTCAAACATCAGGTCTGGTTGTTGCTGTTCTACATGTTGTCATATATGATGATATACGATATACTACGAGTAATCAAATTATTGGCCTCTAAAAACGTCTTGTACAACTGCTGCATTATTCCCATTTCTATGTTGATCTGCAGCAGGTAAAATAGATGCAAAAAACCCGGCAATGAAGGACTGTATTTCTCGTAAAAGACCTGGTTGAGGTTGCTCAGGTTCAATGCCGGCTTCTCCTTCGTCCCCTGGCAATGGAGTATCATTGGCAGCCTGTGCTTGCACCTGTTGGTTGGGATCTGGTGGGTGCATGTTGAAATGCCCCTTGAGTCTTCTCAAAAGCATCCTGCCGAATCTTGTGGTAGAAAAATAAAATAAAAGTCCTAGTAAACTTATACCAACGAATCTAGAAGGAGGACAGTGTTGGTACAGTATAAACGAGAGGACTGCAACCTGTAGCAGCATGCGGACATTCAAATGAATTCGAATTTGAATTTGCCTCGCATTATTGTTGTTATTATTATTTTGATTATTTTGATTATTTCGCCCAGGTATTCGTTCTACATTATTGTCATCATCTTCGCCTTCCCGAATAGCCCTGAAGAGTGCTCTGACATTCTCCTCTCGTGCATTCCTTCTCCTCACGACCTGCTCCTGCCTGTCTACTCGTGCCCTGGGAAGAGCATACGTCATCGGCACCATGGGGACCATGTAATTATTGAAATATTGTTCCTCTTCTCTGTCATGTATAGTTCCCCGAGGTATTGGAATTATTGCTGGTATGAATGTAAAGTTCTGCTGCGCTGAACCTTGCAGGCCCTCCTCCACAATAACTTGCAAAGCAGCCTTGTATGCCACCCTTAAAACAGAGTCATACATGGAACCACTAGAACTTGTCGATGGCATGTCTCTCGATGATGTATGCTCTACATTGTCTTCTGTGTCTGCTGATGGTGTGTCCACATCATTCTGACTCGAGACATGAGCTTCATTGATCAACGAGGGCCCCGCTGATTCATGTGGCACCCTCGTTGCATGGGATTCAATACTTGGAGATGATTCATCGACCATCTGACGAATCACCATATGCACTGCCACGCGGCTTCCATCCTTTGGAAACACCTCTGACAAGACGAGTCCTTCGTCTCGAAGAACTTTCCCAGCATAGACAAGGGTGAGGGAACCAGGACGTGGATTTCCAGGATAATCAGACTGTATAAGATCCTTTAAATGACCCAAAGTCATATCCATAGCAACATTGACTTCGAAATTTTCCTCGGTCAGAGCTCTGGGATTTTTCAACACGACCGTGATTGTCTCACCAACTTCCATACTATCTACACAGGTATGATCTCGAGAATCCATATCCGTAAAATACTAGTTTTAAATGGGATTGTTACACACAGTCAAAGCAAAGTACTACCTTGTTCTCTCGAGCACCTGTCGTGCTCCTGATGATAAAAAGAAAGATGGAACATGTAGCATATGCTCTGTAGACTTTGTCAAGACCCAGACAGCACATTCATCTCTGGAGGCCATCAGCAGTCTAATATTACACAATGAATGATTCAAAAGACCACAACAATCATCTTGCAGTCTCAGGTCTAGCAAATAAGTAATTATGACATGACTTTCCGTCGCCACAAGGTATTCCAACTTCAGCCAAGGTTTCCATGCACCCAGGAGCCTCATCATAGGTTGCACAGCCCTCGACGGTAGAGTGAGCAAGGCGAAATCCAGCGTCTTCAAGATACTGGAATAGCTTTCCTAATGAGTACAGATGCTCTGTAGAATTCAACCAGACTTTGCTAAGGTGAACCTCCACGGCAAATTGCCCAACTTTATCAAAGAATGACGGGTCTTCAAAGGCTATATCTTTGGCAAGAGAGTATTCACACCCTTCGCAATCCATTTTAAGAATATCTACACGCTCATCATTCCTCCATTTCATCAAACTTGGCATCGAGGTGGAAAACCAGCCTGTGGATTTGTCTCCTGTGAGCATTTTGGCTCCTATCTGATGGAATGTCACCGACTCATGCAGTTTGGAGGGATGGGTCACTGTTGGATCAGCTGCAAAGCCCTGACAAGCGTAATCCTCTGCTAATTGTACATCAAACGAGTAATCCCGCGAGATTCCAAACGAATAGAATGTACAGTGTTGTGGCAAAGGTTGGCACAGGCGGTGGAGACCCCAGCCATTCCCAATCTCCACAATCTTGCATATCTCCTCCTTTTTCTGTAGTTGCTCGGCAAAAGACTTCAGGAAAGGTGTTACTTCACGCATATCTCGCGTCCATTTCAAATTTTGATGATATTGGTCATTGCACTTGTTTTGGGAAGAAGTAGTTTGTACCAATACGTCTCTCCATCCATTCTCTCCCAATGCGAACACATACAGAAGCAGGACACCTATGCCGGTAACCAGTGCCATTTTTTGTCCCCTTCCTCCCAAGAGACACGATTTCAGTACAAACCGCTTTGATCCCAAAGCCCCAGATGGAATAGAAGGTGATTTATGCATTCTTACAACCGATTTTCCATCTACGTTGTACAACTGCTATTCAACAACTTTGATTCTATTTGTGTAGAATATGGGAAACGATATCTACCATCTACGTTGTAGGATAGTTGCTGTGTGGATACTCTGTAGAAAAGTAACTGCGCAGGTTTCTCAAAGAGTTCCAGATACGATGATGATGCACTACGTACGTATATCTCTAGTAGTAGATAATAATAATCTACTGTAGTATATAATAATTAAAAGAACTCTTTGATAGAGTCGATCGAGTGTACTACTGCCATATGCAGAATCAGGTTTGACCCTCATGGTTGACTAAAATATGGTTTCCACTAGTAGGGTAGCAACACACCATATGGTGCATATGCATATTCATCATCATCAGCAGTACGAATGATCTTGTTACACATACTACGTATGTAAACATGATGATGCTACAGTAGTAGTAGTAGTAGTAGTAGTAGTAGTAGTAGTAGTAGTAGATACCCATCACCACCAGATGGATACATCAGCTGATGAGATACTCTTGCATGCATGCAACAGAATCAGCAGAGCTCTTCCCTCGAGATTGATCTCTCCCTTTCTATAGAAAGGGAGGGACTTGCTACAGTTGTACCGCCATGGGTATCATACCAACCACGTGTAGTATCTTCTATTTTTAAAGTAGATAATACCATTATTGTATCATAATAACAATAGATACTACTGCTACACGTGGCATCATGGTGTTGGACGTGAGGAAGAGACAAAAAGGTACATGTTGATCTTGACTACTAGCAGTTCCAACCATCATGACACGGTTGTCTTCTCTATCATGATGATATGTATTTTATAGTGCTGGTGTATATCATGCAGAGTTGTTGGTGCGAATGCTGCACTTTAATAGCAAAAACCCTGTCAGAAACCAAGACGAGGAATCCTACAAAGTTTTGATCCTAGATGATGTTACAAAGAATATTGTGGCTCCTCTCATACGAGTAGATGAGCTTCGTAGTCATGGCGTCACTCTTCACATGCAACTTGTATCGGATAGACAGCCTATTCCTGATGTTGCAGCAGTGTACTTTGTAGAGCCAACAGAGGAGGTGATCAGAAGGATCATAGAAGACGTCACAAAAGGTGTCTACGATACATTTTACTTGAATTTTAGCTCTAAATTGAGCCAGTTGATGATGGAGAAGTTGGCAAATGGTTTGGTTGAGGGGAATGCTTCGGCTCGGGTGGTGCACGTTTTTGATCAATATGCTCGTTTCATAAGTCTGGACTCGGGACTCTTTTCGTTGGGGCTTCCAGATGCGTATCTGGAATTGAATGATCCCCAATCAAAAGATACCACCATAGAGAAAAACATCAACAACATAGTGGATGGTATCTTTTGCACACTGGCAACGACAGGGGTTGTTCCAGTGATTTGCTCTCCACCTGGAGGTGCAGCAGAACACGTCGCACGGGCGTTAGATCAGCAAATTAGAGAATCTTTGAAGAATAGAATGAACGTATTTAATGAAAGTACAGGGCCTGGACTGTCGTCATCCCTTGAACGTCCTCTCCTTTGCTTGTTTGACAGAAACTTTGAACTGAGTGTTGCGATACAGCATGCGTGGGCATATAAGCCTCTGGTTCATGATGTGTTGGGTCTGAAATTGAATAGAACGTCTGCTTCAGAATACCTAGGTGGTAAAGCGTACGATGTGGGGACACATGACTTTTTCTGGGAAGCATATGGGAAGGAGCAATTCCCAAAGATTGCAGAAGAGGTTGAAAATGAATTGAAACTTTATAAACAGGCAGTGGAAGAGTTGAACCGTTCTACAGGTGCAAATATAGATCCTAATGCTGCCATGGATCCCTCAGAACTCATGTCAAACTCGACACGAGGACTCAAGTCAGCCTTGACTGCACTACCAGAACTCACTGAGAAGAAGAAGAACATTGACAAGCATACAAACATTGCGACCGGCCTTTTACAAGTAATCAAGGAACGTAAATTAGATCATTTTTATACCTTGGAGGAGGACTTGATTTCAGGGAAACGTGATGTGGAAGATGTGGTGGGTAGAATACATGGAGAGGAGGGGACTGCACGTGATAAACTTCGTTTGGCTCTGGTATGGCTCCTGACACTGCCCTCGGTTCCCAGCGAAGAAGAGTGTGCGAGCCTAGAGTCGGCATTGCAAACATGTAATTGTGATATGAATGCATGGAACTACGTCAAGCGAATGCGACGGATGAATCTCATGGGCAAAAGCAAGCAGGGAGGAGGAGGAGGAGGAGCATCCGACCCTGCACTTGCAACCCAATTTGCAGCAGATTTCTTGGGATCAACGTTTGGACAAGGACTCACGAATCTGACAAAAGGAGTGAAAAATCTATT
>PJEL010001465.1_pt1 | contig 23757 bp, 14 predicted proteins | sample 1853271 | NCBI WGS metagenome assembly PJEL01 (sample SAMN08108733, study PRJNA415343) | Invertebrate metagenome, whole genome shotgun sequencing project. | host: Globobulimina | place: Sweden: Gullmar Fjord | collected 2015-08
ATCCAGGGGCTAAGCCTGGTCAAAGTTTCCTGGATTCCGGGTCAAGCCCGGAAAGACTTCGGGGGCATTGCTAAGTTTTGTCGAACATTCAACACATTAAGCTAACCCTGAAAGTTAAGTAATTGGTTTGAACGTTTTAGTTCAAGTGTATGGCAATATACCATTGACGCCAGAAAATTCCTATCCTGAAACTTGTTCTTTAATGCAGCAGGTTTTTACTCCGAAGAGCTGATAATTGTCTTGCTATGATTTTTATTGGTATCATCCAAGACTTTTCGAACAATAATAGCGAGTTCTTTATTTTCAAATGGTTTCATGAAAAATGCTTTGGCACCGATATTCATGGCTTTTTCCTGATTTATCGTTGAACTGAAACCTGTACTGAGTATGACTGGTATATCAGGTCTGCAGGCAAGTATTTTAATTGTCAGTTCCCTACCAGTCATTTGTGGCATGGTCTGGTCTGTAATAATCAGATCGAAATTATCTGGTTGTGAATAGAATAATGACAATGCTTCTAAACTGTTGGTTTTGGTTGTAACATTATAGCCAAGACGAACCAGAACTGTCTTAATCATTTTTGTAAGAGTTATTTCATCATCAACTACCAAAATACGTTCATTGCCAGAAGGAAGATGATTGCTTGTGTTTTTTATGATTTGAGGAGTGTTTTTTTGAATCTTTTTAAAATAAACATAAAAACGTGTTCCAACTCCTAATTTACTATCAACTTTAATCATAGCTCTATGATTTTTAACAATACCATGAACTACCGAAAGACCCATACCAGTGCCTCTACCAGTATCTTTCGTTGTAAAAAAAGGATCAAAAATTCTATTTAGGACATCTGGAGAAATTCCTGTCCCACTATCCCTTACACATATTTCAAGGTACTGACCAGGTTTCAAATCCGGATTTAGAAGGATATCGTTTTCAGAAAGTTTAACTACTTTGAGAGTGACTTCCAGTATACCACCGTGATTTTCCATGGAATGGGAGGCATTTGTACAAAGATTCATTAATACCTGATGTATTTGAGTGGGATCAGCAAATATATAACCGGAATTTTCATCTATATCCTGGATGATTTCTATGGTCGTGGGAATAGAGGCCCTTAGAAGTTTTAATGCTTCTATCATTACAAGGGAAACTTTCATCGGCATTTTTTGATGTTCGGATTTACGACTGAAAGTAAGCATGTGTTTCACAAGATCTTTAGCTCTGTTAGCTGCTCTAATTACTGAGTCAAGATCCTTCCATTGTTCGCTGTCTGGTTTAAGATCGCACTGTACAAGTTCGGTGTAACCAAGAATAGCTGTTAAAATATTGTTGAAATCATGGGCAATTCCTCCTGTAAGAGTGCCGATGGCTTCCATTTTTTGGGCTTGTCTTAAATTTTCTTCCAGGATCTTCTGGTCAGTGATATCAGTAATGATTGAAATAAATCCTAGCAATATTTGGTCATTATCTCGCTTGTAATTCCAATCAATTTGTATGTCGACAATATTACCTTTTTTCGTTTTTATTTGAGTGAAATATGGTGTCGGGGGAGGCTGGTACTCAATGATTTTTTCTAAATACTTTTGTTGCTCAATTTTGGAAGATTCAGATTTTTTTAAGTCCCAAATACGCTCACCGATTAAATCGCCGGAATGGCATTCCATAATTTTTTCATATGCTGGGTTTGTAAAGGTGATAATTCCTTCTAGATTATTTTCCTGGATACCATAAGGAAGTGTTTCAATAAGAGAACGATATAATCTTTCACTTTCCTGAAGAGATTGCTGCCGATCTTTAACTGCGTTGGTCATTATTTCAAAACTATGTGATAATTCGTTGATTTCATCGTAACTGAGAGGTATCGATTCAGCAGCATCATAGTTGCTGTTGGTCACATGTTTTACACTCGTGATTAGGTAAGAAAATGGCAGAAGAGTTTTTTGTAAACTTTTTATTGCTATGAAGATAGCAAGTGCAGCAGTTAAAACAACGCTCCAAAAAAGCATGATTTTAATTTTTATAACAGGAGCAAAAGCTTCTGAGTATTTTTGAATTATTATTACGAGCCATTTTGTCTGAGGGATAATTGATATACTGCCAATAACTTGGTTGTGATCCAACATGTCCAGGTAAGTTCCTTCGTTTCCAGCTAAACCTTCTCTAACAATTTTAAGATTTTTAATATTTCTTTGCTCTGAGACATTTTTATAAATCGGGTGAGAAAGAACATTACCTTCTTGATCTGCTATTATTGCGTATCCGTTTTGACCTATTTCAACTTTGTCGGAGATAGTCGTCAATATATTTAAATTTAAATAGCCAACCACCATTCCTTGGCTCATTGGGACACTTACAGTTAATGTTGGCAGGCCTGTTTGCATTGAAATAAAGGTTTGTGACCAAAAATGACTTTTTGTTTTTAACGTGGCATCATAAAAAGGAAAATGTGACATGTTGATATTTGAAAATTCTCCATTAAAAGGCGCAATAAATTTAATATTTCCGTGAGAATCTAGTATTTGTACCATGTCAAACAGGTTGTGATTTCTGACAATGCTTTCCAAAAAATTATTAATGCTTTTTTGTGATACCAACTGATCCTTATCCACAATATCTACGACCATCTTTAAAGTCGCAACAGGATGAGAAAGGAACATGTCAACTTCACTGGATAAAGATTTAGCCAGAGATAAATTTTTGGTTCTAATCTCGGAAGATAGATTCTGAGTTAGTAGTGATAGGGACGCAAGGCCAATAACCAGGATGGGAATGACTGCAACGAGAATGAAATTAAGGGTAAGAACATTTTTGAGACTTTTCCTGAATTTCAACATTTTTAATCCAATAAAACATATTGACCTTTGATAACGGTCATTAAAAAAACTTTTCGCAGAGGATCTCCAAATTCATCTATTACAATATTACCTTGGAGGCCTTTAAATTCTCTGGTTTTCAGTATGGTATTTTTTAACTCAGCCGAGTTTTGAGTGTTGGATAAAGATGTAAATAATACCTGGGCGGCCTCATAGGCAAAATGACTTGCAAAGTTAGGCGGTCGACCAAATCTTTCCAGGTAACCCTTTCTAAATTTCAAGGATTTTTCTGATTGATATTCTTTGTTAAACCAGTTGGCAAAAATTATTCCCTCTCCGGCAGGGCCACTATGCTTAAGAAAATCATCTGTCATAGCCCACATTGTTGAAAACAAATGAAGGCTTGAATCTGATATTTTAAGTTGTTGGCATAACATTGCCGCATCAAGTGCTGAAGATACAATTAAGACGGAATCAGGTTTATGTTCGAGAACTTTAGTAGCCAGTTCAGAAAATCTAATTTCAGGACTCGATGTATAAGGAACAGGAATTATGGATAGGTCAGGAATAACTGATTCATGTTTTTTAAAGGTATTATACCATTCCTTACTAAAGGATTTGTTTAATACATCATAAATAACCACAATTTTGCGAAATCCGGCTTTGTTGATGGTGTAATCAGCAAGGCTTTTAATAGCTGCTTTATTTGGCGACATCATACGTATAAAATAATCGTCAATACCTGTAAGTTTATTGGTTGAAGTTGTAGGGCTGATCATTAATATTTTTGCTTCATTTATCATATTCACCGTTGCCATGGTCATGGTACTGGTGAAGTGACCGATTATTGCTGATACATCTTCAGCGATAAGCTCTCTAACTACTTTTTTTGCAATTTCAGGGTTTTGTTTATCATCTTTGGGAATGAGGATAATCTTTTGGCCATCTATTCCACCTTTCTTGTTTATTTCCTCCATGGCCAAAATAACTCCGTTACGACCATAGACACCCAAATCTGAATGACGGCCAGTTAGGCCTCCAACTAATCCGATTTTCAGGTCAGATTTGTTGCTTTCACAGCCACTTGTAAAATTTGCTATAAGCAAAATAGAGAGGGTGAAATAGAGAAGCTTTTTGAGTCGTTTTTTTTGAAATCTGGTGAAAAAGCGCATTGCTAACGATCTCCTGAATTACAGTAAATGATGTTAACTTCCAGTGGTTCCAATAATTTTAGTGACACTATTAAAATATATAATAGCTTCATCCTAAGTTGAATTTTAGATTTCCAAGACAGAATTGTCAAATTTTCTCATATAAAATGATACCATAAATTTTAGGGGTTAATTGAACTACTTCTGTCTCTTGTCGATTTCACATCTGATTCAAATTTCAGGTTTATACAAAATCATTGCATTATTATTTTATAATGGTGCTACAATTTTTGTTTTTTTCTAGAAGGGCCGAAGCTTTGAAATTTGTTTGTTCTTGACATTGCAGTCGAGGAAGAGTTATAAATCTGTCAGACCGACCGGTTGGTCTGTGGCTTGTGTAAAATAAAACAATATTCAGTATTTTCATTTTTTATTGATCGTAACAGGGCAATTACAGTGAATCTGAAAGAAAAAATAATTCATGAATCCTTACGGCTTTTTTCATTAAAAGGATTCTTAGGCACATCCCTTCAAGATGTTCTGTCTGCAGCTGATACTTCCAAGGGTGGATTCTATAATCACTTTCGGAGCAAGGAAGATCTCTTTTATTATGTGCTTGATGAAGCAAGGCGAACATGGCGTAATAAAAATCTAAGCGGTCTTGATGAAATTGACGAACCGCTAGGTAAAATTGTCAAACTTCTGCAAAACTTCAGAGATCAATATTTAGTTGATTCCGTTAGTTTTCCCGGCGGTTGTGTGTTTATTACCCTTTCCGTAGAACTAAATGACCAGCGCCCTCACTTATCAAAAGAGATAACCAAAGGCTTTTTAGGATTAAAAAACATGATCAACCGATTTCTGAAACAAGGAAAAGAAGTTGGTGAATTTAATGTTAATCTTGATACCGACATGGTTACCGAAATTTTATTTGCAGGTATGCTAGGCGCTTCAGTTATCTTTGGTGTTGATAAATCGGCGGAGAGTTTGGAACAATCAATAAATGCTTTGATCAACTATGTGGAAAGTTTCAAAATGTCTGGTTAGGGCATGTATTGCTAATGATTGTTTAACATTATGAAATTGTCTCATTATTTAATGGTTATCCAGGTAAAAATAATCGGTTTTACCTGGCAAAAAAATAACATTGTGACTCGTGTTCTATTGCTCATAAAGTCGCATGGCGAATGTCACAATTAAAATCAGGAAAAAAGGGTGATATCTATGGGGTTGGTCAAAAAATGCGTAAATTATTCATGTGATGTCCTGGTGATTGGAGGAGGAGGAGCTGGCTTGAGAAGTGCCATTGAGGCAAGAGAAAACGGTGCCAAGGTGATGGTTGTTTCTAAAGCAAAAGTTGGTTACGGCAACAACACCATCATGTCGAAAGCTATTCTTACTTCACCTGGATGGGGTGATACAAGTGACAATCAACAGGTTTACATGAAAGATACCATTATTGGTGGGCGGTATATCAACGATCAAAACCTGGTGGATACTATGGCAGCAGAAGCAGGCCAACAACCTTCCATTTTGGAAAAATATGGTGCCAATTTTTCCAAGCAGGACAATAAATTTGATCTTCTTGCCATTCCCGGCCACACTTATGCTCGTGATGTTCAGGGAAAGAACCATAAAGGTAAGGATTACATGATGCCATTATTAACATATGCCAAAGAAGCAGGCATAGATTTTGTTGATAAAATTCTTATTACTAAGCTGATTACAAGCAATAACCAAATCAAAGCAGTGACTGGCATCTCTGAGGAAGGCGATTATGTAGTCTTCACTGTCAAAAGTGTTATTTTGACAACAGGGGGATACTCACAGGTATATTTCAACACAAGTAACACTCCTGGGATAAATGGAGACGGCTTAGCTTTAGCCTATGAATTAGGTGTTCCGTTGAAGGACATGGAATTCATTCAGTATTATCCCTCAGCATCGGGGAAAAGGGGTAATAATCTATTGCTCTATGAAGGGTTTCTTTTTAACGGGGCTGTGTTGAAAAACGTAAATAATGAAAATATTCTCATTAAACATGGTCTCAACGATCCAACGATCATCACCAGGGATCTTTTGGCTCAGACAATTTTCAAAGAAATCCGAGATGGTTTTGGCATAGATCATGGCTTGTTAATGGATCTTACTGCAGTATCAGATGAGAGATTGGAGCAATTTAAGCCTATGTTGCCGCAAGGCGTATCTGAAAAAAGAAAATGCATAGTATCTCCTACGGCTCATCACAGTATGGGCGGTGTGATGATTAATACCAGTACTCAAACTAATCTTCCAGGTCTATATGCAGCTGGTGAAGTGTGTGCTGGCATGCACGGTGCTAACCGCCTTGCTGGAAATGCACTTGCAGAGGTATTTGCCATGGGAGGGATTGCTGGTCGAAATGCAGCTATCTATGCCAAAGAATGTGATGTGAACAGTGAGCAAGAAGACCAAATAGGTGAAGAAAGAGAGCGATTGGAGTCTTTTTTCTCTCTGACTGGGGAAAATTCAATATCTTTGATTAAATCGTTAAAAAAGATGATGTGGCAGCGTGCAGGTATTGTAAGAAACTCTAATGACCTTGAAAGGGCTTTGGTACAGATTGAAGATTTCAGATTAGAAAGTCAGAAATGTAAAATTGAAAAACCTAAAGATCTCATGAGCAACATAGGGCTGCAGAATATGCTGCTCCTTTCAGAGATGGTATGCAGGTCAGCACTTTTGAGGACAGAGACAAGAGGGTCGCATTGCCGCTCTGATTACCCGCAGGAAGACAATGATAACTGGTTGAAAAATATTGTTATTCGCAAGGAAAACGATGCAATGATGGTGGATTTGCAACCTGTACAACTGGAGTATCTTTCTCCTGCTTAGAAACTTCTCGGTTCAGATATATTATTTTATGTTTTAATCAAAGATAGTTGACGGTGTTAATATTGAAGCATCTTATTTTTTTGGATCATTGGTATGGAAGAATAAGATGCTTCAATTGTTATGGTAATAGGCTGAAAAATATTAGATAAATCTAAAATATCTATTAGTTACAGGATTTTTTTGTAGGAAGAATAATTTAGAAGCGCAGAATAGGTTTTTGAAAAATCATACAAGCCGGGATTGGGCACAAGGACAATTTTTCAAGATACCCGGTAGTAAAAGGGTCGAATAGTATCTTAAGTAAGATTATTCTCTCATGAATTTACAAGTCGAGTTTTTGCCCGCAACAGTTGAAATGAATCTTTGTCTTTTAATTGTATGACATTTGAATGAATAGCTTTGGCTTCACTGGCAAAATCTGCATTTACCCCATACCTTTGAGAGAAATGGGTTAAAAGCAAAGTCTTTGCTTTTGATTTACAAGCAATAGTTGCTGCTTGTGCAGCTGTTAGATGTCCATAAGCTAAAGCTTTGTCCTTATCTTTATTTAAAAAAGTTGATTCTGTTACTAGCAGGTCAACATTTTGAGCTAGAGATATTGCAGAATCACAAATCCTTGTGTCCATAACAAAGGCAAAAGATTGTCCTTTTCGCTCAATGCAAACATCTTTCAGTTTTATAATTTGATTATTATGGGTTATTTCACCAGTATCTTTAAGAATACCAATTATTGGCCCGGAGATGTCTAATGCATTTAATTTATCCTGGATGAGATTAACGCTGTCCTTCTCTTCAATTCTGTAGCCAAAGGTTTCAATTGTATGATTTAAGCGTAGAGTGTTGATAATCAAATTGTTGTCCTTGAAAATTACACCGTTATCTTCAATTGGACATGGTTTTATAATAGCAGTGTCGTAATAACTAGATACACCTCTGATATTCTCGAAATAATTTATTCCGGAAGCAGGAAAATAAATATTTACAGGATGGTTTACTCTGTCCAGGGATAGACGCTGAAGGATACTGGACAATCCCAGGCAATGATCACCATGAAAATGAGTGATGAAAATCTTGGTGATATCATTGGCTGTTATGCCTGAAAAAACCATTTGCCGCTGGGTGCCTTCTCCTGGATCAAATAGAAAACCTTCTCGGTCCCATTTCAGGAATGAAGCGTGTTGATTTCTTCTTGTATTGGGAACTTGGCTTGCTGTCCCAAGCGCTGTGAATCTGCGAACTGTCATGTTTGATAATATAAACCCATCCAATGAGAGTTTCAAGGGTACACTCGTAACTCACTTTAACAAGTTTGTGTCATCTAATGATTAAAATCCTAGGAGGAAAATTCATGAAAAAATCTTATGAAAGGAATAAGCAGCATCTAAAGGTGGGATAGATTTTAAAACTTCCGAAGTTGTTTTTTTTGTCCTAACGTTTGGAGGTTTTAATTCTTGAGAGTAACTTGTTTAAAGCACGGTTTATTGATTTTTAGAGATATTCACTGGTGCAATATTATTCTTGGGGCTTATCAATCGAATTTTCACGTTCATCTTCCTTTTTTTTTGATCCCTGGCTTTCATCAAGACTTTGCACACCCTCCATCATTATTGCCATAAATCCACCAATAGGAGATGCGTTGTTAAGTACGTCAGGGATACCTTTGGTATAGCTGAAACGACCGCTTGTTATTCCTAAAATAGCGCAAACAGCTTCCTTATTTCGGAGCTTTTGATAACCGGCATAAACGATTTCCCCTTCTTTGAAAAAGACCATTCCACGTCCTTTTTCCAAAGTAATGTCTATGGTCCCTGTTTTCAGGGCTGCATTAATTAGTTGGAAAAGATCAACTGGTGATATTTCAGAAAGTTCTCCGGTCATTCCTGAAGCAATATTTCCTGATTTTAGGGTCATAGCCTGTGCTCGGTCTACCATTAGCTTGAACAAAAACATTTGCAGCACAGGGTGTTTTTTTAATATTTCTTTAAAATTCTTTACACTGAGTATTGCTAGCTGAGAATTATTAAGGGAAACAACTGTGTATGGAAATGGCTCTGATGAAAGAAGGCTCATCTCACCAAACATTTCTCCTTCTCCGAGGTCTACAAGTTTGGTTCCATCGTCTGCTCTTACTTCAAGTAATCCTTGTAAGATAATAAAAAAATTAGTGCCGGGAGAACCTTTTTTAACGACAATTTTACCAAAAGGAATTGTCTTAAATTCAAGAAGTACTGTAAGGTCTGACAAGGCGTCATCTTCCAAAGGATCAAATAATTTGATCTTGCGTAAAACTCCAAAATATCTTTCTTGATGTTTTTTACGACGTTTTTCTTCTGCTTCTTCCAGCAGTTTCATCTGCAGGGTGACAAAATCTCGATCTTTTTTGTATTCAAAATGTATCAAGCCCTCACAACCGCCACAATCGTATCTGGTTTTTTGGGCGGATACTCTTGATATTCCTTGGAAGGTTTCTTTAGATGCAACAATGGGTGCAATTTGCCGGGCAAGATAAAGACATCCAGGCTTATAGCTTGACATTGAAAGCCCGTAGTTTTCAACTTTTATTTCTTCACCTACATTGTACAGAGGACAAGATTCTTCTTTAACAATAACGAATATCGCATCGCGAAACTTTTCTTCTTTTTTTTTCATTATGTATCCAAATAGTTCTACATATATCAAAAAATAACATTTTGTAGCTTTGTCATTATGTTGCCAGAAATTTGTTGGCCACCGGGTTTGAATTTATTTCTATTTCATGTTGATATCGTATCAATATCTTGAGCAGAACTTATTTATTCCGATCTAAAAAAACACTGTATTTGTCTGGGATACTGGATGATTCTTCATTAATTTCAAAAGGTAAGTCTTTGGGTAGCTTAATTTCAATATCTGATGATTTTTCTCTTGCCTGATAAAGTAAGATCATTTCCAGTGACAAGAGGCTTTCAAAAGACATTGAAGTAAAATTTAGAGCTAGACCCTCATCATCTTGGCGCAGAACTTTAGCCAATGCTTGCAATGTTAAATATGTTTGTTTGCCAGTTTGGGTAAGATTTACATAACATTGATCGCTTAAGTTGCTAGGAAAATTACCAGTAATGAACATTCCCCCCAGTGATATGTTTCTCACCTGACATTTATCATATATTTCGGTGAAAAATTCTAACTGAACGTTACGCTCGAAATGAATTCGAGCATAACGTCTTTTTTCCAGATCAGACATTTTCCCTCCAAAATTGATAAAAGTGTGACAAAAATAATAAATAATTACACTTTTGAATTTATCATTAAATGAGAAGTTGAATCAAGCAAAAAGGTTACTGAATTTTGTCTTCAGAATTAAGATAGTGCTGAGATTTGAATACTGAATATAAATAATTATACATCTATTGGTTGGTATGTGAAATAAACCAAGGAAAGTTTGAAAAAGCTTGGAATCTGCATTCTGATACATGTATCCTAAATAGAGCAAGCTTATGCATTGTTAACTTAAAGCATTTTGCTTGAAATTATTAAAAATGAAACGCCCATTGAGAACAATCTATTTTGCAGGCAAGTGATTTTGGGGTGTCAGAAACTGTGCCTTTTTACGACAATGTTAAAAAAAACTGCAGATAAACGTAGTTCTGTGTTCGCTGTAAACCCATTATTGTTACAGATCGATTTTTTAGGACTTTTATTTAAAAATTTATGGATTTCCACTTCGTATTGTTAGAAAAGACGGTTTCTCTTACTCAAGAGAAACTTTACGGAAAATTGAAAAGAATAATTTACCAGAAGGTGCTTTTTCAGGTTCCTCAGAATGTAACTGAGTCCCTCCTTCTGAAATATATTTTTTGAATTCAATTTGATTCCCTTCAGTTTGATATTTTTGTTAATCGCCTGATTGTGAATCAATATGTTTATGTTGATTTTCGACTTGTAGTGAAAAGAGGTTTTTAGAGAAAATATAAATTTGCAGCTTTGTTTAACTCCTTAATGTTTATAATTAAAAGCTCATGAAAGAGTATTGGCGTAGTTTGAAAATGATAAGATTAATTCTGACATTGTAATTTGCCACTATTGGCCATTTTCTCAATAAATTTGATTAATCCCTCTAGCTAATTAATTCATATCACCTTTTAGGATATTTTTATGTTCAGAATTCTCGCTGTTGATGATGAAGAAAATAACTTGCAGGCAATTAAAAGGATTTTCCTTGATCTTGATGATTATGAGATAGTCTTTTCAAACAATGGACAAGATGCAATTGATTTAGCAAACAGTTTCATTCCTGACATCATTCTTTTGGATATAATGATGCCCGGTATAAGCGGTTATGATGTTTGTCAAAAAATAAAAGAAAACAATGAAACAGCCAATTGCATGGTACTTTTTTTAACAGGTAAGACCCAATTAAGCGATAAAATCAAAGGTTATAAGTCTTTGGCTGATGATTATATAACAAAACCATATGACCCTGATGAACTGCTCGCTAAAGTCGAAATATTGCTTAGATTAAAGAAAGTCCAGGATGAATTAAGAGAAACTAATTTAAATCTGGAAAAAATTATTGAACAAAAGATTAGACAATTGGTTGTTCAAGAGCGGCAAGCACTAGTTGGTAGAATGGTGCATGGAATAATACATAATTTTAGAAATCCTTTGAGTTCGGCTAAAGGTTTTACAGGTCTGATTGAAAATAAATTAAAACTTTTACTTTCAAATTCTAATAAATGGTTACCTGAGGATCAACGGTCAATAAAAGAAGTAGATGACTATATCAAAATCATTACAATTTCATTAAGTAAGATAGAGGAGATGTTGAATAGCTTGTTGCAAAAAGGCAGAAAAGAAGCAATAGAAAAATATCAAGATCTTAATTTAAATGAATTAATTGCAGCAGAGATTAATTTTTTGAAAACTGATCATAAATTTAAATATAAGGTGATCAAAGAGTTTGATTTTGATTTATGTTTACCTATATTTAAGGGTAATTATGTAGATTTTTCTCAACTTGTCAGTAATATGGTTGTCAACGCTGTTGATGCCATGAGGAATGTGAAAAAAAAGAAAATTATTGTAACTACTAAATATAATAATGGGAAAATATTCATGGTATTTCACGATAATGGAGAGGGGATTTCTCCTGAAAATATAGATCAGATTTTTGAGCCTTTTTTTTCCACAAAGGCAATTGAGAGTGACGAAAACAAAGAAGAAGTAACAGGCACTGGTATTGGTCTATATTCCTGCCAACAGTTAATGAAGACATATGGGGGAAATATTACAGTTAATAGCAAACTTCATGTTGGCACAACTTTTACAATAACTATTCCTACAGAGAGTCTTTCTCTTTGTTCTTAAAGACATCCATTCGCCGATTTTATACCTAGCTGAATTCAGATAAGAAGTGAATAACTTCTCTATGTATGTGCTAGACCAAGTGAAATAGTTTCGTCAGTCTTAAGGTAGACTTTTAATCCATAAGTGAAAATTCTGTCGCATGATTGTGCTAAACACCTGAATCATCAAAGTATTATAACTTCAACTCCTTGCACTTATTTGGTACGGGATGAACTTGACTTGGGATGATTTATCTTTTCTAAGTCTTTTCTTCCTGTAACATAACTGATAACTTTTAGATGATTTCAATGGCAGTAATAATTTTGAGTTAATCCACTTTTTTCCCAGGCATAAATATGGCCCTGCTAATTTTTTTCTTTACTGTGCTTATTCCATTTACTATCAACACAGGGCAGGTACATGACCTTCCCTGTGTTGATGAATCAGAAATTAAAAGCGTTCAAAATCTTTATCTTGATTATCTTTTTCACCAGATTTAGCACTAATGTCGAGATTGATATTTTTAGTTGATTCTCTTGCTTGTTCTCCATTTGTGTTTCTTGGAGAACGAAGTTAGACAGGTAGAGCTTTTTGTTTGTTTTGCTGCGGCAGCGGTCCTCCCTGAGCGTTGGAGGTTTTATAACTGGAATTATTTAGCTTAAAGAAAGTCATGACACTCTGTAAAGCCTGGGCTTGGGCGGACAACTCTTCGGAAGAGGAGGCCATTTCTTCTGAAACACTGGCATTTTGTTGGATAACTTGGTCGAGCTGTTGGACAGCGCTATTGACTTGTTCAGCACCGGTTCGCTGCTCGTTACTTGCTGTAGAAATTTCTAGTACAAGCTCAGCATTCCTTTTCACATCTGGCAAGATAGAGTTAAGCAGAGTGCCTGCATGTTCTGCTACCTGGACACTCGATGATGAAAGGGAACCAATTTCTGCAGCCGCTGCCTGACTTCGTTCAGCTAGTTTACGAACTTCAGAAGCAACAACAGCAAAACCTTTTCCGTGTTCACCAGCCCTGGCTGCCTCAATAGCAGCATTGAGAGCCAATAGATTTGTCTGACGGGCTATCTCTTCAATTATTGATATTTTTTCAGCAATATCTTTCATTGCCTTCACTGTGTCTTTTACCGCTTCGCCTCCATCCCCAGCATCCCCAGCAGTTTTCACTGCAATTTTTTCGGTTTGGGCAGCATTGTCAGCATTCATGTTGATATTTGCTAACATTTCCTCCATGGAAGCTGAAATCTCCTCAGCTGAAGCTGCCTGTTCTGTGGCTCCCTGAGACATCTCCTGCGAACTGGAACTTAGTTGTTCGCTGCCGGAATAAACATTGTCTGCAGATTGTTTGACTTCAGACACTATTTGACGAAGCTGATGAACCATCTCAATTAATGCAGTAGCCAATTGACCTACTTCATCTTTTTGATCCACATCCACGCTAGCTTCCAAATCACCTTCGGCTACTTTTTTTGCAAATAGAACACCTTTTGTGAGTGGTATGGTAATAGAACGGACAATTACTATAGCAAAAATAATTGCGAGAATAATAGCGACAGCGCTAATCCATAATGCCATGGTGATACTTTTATTAACGTCATTGTCTATGCTTGATGATATCTCAATCATCTTCAGGGATGTATCTTTTAGATTTTTTTCAATTAGTGGCTCTATCTGATGAACAGCTTCTCGCATCTCAGCGGTAAGAACCGTAAGTCCCTTATCCTCCTGAACTAGTTCGGAAAATGTCTTCCAATATTCATCTATTATATTGTGAAGTTCTGATTTGTCATTTTCATCTATAGTCGATGCCTCAACATTGATCTTGATTGTATCGAGAGTGCTTGATACCTTATCAACATATTTGGCAGCTGTGCGCAGTAAATAATCTTTTTCATGACGCCTAAGCATAAGATAATCTGTTATAATATTATCCACGTAGCTGCTATCAAGGCTCGCTTCTATTGCGTGAGCTGCCTCTCTGAACTTTCCTGCAGCTTCATTTACGCCTTTATTATCTTTCTTTTCCTGGACATATTGGGCAAAAGTTTTGTGATATATTTCAATTTCTTTTTCCAGATCGCTTTTATTTTGCTCATTTAAAGTCGATTTGCTTACTTGAGTTTTAAAAAGATTAACTAGATCTTTTATTTTGACAATATATTTATCTTTGCCTCTTAAATTATAATCTTTCTCAGCCCTGCGAATTTGAAGCAAAGTAATTTTCAGTACATTTGTATCAAAATTTTTTATTTTAGCTTCCAGTTGATGAGAAGTTTCTCTAAAAGATCCCTGCAAACCTGATTTGTAGTCCAGTCCTTTTCTATTCCATGCTTTTACAATGGCCAGAAAAGATGTCTCGTATAATTGAATGTTCTTAACAATCGCCTCCGTGGTCTCAGTGCTATCCCCTTGTTCTTGTTCAATTTTTTTTATCAATTCTGCTTCGGTAATAATTTGTTTGACAGAATTATTAACTCTTTCGATATACTTAAGATCTTTTCGAGCTAAAAAATCTTTTTCAGACCTACGAGCCTGGAGCATAGAAATGTTGATATTGCATGAATGACTCTTTTTTGTTTCAGTAAATTTTAAAAGTGAATCATAACCGGATTGGGTACTAATCAAAGAAGTGTGATATTTTCCAACAACGATACAAAATAAAATTCCAAAAAGGCCAAAACCCAACCCAATTTTGACACCAATTTTCATGTTTTTATACAAGTTCATTTTGATCCTCTAAAAATTGATTAGTTAAAACATCACATTTATTACCCTCTAAGCAATTCACCAACAAAATTGAATGTTGATTCATTTTAAAGAGCGTTTCCTTGACACTATCCAAGTTATTTTTTCTTTGGTGCTCCTGTATATTGGGAGCTGGTATATTTTGTCTAAAGAGGCATGATTTTTCAGTAAGATATTCTCCAAAGCTATGACTCTTTAGGGATTCTACTCTAAATGATAATTACTTCATCGAGTCGAAATTCTTTCTAATTGATATCTTTATTATCTGAAATCTTGATATGTATCATTGTTATCAGTATAGATCCTGAATCGTGATTCACAAAATATTATTTTTCAATAATAGAAAATATGGCCATCAGGGTAAGGTCATAGTTCGGATAAATTCTATCGCCAATTTAAGTTTCCCCTGATATCCAGATTCTCTTTATTTTTTTTTAAAAAAAGAGGATTAATCTCAAAATTATTACCGATGTCCAAAGAGCAATTTTTCATCTTTAGCAGCAAAAAAAAACAGCTTTCGAGAACACATCACAGGCCGTTTTTTCGGCATTGCATAGAGCCCACCAATACTCAATCTTCTCACACTCCAGACCACCCTGGAATATGCCAGGGTACTCTAGCTAGAGTGACAGTTGAATGTCAGGACTTCTGCAAACTCATTCCCAAACATGACCGCCAACACACCTTTATGTTTGAGTGACTTCAAGTATCGCAAAGAGAATATGGGAACATAAAAACAATTTAACGGAAGGGTTCACCAAACGATACGGAGTTCACCAGCTGGTTTGGTATGAAATTCACGAAAGAATGGATTCCGGCTAAAAGCTTGCCGGAGAGACGATTTATGAAATTGTGGTTATACAACGAAAAAGCTTATGCATGTCCTTAGCCCGACACTATTGGTTTAAAATAGGAAAAATAGGGATTTAGAAAATGTTTTGACTTTGTAGATAGGTAAGATCCAAAAAAGCTAAATTTTAGCTCACACTCTTATGTTTATAAACTAGAACTTGGACATCTGAAATCCGTTTTGTTATTATTTAAATAAAAATGAGATGGAAATTATAATTAAATTGAAAAGGAAGTTAGTGGTATCATATTGATAGAATGAGTGGGGACGCATGGCGGTTATTAACACCACAACAAACGGAAAAGTCATTGTAACTATCCAATCTCATTTTTAAATTTGTAATAAGGTGAATGTTCTGATTTAGATCAATTACGATTTACGATAAAGGTGATAGCAACGTGAAGATACATGTTTTATTTAAAGTGATTTTTATCTTACTACTTTCTCCTTTTATTACTGCCTGCCAAAAAACGTCTCCTTCATTTGAATGTACAGATCCTTTAGGTTGTGTCGATATCGCTCCGAACGAATCAATTCGGATCGGGGTGCTGCAGGCCTTGAGCGGCGGAGCGACTGCTCTTGGTCAAACTCAGCTGGATACCATTGGACTAGCTGTTGAAGAACAGGGCCAGATTCATGGGTATCCGATCGAGCTGCAGGTCGAAGATTCAAAGTGTACTGCCGAAGGAGGTATTGTAGCGGCATTGAAAATTGTAGCTGACCCCAAGATAATCGGCATTGTTGGTACCAGCTGTTCAGGAGCCGGGGTTACAGCAAGTAAGATTATGTCTGAGGCTGGCCTGTCAATGATCAGCGGATCCAATTCAGCGCCCTCGCTTACTTCTTTAGCAGGGAAAAGAGGAAACGATTCTCATCCTGGATATTTTCGAACCAGCCCGAATAATTTCTGGATGAGTACCGTGGCGGCATCGATTTTTTTCCAAGAATTCAACATTACGTCCGCTGCCATAATCAATGATGGTGATACCTATACCAGAAGCCTGACTGGTTATTTCGCAGTTGCTTTTAAGCAAACGGGCGGAAAAGTTCTTCTCGCCACCACTGTCAATAAAGGCGATCAGAATATGCGTCCTGTTCTGGAGGCGGTAAGAGCTTCCGGTGCCCAATTTCTCTTCTTTGCCCTGTTTCACCCAGAAGGTGATTATTTAGTGAGCCAGGCCCGTGAGACCACCGGACTTGAAAAACTAACCCTGCTTACCTCTTCAGCAATGCTGACTGACGATTTTATAAAAAATATTGGCGATAAGGGGAAGGGACTCTACTTCATTGGCCCTTTTCTTCCCGATACTTCTGGTCACAAGGATTTGTTGGCAAAATATCGATCAAAATATGGAGGCTCACCTAAGCATGGCACAACATATCCCAACGGCTATGACGCAGCAATGTTACTTCTGTATGCCATCGAAAAAACGGCAACGGTAGGAGAAAATGGTACCCTGCACATCGGCCGTCAGGCCCTTAGAGACACTCTATCGGCCACCAAAAAACTTCAAGGAATATCAGGATCACTTAGCTGCGACGAGTTTGGTGATTGCGGCATTGCTCGGTACATGCTCCTGCGCCTTGATGACCCAATGGCCGGGGTAGAAGGGGTTAAAACAAATATAATTTACATTTTTGTCGATGGAAAATGGCAAGCAACTGACTCAAAGGGTGGAAAATGATTTTATACAATCTCAAAATCATCTCATTTACCTTACTGGTGTTATTACTCCTGTTTTCCTGCCAAAAAACGCCTTCATCTTATGAGTGCACCGACACCATCGGATGTATTGATCTTGCCCCTGGTGAACCGCTTAGCATTGGCGTTATTCAAGACTTCAGCGGGGGGGCAACTACTATCGGCAAGGTACAACTTCAGGTCATAAAATTAGCTGTTGAGCAAAGAGGCGGACTCCTTCTAAGGCACCCCATTTCATTACAGATTGAAGATGAAAAATGTTCACCTGAAGGGGGAGTGAATTCCACATCAAAAATTGTCATGCACTCAAAGGTTGTGGCAATTTTAGGCACGACCTGTTCTGCGGCGGCAGTACCTGCATCAAAAATTATGTCCGAGGCCGGATTGGTTATGATTTCAGGGTCAAACACCTCTCCTTCCCTGACTGCTGAAGGAGGCCTGAGAGGCACGAACTGGTACCCCGGCTATTTTCGGACAAAATTTAATGATCTGGAAAGAGGTCGCGGGGCTGCCATCTTTGCTTTTAAGGAACTGGGTATTACCAGAGCGGCAACAATTAACGATGGTGACCCCTACACCAACGATCTAACGCAAATATTTAAGAGCACCTTCACGTCTTTGGGTGGTACTGTTGTCCTTGATACTACAGTCAACCGGGGCGATACCAATATGCGTCCTGTACTTACTGCAGTGGCAAACTCTCAGGCCCAACTGCTGTTTATGCCTATCTTTCAGCCGGAAGGTGATTTTCTGGTTCTGCAAGCCCGCGAAATTTCCGGTTTGAATGATATTGTCTTGATGAATAGTGCATCATTGCTCCTGGATAGCTTTATTGAAAAAGTTGGTGCTGCTGGAGTCGGGATGTACTTTATCAGCTCTCACGTTCCCTCAACTTCACCTGTTCAGGAACTTACTGCCGCTTTTATTGCCAAATACGGCAGTCGACCTCAGCACTTATCCTTTATGTTTCCCTATGATGCAGCCAATCTTCTTTTTGATGCCATTGAGGCGATTGCATTACAAGAAGCTGATGGCACTATACATATTGGTCGCCAAGCGTTACGTGACCGTCTGTATTCCACTTCCGGTTTTGAAGGGGTCTCCGGCAAGCTTTCCTGTGATGAATTTGGTGACTGCGGTGTGGCAACTTTTAATATCATGCGATTGGATAATCCGACTACAGGAGCTGAAGGAATTAGATCAAATATAGTTTTCAAACTTTCGTCAAATCCGTAAATGGAGCAATTAAGAGTTGGTTTTCTTCAGCGATTTTGGCGGCGATTAGGTATTACCGCAAAATTCGGTCTTGGCTTCAGTTTGTTATTGATCCTGATTCTTGTAATTGCGATAACATGTTATACCGCGCTTTCATCCATACAGAATCAACTTGAAACCTCAATTGTCACCAGCACAGAAATTCAGCGTCTGACATTACAGATGAATAATGATCTGGAAAAAGCCCGTCGCCAACAGAAAGATTTTTTCCTCCACTATCCAATCATAGGTTTTGCTTTGGCCAATCAGGCGTATGTGAAACAAGTGGATGAAAATATTTCTGATTTTACAGTCCTCAGTGATCAGTTACAACAACTGCTTACGACCTCAGAGGTCAGTCACGTCTTAAGCAAGAGTCAGGTTAATCTCAATTTTTATTTTTCTGCAGCTAACCGTTTTCGTGAAACCTTTAAAGAAGCTGTTGAGTTGGTTTCCCAGTTAGCAACAGCTGACAATGGTTCCCAAGCAAAATTTTCCCGAACGAATCAACTGTTAGGTGAATCTATTTTTATAATTGGCATTCAGGATTGGATCACTCAATTTAATAAAATGCTGCTCCATGAAAAAGATTACTTTATCACCCGACAACGCCCTTACATGCAGTCTGCTATAAATACCGGCCATGTACTTAAACAGGCAGTAACAAAAAACGTGGATATTGAGAACGACCTAAAAAATAATATTTTGTTATTTCTTGATAATTACTTTGAACAGGCTGATAAAATTCTCCAACTTGATGTCGCTATACGCAACAAATTCAATGAATTTAATCTTCAGGCAGAAGCACTTGATCCTGTTTCAAAAGAATTGATTGAATCTGCCAACAAAGAGGTGGACCAAGCTCGCCGTCAGATCAAACATACAAGTCAACTGTCAATCACCATACTTTTTGTTGTTTCTTTTATGGGATTGATACTGACATTTCTTATCGCACTGATTTTCAATCAGAGCATTACTCGTAATGTCTTAAAGCTAAAAGACGCAGCCGATAAAATGCAGACTGGCGATCTTTCTGCCCATGCAGCGATAGACAATGATGACGAGATCGGCCTCCTTGCCAAAAGTTTCAATACGATGGCCCTCCGGACAAACAAACTTGTTGTCAGTCTGGAACAGCAAGTTAAACAAAGGAAACAGGCAGACAAAGGATTCCAGACACTGATGGCCACTACAGCAGGCCATACAGATCAAGAATTGTTTGATACAATCGTTAACAAAGTATGTGAATTGTTTGGCTGTGAGTGTGCCGTGATAGGCGAACTGGTTGATAATTCTACAGTGCAGTGTCTTTCAATGCAGCTTGATGGCAAAATCATTAGAGACTCCTCATATGATTCAGTGGGAACTCCATGTGGGCAAACTCTAGATAGAGGTTTTTGTATCTATCATGAAAGGATCACAGGACTTTTTCCTGATGATAAAGATCTTGTTAAAATGAATGCTGAAGGATATATCGGGATTCCGTTACGTGGGAAAAACGAGGAAGCAATTGGTGTTCTTTATGCTATTTCACGCAGAAAGCTTCAACTTCCCAACCGGGCAGAAGAAATAATGAACATCTTAGAAGCAAGAATTACTGCTGAAATCGAGCGGAGAAATGTCAGTTATGAAAAACAGAAGCTGGAGACCCAGCTTGTTCAATCTCAGAAGATGGAAGCCATAGGTGCCCTCGCCGGTGGCATCGCCCATGATTTTAATAATATTTTAAGTGCTATTATTGGATATACTGAAATGGCAATTGAAGATCTGTCACCTGAAAGCCCTATTGTCTCTGATCTTAATGAGGTCTATAAGGCAGGTAATCGAGCCAAAGAACTGGTGAAACAGATATTGGCCTTTAGTCGGCAATCAAAACAGGAATTAAGACCAATTCAAATTCATCTCATAGTTAAAGAAGCTCTTAAATTATTACGATCATCCATTCCAACAACTATAGAAATTCGTCAGGATATTGATACCCAAAGCGGTACTGTCATTTCTGACCCGACCCAAATCCACCAGATAACCATGAATCTTTGTACAAACTCCTATCATGCCATGCGTTCAACAGGTGGACTGTTAGCTGTAACAATAAAGTCGGTTCAAATTGGAGAGGATGATTACAAATCTAAAAACTTTGATTTAAGTCCTGGATCATATGTGGAACTGGAGGTAAGCGATACCGGAGTTGGCATGGACAGGCAAACAATAGAAAATATTTTTCTTCCATATTTTACCACCAAGAAAAAGGGAGAAGGGACAGGACTGGGCCTTTCTGTGGTGCATGGGATTGTTAAAAGCTATGGCGGCCATATAACTGTTTATAGTGAAATCGGAAAGGGGACGACATTTAGGCTATACTTGCCACGAGTGTGTACAGATGTAGCTTCAGGAGATAATGGTGTTGCGGAAGCTTATCTGACTGGTAATGAAAGGGCCCTGATCGTTGATGACGAAGAAGTAATAGTAAACATGGAAGAACGGATGTTAATCAGCCTTGGTTATCATGTGACGGCTATAACCAGTAGCAGTGAGGCCTTACAGGTCTTCCAGGAAGACCCCGGAAACTTTGATGTTATGATCACAGATATGACCATGCCCAAGATGAGTGGTGCTGAACTCATCCAGAGGATTCGTAGAATAAGGCCAGATATCCCGGTTATCCTTTGTACTGGATTCAGTGAACTTATTGATAAAGAAAAAGCTTCAATATTAGGTATCAAAAAATACCTGATGAAACCTGTTATTAAAAGAGATTTAGCATCAGCAATCAGAGAAGTACTGGATGAGAAGTCTGCACAAACTATTTAAGTATTGGTAAATTGATGTTCGCGTGTCAGTTACTTGTCAAATAGTCTATTTTTTCTTTAGAAGATCTTCTCAAAATAGAACTAAAAACAAATCTCATTGGCACCATTGTTTCTCACAAGGTACACCATCATAATTACCATCAAGTTTAGTTCCAGGACAATTGCGTAGGTAAAATTTCGCCTCTGCGCATGATGTCATTTCAGAACAATATATTTTGCCACTGCACTTATACCTTTCATCAACCTTTTCATTCTTTAGAAGGGATACCTGATGAGATTTTGTACCATGTGGGGTAGTACTGCCAGAAGTCCCAAGCAATGTTGTTGAAAAAATAATAGCTAAACCAAATATCGTTATGAAAAATGGCTTTGCTGCAACTTTCCAGTGTAAAAAAAGAAAAATGAATGAAACAAACGGTAAAAACATGCAGCTAAGACCCCATAATATACCAACACGAAATGTTGCAATGAGATACCCAATACTGCCAATTGAAAATATAATGAGCCCTGATCCCAGCAGAATAATATTTAAGGTATTGCTATCCACCTGGTGTCCGTAAATGGTTTTTAACGATTGGACAATATTTGAAAAAGAATCAACGGATAGTTGTTGAACAATATCAGATTTCCCAAAAGTATACTTTGTATGAGCCTTCTTAGTCTCTAAGATATTGGAATTAATTTTGTTAATTTTGTTGATAGCCTCTTGTGTGAAACTCTGCACATGATATGATTTCCCCTCTTGCACTACTTCCAAGTTTCTTATCCGAGCAAGATCATAAGTAACGAGGAAGCTATTATCAGTGCAGATAACCTGCCTATCTTTAATTTCTAAATAGTCACAGCCTATCTTCTGTTCGGCATCACTAGGCAATAGGTAAAATTTTGTTGCAGCAAATGCACCTGTTACAAGTAATAGACTGATGAAGAATCCCCATGTGAAATAAAGGAGATACTTTTGGGAAATATTCATATTATGATTTCATCCAGAAAATTAATTATGCTCATTCATCATTTAGATTACGGCCACAAAACGGACAGTAGGAAATTACTATCGCACTACTGAAAAGTAAATCTCCAATATCATGAGCTTCTCCATCCATAATATCTTCTTCACTGGCTTCTTTGTATAAATGGAGCCACCATTGTTTTTCAGCATCATCTTCATCGTAGAAATCGGCAAAAACTATTTCAATACCATCTGTAACTGATCTAACACAGTTGTGATAGCTGTAAGGTTTTTCCTGGGTCATTTGCTTGGTAATTGTTTTAATTGCTTATAATTAAACCACGGGCTTTGCTCGTGCGATCCTATGAGGTTCAACCGTTTCGGTGAGAAAAAACGTGGTAATAGATTTTCCTTCAGGAAAGTCCTAAAGGACACTGGAGGAAAGATAAATGAACGATTGGAACTCATTATCACAGGTATGGTGGGCTTGTAAGTATCATTTGGTTTTTTTATCAAAGCCAGGTTATTTGTTTTAAAAAAAAACTAGGAATAATGGATCGGATAATATAATTATGAGTGTATTCATAAGGATTAAATGTACTGTGAATGCATTACTATAGATACACTTAAAGATGGAAAAGGTTTTTGGAAAGAAATAACATTATGTTCCTCTATTGTAAGTAATGTCTGACTATGAATGGGGGAATAAAGTTCTATGTTGAAGATTAGAATCAATGACCCCTTCGAGTTTTTCCGGGGAAAGTCAAGGGAAATTTGAAGGTTTGTAATGCTTCATTTTTTTCCTTGTTCTTCTTTACCCACAACGGAAAAGTGTAAAGGCGTAACACATTTGTAAAACTTGATCTTTGAAAATTCGGTAAAACTTTACAACCCGTTGAAACTTGGTTATGAAGAAGATTCTGGAACGGAGGCACCGATCCCGCACTCAACGCTAACGGCGTTTTGGGACAGCTTCCGTTCCTCTCTCTTTTTATTTTGTCGCTTAGATATCGGCGCATTTGTGTCAAAGTCTTGAAATCGTCGATTTTTATCCTTTATTTCCTTTTGCGGTTGCTCGTGATTTTTAATCCTGTTTTTTAAGTCAATTTCAGGATTAAACGAAGTATTGTTCTTTAACATGCCGTAAATAATTCTGAGTATTTTATGCATGCACAGAACTATTGCCGCCATTTTAGCCATGCCATTTGCGACGTGTCTATGATAGAGATCATGGATTAGGGAGTTGGCGCCAATAGCTGACATTGCCACCATGAACAG
>PJEL010001466.1_pt1 | contig 23754 bp, 41 predicted proteins | sample 1853271 | NCBI WGS metagenome assembly PJEL01 (sample SAMN08108733, study PRJNA415343) | Invertebrate metagenome, whole genome shotgun sequencing project. | host: Globobulimina | place: Sweden: Gullmar Fjord | collected 2015-08
CTCCATGTTATAATCTATTGCCCTAATACTATTTGCATTTTATAACCGAGTTTACACTTATGTAATGTTTCTTCACTAATCAACGAGCCTAAAATAGGAGTATTGTGGGGAGACGGAATTGACTACATAGGAATCCGTAACGTTCTTCATGCAATGATGAGCGGTGGATGGGCAGCATCTAACATCATTTTCGGAATGGGTGGGGGATTATTACAAAAGATTAATAGAGATACTCAATGTTTTGCTTTTAAATCTTCAGCACAGTGTAGAAACGGAAAATGGCACGACATATGTAAAAGCCCTATTGACATAACGAAAAAATCAAAACTTGGAAAACAATATCTTTATCGTGTTGAAGGAAGTCATGGTAATAGTTACACTACTACTAACATAGAAAATAAAGAATGTAATATATTAATACCTGTTTTTGGAAACGGTAAAACTTTAAATGATTTTGATTTTGAGGAAGTTAAACATAATACAACAATATAATTCCAATTTAACACCTTATATAAAGGAGAGGGAATGAAGATAATATTAATATTGCTGAAATAACGGAAGAAGGTATGGAATTCAGTGAGAACACTGAGATTGATACAGCTCAATTTTGGACAGATGGCTTATATTTTGATGTTAAAGATCGGGATAAAGCGCTTAATTGTGTTGTTAAGCTACTTGAGGAGGGAATTAATGAGCTTACCTGTGGTGATAACGATGATTAACTCGGAAAAACATAATTATTACAAATATTAAGTTAATGTGATGGTTAAGACCGGACATATTTATATAAATACTTGTAATTATTAACAATCTTTTTTCTTGACATTATGATATTGGAGTGATAGATACTATCATTTAATAATGATCTTTGAAAATTATCTTTGAAAATTATACAAAAAATCAAACCCAAAATTCCCATGTTTTCAATATATGCTCTATAATCTTAAAAACATAGGAAGCGGGTTGATTGATTCATTAATAGAATTATCAATACGAATATGACGCCTGTCAGTAGTGTGCGAGTCTATAGGCTATGGTTAACTGACATTAGAGCTTCAACTATAATTAAAAAAATAAAGCAATATTCTCTAAGCTCAAGCAGGTTAAATTCCTACCGTCATATAACACATCCCACCGTTTTAACAACAAATTTCAAAAATAAAAATTAAGAATCCTGAAATAAAGCACTACTAACGTATAAAGAGAACTGCAATGGAGGTCAATAGAAATATGCTTAAATACGCCGTAGTTAGCGATGAAGGTAGACTTATTAGGATAATAAATGATACTACATGGAAAGAATATGATATTAGACAATGTACTATAATGCATTGGCATGAATATATAAAAACAGTTAATCCACCACCTATAGCAATAATAAAAGCTTTAAAAATAGAATCAGGAAAGTTAATAGACTTTTATTATCCTGTTTTCTTACTTACCGATTTAGATAATGTTTTTTTAAGCAAATCAGGACATTTAGTACTAGAAAAACAACTTACTACTCAACAACAATTATGGATTAATAATGAGCGCGAAGGAAGAAAACTCTTAGAATAGAAATATAACTTAAAAGGAGGATTGTTATGTCAATCAAGAGCGATTTTAAAATAGTTAAAAAGCAATACCTTAAAACGAGGAGGAAATTAGCAGTAAACTACCAAATTTTAAAGATTGAAAAACCCGAAATTGCAGAAAAAGCGAAAATAGCGGTAATTAAGTTACATCATAGATTACTTAAGATTGAGAATAAGATCAAAGCAAGATCAAAAAAGAAAAAAGGTGAATAGGTGACAAAAGAAGATGTACTTAATAATAGCACAGATGTTAGTTTAAGTTTAAATTTGAAATGTCCGTTTTGTAGTACTGAACAACGTCTAACAGTTCTATATTTCAATGATCTACCTGTAACTAATTATTGCAATTGCGGAAGAGTCTTTAAATTCAGATTGAAAATAGACAAAAAGAAGAAAGACGGACTATTATTAAAATTTGAAGTAGTAAAAACGGATATTAAAGGGAAGAAACTTAAAGATGGTGGATGAATACAAAGTTGGGGTAATGTTGATTTAACTTTTTAATAAAGAAAGGAGAGGGATGGATAACTTAAAAAATATTAGTTTAGATGGACAACCTCTTTCTAACCATTTTAATAAAAAGAAAACAAAAGAAATAAACAAAGAACGAAATCAAACTATTTATGAATTAAAATCTATTACACGTCGCGGAATTAAAGAAAAAATTGTTGTTAAAGACAAATCAGACAAAAACGGAAGAGTAATTATATATTCAAGACAGCAGATAAACAGGGAAAATAAGGAAAAAGATATGGAAGAAATACTAAGTAAAGATGTGTCAAACAGGGAAAAAATACTAGCCATCTTAATGTCAGGTGAAACATATAATGTAAAAGATATCTATGAAATACTTATAGATAATAACGTTGATACCGATTTAAATAGAGTGAGTGCTGCAATTAACCAACTATATAAGAAAACTCAAATAGGTGTTCTTATATATAGAAAACCTTCACGTCCCTACGTGTACACATTACACATAGAGGCAACAAAAATCGATTATAGATTGTTAAAAAGATTGATGATTAAAACCGATCCCATCACAATAAAAGATGTGATAAAAACACACCCCAATGTTGCGGAAGCTGTTAAGGAATATAAAGATAAAAGGATAGCAGATATGGGAGAAGAGGAAAATGATGTAGTACAGACTAACACTTTTGATTTCACATCAATTTTAAAAGATAAGGAGGGCAGTCAAAGGAGTAAGGTTTTAGCAATACTAATGGGGGGTGGATCATATACCTCTATGAAAATGCATAATACGCTACTAAAACATAAAGTAAATATAAGCGCTAGTGCTGTTGCTTCTATATTCATTTCAATCAAAAAATCGAAATTGGGAGTATTTGTTAACAAAGAAGTTTCGGGTAGAACCGTTACATTTAGTATTATTCCTGAAGCATTAAAAATAGGATTTAAAGATGCAAATAGACTTATGCTTAAAACAGAAAATTTCTCCCTTAAAAGCCTTTTTAAAATATATCCTGACCTTGAGGATCTCATGATAAAGCACCCTAAAAAAGCTGCTAAGATAGAACCGGATAAAGACTTAGAAACTACAGATGAAAAAATAGATAAAGATAAAGAAATAGAGGTTAAAAAGGTCGAAACCATACCTAGTGTAATAATACCTACAGAAACTAAACACACGGTAAATGTTAATTTTACCTTTAGAATCATTTTTGGAAAAGACTAAAGAGGGAAAAATGACAAGAGGACCAATGAGTACAGAACACTACCGGAAGTTAAGGACAGGTGAAAGAACTAAACGTTTAGAAAACAATATAAAAAAGATGTTAACAGAATTTATGGGTAAGAATACTTGCCTTATTACTGACATTGAATTCCGGTGGATACATAAGAATCATGAAAATATACTGACTCCTGAAGACTTCAAGATTGATATTAACATTGAACCCAAGGAAATGTAATGGATAAAATTAAAAGTCTACTTAAGGAACTAATTGACCAGTTTAATACTTTTGAAACCGAAGAAGATCAGACAGAAATACAAATGATGGTAATTATGACATTAGAGTTTATCGTTAGTACTATGCATGAAAATAGAACAACAGATAATCCGGGAAATATATATACTCTTACTTTACACGTATTCTTAAAGGAATTCACGGGTTTGTTTAACGATTTTAATGCTGAAAAGTCTTTAGATAAAGCTAAAATACTCCTCAATAGACTAGTAAGTGAAGAAGAATGAATGTCAAAGAATTGAGTACCTACATACTAAAATCCTATGAAGAATCTGATTCAATTGGAGATAAAATAGATATGCAGATGATGTTAACTAATGTTTTGACACAAGTAGTTAACTCTATTTATTACAAGGACGAAGCTAATAGTAAGGATATGTACAATAAAATTCTACACACGTTCTTAAATGAGTTTGCTGTATTATTTCAAGTATTAGATATTACAGAATCGATACTTAACGGAGAAATACTTCTCAATAAATTAAAAAAGGAATAGTTATGGACGGCAATGATTTACAAGACCTGTGAAACCTGTGAGTGCTCTCACATAAAGGTACATCATAAATGGGAAAATTGTGTTGATTTTTGCATACAAAACATAGGTGAAATAATTAAATGTGTAGTTATTCAATATTTAGATAGGAAAGAAGGAGATACAAAATAATGTAAATTTAATATAGAGGTTACTTATGAAAACTATTAACAAAAAATGTAGTGTTTGTAGACATACTTCTAAAATAAATGTTAAACCCGATGATTATGAGGCATGGAAACGGGGAGAACTTATATTCTACCCTTTTCCATATCTAAAACACGCTGAAAGAGAACTGTTATTGAATGATATATGTGGAAAATGTATGGAACCAGTAGAGTATTTGTGTGAAGCCTGAAAAGGTGGTAAATTAGTTATAGTTAAAAAGGAAGTAAAATGGTATCTCAAGAATTTATATTGAAAGTTAGTAAAATTAGACATGACAAAAAAGCTTTGTTAGACTTATTAAATGATATCGATGCTGAAAAAAGATCGATTAAGTCTGCTAAAAGAAAGTGGTCTACTTTGATTGAAAAAGATGGGGGATTAACAGGTAATGATCGTATTAAAAAATTAAATCGTATATTAGATAAAGAATCTTTCTTAATCGAAGAAAGAGAGTATGTAAGGAATAGAATAGGGGATTTAAATAAGACTTCAAAAAGTCTTAAAAGAATAGCTAATGAAAAGAAAGCTGGTTTCGTGCATGCTTTCATGGTAGCATGCGAACAGACATTGTCAGAAGATTTATATATAGAAATAGAACAACGAGCTTCACAAATACTAACGCTCAAAAGGTGAAATATGGGTACTACTAAAATACGTAACATGATCATCAAAAAACAGTGCTGGATTTGTAAGACTGAGTTTAAAATAGTTTTAAATAGTAAAAATTATAGGGAGTGGAAAAAGGGAATGCTTATTCAAAACGCTTTATCGTATTTAAGCATTGATGAAAGAGAAATACTCATTAACGGTTGTTGCTATAAGTGCTTTGATAAAACAGTAAAGGCTATGAGGAAAAATAGTACTTAAAACTTACCTAAAGGACACATAATATATGAAAGGAGAGTAATGAATATAAACTTAGTACAAATTCTACTATTTAGTAATGCTTTAACAATTGGTTGTATATTTGGGTGGTCTTTTGCCAAATGGGTACATAATAAAAAAACTACTAAAGATATAATAGATTATCAAAAAGTATGGAATGAAGCATGAACAATCTTAAATACAAATTAAAAAACAAGATTCCTGTGCCTTGTGAAAATGCTATTGAATGGGCTCTTTGGTTTACGTACAACTTTGAAGAAAGAATAGTTGGAATATATGAGGATGACGACAATTATAAAATATCAACGGTCTTTTTAGGGTATAATATAAATTTTATTGAAAACCCTAAGTTGTTCGAAACGGCGGTATTTAAAGATGATATTTTTATCGAAATCATGCAAAGATATAGAACTTGGGAAGAAGCTGAAATAGGGCACGAAAAGACAATTAAATCATTACCAGAAATAAAGGAGATAGTATGGGATTAAACATAACAAAGTTAGCTAATGAACTACTTAACAATAACGTGACGGTTCTTAATGTTAAAGATGTTAAGGATAAGTATAAGTCTTTTAATTCAATAATTATTTCTAAATTAGAAACTGATATGCATAAAGCTCTTGAAAAACTTGATGACTATGATCATGGAATTGGTATTTTATCGGTAAAAGTTAAATATTGGGATGATAATAAAATACTAATAGAACATACCAGTATAGCAAAACTTTACCATACAGACAATCAAATAAGTGGTGACAGGTTCATAAATATCTTTAAGCATTTAATTGTAAATGGATATAAAGTGATAAAATATGAAAACAAACGTTTAAAACATAAAAAAAAGAAAGAATCTTATTTTATAAAATTCAAAGAAGGGTATTTAAACTATAAAAATAATGAGTATAAAATAGAAAAGTGGTTAGAGTTTGGGGACAACTTTTACTATAAAATAACAAAAACGAAAGTAAAAGCTCAAAAAAGAGCAATTACTATTGATGCTGAAATTACTGTTAATTATATTGAAGGGGAGGAAAACTTTAAGACTTTAATTCATAAATTAAAAGAGGAAATTTTAGATATTGAAATAAATAGGAATTTTAAAATTACGGATTGTGACTGTTACAACGAATACGAATAACAATTAAAGTAATAGAGGAGATAATATGAAATTAAATACAGATAATTTAAATGATTTATTAAACGACGTGCATCGTAACGATGTAGGTACAATTAGTATAAAAGATATTGAAGGATTTACCACATTTACTTCTGAACTTTTAACTTTAATTAACAAGGAGGTAAATGAACATTTAAAGTTATATAGGATACCTGTGAGTGGAAAGGAATATGCGAAGAAACCGAATTACAAAATCGTAATTCCATATTGGGACGAAGAATTAGCTTTAGTTGAAAAGGCTTCTATAGGAATTATTTATATAAATGAAAATAAAATAATAAAGAATAAGATTGAAAAAATACTTAAAAAATTAACTTTAAATAGTTTCACCGTAGTAAAACTAATGGAAACACGTAACAAGAAAAGGTATAAAAATAATGATTATGTTAGTCCTATTCCCTTAGATGAAATGAGCTTTGAAACTGTAACAAATGTGTGTAACGCTGGAATAGAAATTAAAAACAAAACAGGTAAGTATGAAATTGAACCATATATGGCTTTTTCAGACAATATATATTTCAAAATAACTAAAATAAAAGAGACTAATTCACTTAAAACAATAATTATTGAGGCTACAATTACAGTCAAAAATATTGAAGATGATGAATGCATGACTACTTTTATCAAAAAGTTTGAAAAGGAAGTTAAAAGTATTAGTATAAGCGGAAGTTGTGTAAGTGATTTTGATTATGAAGAATATGAAGAAGAAGACGATGAATATTAAAAACTATCAATCTTAATTAGATTAGCTTTAGGTGTATCTAAAGCTAAATATAAGGACAAATAATGATTAAAAAACTATCAATCTTAATTATATTATTATTATGCTCATGCTCATTCGGGTGCGGATCATCCCCTAAAGCTAAACAAGATGTTATTAGAGAAACGTACCCCAACTGTGATATACTATATCAAAAAAACATCAATAAAGAAACGAATAATGACTTCTTCTTAATTTTAGATGACACTAAATTAAAGATAGTTACTGTTCGCGTTACAGGAAGTATAACAAAACTTATAACTAGTGAAAGCATAATATACGGTTTCGAAGTTAAAGAGAAAAAAGGTGACGAAATCATTAAAGACTTACAAAATGTTATTAATAAGTATGGAAAATAATGATGACTAATAAAATAAAAATTCCGTTAATTATACTGAAGGAGAAGAAAGCTTTAAGACTTTAATTCATAAATTAGAAGAGAAAATTACAAATATTAAGGTAACTAGAAATTTTAAAATTACGGATTGTAACTGTGAAGAAGAAGAAGAACTATTATACGGAAGGAGATAGCATGCAATTAGATATAACAGATTTAACTCATGAAGTGTATCACAATGGAGTAAGTACAATTAATATAGAAAAGATCAAAGAATTTAACACATTTTCTTCTGAACTATTAAATTCACTTAAAAAAGCTGTGAGTAAAGCTATGTGGGAAGACATAGAGGGGGATAGCTATGACGACGAAATTCGTGTTATAATTCCATATTGGGATGAAGAATTAGTATTGGTTGAGAATGATAGTATAATAGAACTCTATAGTGATAAAGGTAAAGTAATATTCAATAAACTTAATAAAATTCTTAAACTTATACACTTAGACAGTTACATAGTGATAAAGGTAAAAGAAAGAAATAGAATACAAAAAGAGAAAGGGAAATATTATTCAATACCTTTTCCTAAAGAAGGGATGGAACTTAAACACGAAACTGGTGTATATGATATTAAACTATATATGAGTTATTTAAACAATAACTATTACAAAATAACTAAAATAGAAGAGTTTGAAACCCCATATAAAAAATCAATGGTTATTGAAACTGAAATTATGGTTAAAATTATGGTTAAATATGATAAGAGAGGAGACTATGGTGCTTTAATTCATAAATTAGAAGGGGAAATTAAAAGTATTGATGTAAATGATGTTTTTGAAATTACAGATTGTAACTGCCATGGAGACTGTGAAGATGAAGATGAAGATGAAGATGAAGATGAAGAGGAGGACTACTAATGATTAAAAGACTTGTAATCTTTGTATTTTTGTTGATGTTAGGATGTGGATCTACTCCTAGAGAAAAACAGGACATAATCACAACAGTTTATCCAGAATGTGAGATACTCTACCAAAAAAACAATACACAAAACTTTAGTAAAGACTTTTTCTTAATTCTATATAAAAATGAATTATTAGTAGTTAATGTCAAATGGAATGGTTGGAATAAAAATAAGATAACCAGTGAACTTAAACTTCATGGTTTTGAAATTAAAGAAAAGATAAGTAATGAAATTATCAATGACTTACAAAACGTTATTAACAAATACTAGGAGGGGTAATGAAAGATGAATTAGGACAAATGCTATTAAAAGTATTCAATCCTCGAAACATTAAGAAAATAGCAGATGAATATAAAGACGAAGAAGAGATAAACTATTTGAATAAGCCCTTAAAAGTAAGAGACGTAAAGAAGGTGGCTAATGACGAATAAATTTAAGATTCCATCAAATATGAAAGCTAGTAATAAACAAATGTTTCAAAAAGGTTTAAGTGACTTCATTGAATATTATTCCGAACTCAATGAATGGCCTGTTATAGAAACGTTGTTAATGATGCAAACTTTATCAAAGGCTGTTGATGTACAATGGGAAGAAAATGAGTTAATGAAAATCGCAGTAAAGGCATATAAAAATATAAGTGAAGAAGACTTAAAAAACGATAGTGATCCTGGAATAAAAGAAATAGTAAAATTAGCTAAAAAAGTAGAAAAAATAAAAAATAAGATAAAAACGATGCGTGAGGAAAAGAGGTAATGGTATTCCGATTAACAAAATACTGTAATTATAAGTGCCCACATTGCATGATAGATGCTGATAAAAATGGTAATCATGCTGAATTTAAAGTAGTTGAAGAACTATGCAATTTCTTTAATAACACTGGTAGTAAATTTCTTATAATTGCGGGAGGTGAACCAACTCAACACCCATTATTTATAGAAATACTGACTTACATTTTAGAACACATTAAGTCAAATGATAATATTATGATAGTAGTTGCGAGTAACGGAAGTTTTATGTGGGAAAGTGATATGCTACTAAAACTAAAAAACCTCTATAAATATCGTAAATTTGGTATACAAATATCAAGTATTAAAGGTTTATATCAGAAGCATAAAAAGACTAAAGCTCGGTTCAAAACACTTAAATATAAATTTCAAAATTGGGTTTTAATTGAAGAATTGCAAATCATTGATAAATTAGGTAGAGCTGCAACAATGACTGATTCTGATATTAAAAAACATAGTATTACTTTTAGGAAAGGGCCTAACTGTTTTAATTTATTTAGCGGGTCGTGGAATAAACAAATATCTACATTACCTAGTTTAATTCAAATCCTTGAATCTAAAATATCTTCTAAAGGATTAAGTCTTAATTTATGCAAACCTTCAATAGATGAAACCGGAATTATCTACATGGGAGAAACTAGTACTTGTGTCAGCGTGGGTAGTATATTTGATGACTATAATGATATTCTAACTAATATGAGTAACAACAAACCCTGTGGTAAATGCGGAATAGATAGTAAAGATTTAGTTGAAGCTGTTAAGATAAAATATGAGAGTTCTATAGATAGTAACTTGTACAAATTTATTTAATCAAAATATGGAGACATTATGATCAATAGCTTGAAAAACGAGACAATAGTTAACATATCTCTGTCTTTATCCTTAATATTCTGGGATAGTTTAGCTGTAGTTGCTATATACAACGCTTATAAAGCCAGTGACTTACAAATTTACATATACTTGACAATAGCAATAACAGCTTTACTAATAGATATTAAATCTACAGGTTTATCCCATTTTTTAAGTGCGGTCGTTTACGCTATAGTGTGGCCAGTAACGTTAACAACAATAATGCAAGTATATCTAATTAAAGTATGGCGAGATTTAAAAAATAGATCTAAACCCGTATTTTCACAAATAATAATAGTTAACGGTAAGAAAATTGATGCAACTTCTAAAGAAGGAAAAGATATAATTAAACAATGGGAAGAATTTAAAAATAGAAATAAAGACTTTGATAAACTAGCTAAAGAATATTATGATAAACACACTATACACTAGGGAATACCTATGACAAAAGAATTAAAGTTAAATTCTAAACTAGTGGAAATAACGTTTAGAAATTGTCTATATATAGGGAATATAATAATAAGGAGAGGTGATGAAATTCAATTTTTCAGATTTTAGACATGTAGATTGCTCACAATTTCAAGATAATGCTGAAATGTTCTTTGCACTATGGGAGGCAACATATCATAACCCTTGTGAAGGTTGTTTTTTAAACAGTGGAGACATAGTAAAAAAATGTAAAGGCTACACCAAATTAGTTAATAAGACTAAACACTTAGAAAAAAGTGAGATAAGACCGGGGCCTACTAACGCAGTGATAGCTAGTAAACTGGGAATAAGTAAGAGACAAGTCGCTAAATTAAGAAAAAATGGCAGTCTTAAAACTATGATGGAAGAATCGGGTATAAATTAAGACGTAACTTAAAAGGAACTGGGTGAAAACAACTAAAACGATTACTACAAGATGCCCTTCTTGCTACTCTAAACTAGATGCGGCTACTAGCATGGGAGATTTTAAACCTAATGTTGGTGACTGTAGCGTGTGTATTGTTTGTAGTGAATTACTTAGATATAGGGAAGGATTAAAATTAGAAAAACTTACTAAACAAGATTGGGAAGAAATAGGGGATGATACAATAACTGAATTAAGAAAAGCTCAAAACGTAGTAATAAATATAAAAAAGGGGAATCATGGAAATTAATGAAGAAAAGATAAAAGAATTAGGTTATTTATTGTCTAGAGTAATAGAAGACGTTGTAGGTAAAAATAATAATTTCGTTTTAGCACTTTATGCCAACAATGACCCGAAAAGAAGTCTTATCTTATCAAACGACTATGGAAGTAAATCTAATATAGTAAAGGTTTTAAAGAGGGCGTCAGAAATATTAGAAAAAAATGAAATTAAACCAATAATAACTACAACGTCAGAAACAATAGGAAACGCATAATGTTAGAAAAAGGAATGAAAAAATGATTGAAACTGAAGAAATAATGCAAACAGTAGCTGAATTAGTAGACAAAATATTAAAATCGTTTTGTACAGATAAATTAGGATTTGTTATATTAGTACATAAACTCCATACACCAGGTTTGGGTAACTATGTATCGAATTGTAAAAGAGATGATATGATAAAAGCATTAAGAGAGGCAGCCGATAGGATAGAGAAGAATGAAATCATACCTCCAACAATAGGGAGTGCGTAATGGATATAATAATAATAGGGCCTGTTGAACAAAACAGGATAGCTGAAGTTATAAAACATGCTAAAGAGAACATCGTTTCATATGAATTACTTATAAAGGGGGGAAATCAACTTCCAAATATTAAAGACTTTACGGTGTGTATCCCAAATAAATTAATGGTAATATATAGTATTGAAGACCATAAAATAGGCTTAATGAAACACTTAAGTGTTAGTATTGATTTAGAAAATAGAATTCCAGCTAAAGAAGCTGTGATAATGATATTAGAAGAGTTTAAGTTTATAAATAATCTAAATAAGTGTATAGTTAAAAAATTAGAAACTGGGAAGCTACCGGCAATAAATGTATGGGAACCTTTAGACGGAAATTGGGAACCTTATAAAGTAAAGGGAAATGCGTAAATGGTACTTATAATTGGTGAAAATGAACGAGACAAGATAGCTGAAGTTATAAAACATGCTGAAGAAAATATAGTTTCTTTAGATGATATTAAGAAAACTATGGGAGGTAAAGTTCCACCTGTTGGGGACGATGAAAACTTTATAGTACATTTACATTTAGGACATAGAATAGTATATTCAATTGAAGAACAAAAAAAGGGTTTAGTAAAACACTTAAGTGTTAGTGTACGAATTAATTCAATTTATAAAACTCCAACGATACATGCAGTAGCACGCATAATAGAAGAGTTTAAGTTTATAAATAATCTAAAGGGATGTTTAATTGATAAATTCGTACAAGAGAATGGACAATATCAAATACACGTATGGGAACCTTTAGACGGAAATTGGAACCCTTAATAGATAAATAGAAAGAGTAGGGTAAAAAGAACATAAAGAGGAATTATTATGATATTTGATAAGCTATGTAAAGTTGTTGAACGAATATTACCTAAATATAGAAAATATGTAGAAGAATCGAGACTGTTTAGATTTGATGGTATACCTCATAAGTTCTTACCGGAAAATATAAGTGATGAAATTTATAATGGATTTTTTTTACCCTTCCCTACAACGGCTATAGAGGATAAAGCTTCAGTAGTTATCCTACATGACAGTGTTCCCAATGATCAAGGGTGGGATAACTACAGACTATTTATTGAATGTCTTTTATCTAGTTCGGATGAAGATGCTTTTAGTGATTCAATGGAAATGTCGTATAAAAAGGAAATGTCAAATACATGTATAATCAATATTGGTAAAATTAAACTTACTAATACTACACCTCTCATAAAAAACAGGATGATTGAGGGATCTTTGTCAGAAATATATAATATTAACTATAAAGATTGGACTTTTAAAAAACTTATAGGTACTGAACTATATAAATTTTCTAAAGATATACTTATAAAAACATTAAGGAATCCAGCTACAGCTCTTGAAGAGGTAATGTACCTTAACACGCCTAAACGGTTTGTTGTAGAAAATCAACCTTTAAAACAGAAGCGGAAAACAAAGAAGATTCTACGAAGTCATGACCGTTCTATTTATACATTACTAAAACCTATCGATATTAAAAACTTGTTTGCTGAAAAGAGTGGAGGTAGTACTAATTTAACTGTAACCGGACATGAAAGACGTAGACATAATCGTACATTTCAAAGTGACAGATTTGTTAAAGCTAAAGGTAAAACAATCAACATACCCGCTACATGGGTAGGGCCTAAAGAAGTTAAAACTACTAATCGAAAGTATAAAGTTAGACTCGATTTGTAATAAAATAAACTTAAAGGAGACAGTAGCTATTAAAACTAAAAACAGAAAAATAAAAGATAAGGAGAAACAATAATGCTATGTATTATGATGATAATTCCTTATAAATTTAGTAGTGATGATATAGGTAATCTTAAGAAAATGAATAATGATAATCCTAAAATATTTAATCGGTTTTTACCTGAATATACCATAAATGAAAAAGGAATTATTGTAGAAACTGATTACTACCTTCAATATATAGATGAAGGTTCTGAAGAATTTATATTATTCGATATCCACAGTCTTGATCCTATGATAGAAAATGAAATTGACTATGGAAATGCTTGGTCTGAATTAGATTTTAGGCCAGTATTTGACAGACTTGAACTCGCTTCATATGAATGCTATCAAAGAACTATTCCAAACATAGCTAATATATTTATTGAAATAGAATGGGTAGGTTCAAGGGATGAGGATTGGGAATCCGAAATATCAATTTATGGTATATTAAAAGAAAAGCAAATATTAAAAATGACTGACCCTTACGAACCTATTAAAAGTGTTAAACAAGGATTAATATGAATATAGATGAAATGGAGTGGACTTGTCATATATGTAAGAAAAAGAGAAAAACAAATTCATTTCAGTAATAACAACGGATGTAAGTCAAGAAAAACAGTTATCTGTTGGCATATTGAGGCAAAACGTTAGATATTGTAATGATAATGATGACTGCATAGAAAAATCAAAAACGTTTAGATTGCTATAAAAGAAGATTAAGCAGCTTAAACTAATCTTATAGTTCAATAAACCAGGTCTTAAACATCTTATCAAATAAATAAACTCGTTGTAAATTTATTTTATAACATGTTGTTTAAAAATTAAGCTTTTTCCGTTTATAATAATGTGGGTTTGAAAATATGATAGTTACTTAACAAAATCAGAACAAATAATCTGCACAGTTTTGTAGTTGTGATCATAACAAACTAAAATGGAGAAAAAATGAATAAAAAACCGGTTAAACAAACATCGGATAACATACAAGTGTTTGAAGGTTTAGAAGGGGTTAGAAAAAGACCTAGTGTTTATATAGGGCCTTTACAAAAACCAGCACTTTTTCAAATGATTAAAGAAGGAGTTGAAAATAGTGTTGATGAAGCGATGGCAGGACGTAATAGTTATGTAGGAATTAAGGTTACAGGTTCTTATCCACAAAAGTTTTATATTATAGACCATGCTGGAGGTATTCCAGTTGCTACTCATAAAAAAAGTAAGAAGTCTACATTTACCACTATATTAACACAACTTCATGCAGGTGGTAAATTTGATGATAAGGTGTATCAAAAAAGTCGTGGATGTTTTACCGGAAGTACCCGAATTAAACTATTAGATGGGACTAACCCGACCATTAAAGACCTGTATATTAAATTTAAGAAAGATGGTAAGAAATTTTGGGTATATGCCTATGATTTAGAAGGGGAACATGCCTTTACGCCTAAAAAATGTTATAATGTTCAACTTACTAAAAAAGTAAACACTATAGCTATAGTGTATTTAGATAACGGTGAGAAGGTCAAATGTACCATAGATCATCCCTTCTTGACTTTTGATGGTACATATGTAAGGGCTGATTCGCTTAAAGCTGGAGATAGATTAAGATCATTTCATTATGGTTTTGATAAAGATGGTTATGAAACTCATGCAGGTAGGAATTATAAACTACAATCGGAGTATTCTAATTCTCCAGCTACTAATATTAATGGTAATAACCATCAAGTCGTTAAGGTTAAAATAGTTAAAAAAGATAAAGCTATACCTGTATATGACTTATCAGTAGAAGGGGAGCATAATTTCCTTTTACATGCAGGGGTATTTGTACATAATACTCATGGTATGGGGATTGCTATAACAAACGGCTTATCAATCAGTTTCAAAGCCTGGACGTTTAGAAATAAGAAGTGGTACTATCAAGCGTTTAAAAAAGGTATACCAGTAACCGAAGTAGTTAAAGCAAAACCCAAATCAAAACCGTTAAAAGGATTGAAGCTTAAAAATAGAGGTACGATAATTGAATACGTACCGGATTACAACATTATTAAGAAATCTAAATTGATTGATAAGGAACTTGAGGCTTGGGCTTATGATGTTGCAATGCTTAACCCCGGTGTTACGATTCATTTAGTAACTGATAAGATAAATGAAAAGTATAAAAACAAAAAAGGGCCTGAAGAGTACTTAGAATCAATTATAGAGAACTATAAAGTAACACCGATAGGTGTACCTTTCATATATGAAGATGATACCATAGTAGTCGGTATACAATGGACTGACTATGAAGAAAGCGATGGTGTGTTGTCATATATTAACGGTGCTTACACTAAAGAAGGTGGAACTCATATGACGGGGTTATTTAAAGCTATAGCAATTTCTTTTAAACCTATTATTCCTAAACGAATTAGGGTTGACACACAAACTCTTAAAGTAGGAATTATAGGTTTCTTTAATTATAAGATTCAAAACCCTGATTTTACTAATCAAGTTAAATCAAAACTTAGTAATTCATATTCTACTAAAGAAGTGTATGAGATATTATCAAAACCTTTTTTAAAATGGTTGAAATATAATAAAAAGACTGCTACAGAAATATATATGAGAGCTGATAACATCAAAAAAGCTTTGCAAAAAGCTAAAGAACTTACGCAAGAAGCATCAAAAATTAAAAAGGGTAGTAACAAGTTACCTCTACCCGGAAAACTAGCCACATGTTCAGCTAAAACACCGATTAGTGAGAGAGAAATCTATCTTGTAGAAGGTGATAGTGCCGGTGGCACAGGTAAAATGAGTAGAGATAAGAGATTTCAAGAAGTTTTAGCTCTTAAAGGTAAGATTATTAACGCAGAAAAGCACAGTTTAAGTAGAGTATTAAAATCGGAAGAGGTACAAAACATAATTATAAGTCTTGGTCTTGAAGCTAATGATATCATCATGAAACGCAGTAAAATAGATATCATGAAACGTTTAAGAACGGGAAAGATAATATTATTGAACGATCCTGACGTAGATGGTGACCATATTAGTGTTTTAGCTTGTACACTTTTTAACAAGTATTTTCCTTTTCTTTTCGAAGAAAGTATGATATATACAGTTAATTCACCTGAATACTTCGCTTCGTTCAAAAACAAACGATATTACGGGTATTCGTTAGAGGAAATTAAAGCAAGTCTACCTAGTAATGCATCAAATGATTGCATTACAAAAGCTAAAGGCTGGGGAGAAATTGATTGGCAAGTTCTCAAATCTATTGCCTTTGCCAAAAATACTAGGAAGCTTATTCAATTAACACCACTTAAGAACGCGAAGGATAAAAAAGAATTCATAGCGGTCGTAGGTGAGAACACGCAAAAGAGAAAAGAACTCTTAGGCATTAATTAAACTAAAAAGGAGTATCAAATGGACAATTACAAAGTGTTAGTAACAAAAAAAGGTAAAGAATTCAGAACAATTTACGTATCAACTGATCCAAAAAAGACTGAAGACGCAGTATTCTTAAAAGAACTTGAAAATATAATCAGAACTGAAACAAAATCTTTAAAAGCAGGTTTTAGACAGGTTAAAAGCGCTGATTATCGTAAATTTGCTATTGGTCAAGTCGGTTTCACGCTAGTTCCTTGTAAAGCATCTGAGGCTAGAGCTTATGCAAAAGAAAACATTACACCGTTTAAAGATGAATTAGATAAAGCTAAAGCTAAATTTAGCATAATCAAACTTTAATTTCTAGCAATCCCCGTAATATTGTTTTTAGAAGAAAGGCAGACTATGAGCAATGTAATAATAGTAAAAGCTAATAATGATAAAACTACAGTTAACAAATATCGATATATAATTCAAGAAAACAAGTTTGGAATACAAGGAACTATTTACATTGATAAATCAAACTATGAAGAAAATAATCATCCTAAAACAATCAAAATGAAAATTAAGCTCAGCGATTAGTTATGAACTTAATAAATTCTGAATGGTTAGGTAAAAAGTTTGGAAAATTAGTAATTATTAAAGTATTAACTAATAATAAAGTATTTAAAAGCAGTAAAGAGAAAGTTCTAAGAGTTAAATGTAATTGTGGGAACATTACTATTAAACAACCACTATATTTAACAAATGGACAAACTAAATCTTGCGGAAAATGCAGTTACATAGAAAGGAATTCTTTCTTAGGTAAAAGATTCAAGAAATTAGTAATTATTGATATTCTAAATACTAAAGAAAGAATTCCTCCTAGATCTTGTAAAAAGAACATAAAAGTTAGATGTGATTGCGGAAATGTTAAAATAGTTTCTTCTCATTCTTTAACTTCCGGTAAAAACACTACATGCAATAATTGTAAGAATCAAAGAAATAAATCTAATAGATGGTGGTACACTATAGAATTTAATAATTTTAGTGTAGTACTTGTTAAAAAAGATTATGTGTTATGTAAATGTAAGACATGCAATAAAATAAAAAAGTTTGAAAAGAATTATACATATATTAATGAACGCAAAACATGTAATAAATGTGGGTTTATAACAAGTAAGAAACTTATAGGTAAAGTTTTTGGTAAATTAACTGTAACAGCTATTAAAACAAAGACATTTGGTTACTATACTGAAATTAGCTGTACCTGTGCTTGTGGAAATATTATTGAATTACCTTATTTCAAGTTAAAAAACGGGCTTACTGATTGCAAAAAATGTGAATATGTTAAACCCGAATATTTTATAAACAAGAAGTTTGGGAGTTTAAAAGTAATTTCATACTTATCTAAAGATAAAGAGTTTCATAAACGAACTAGAAAAGTTAAATTTAAAGTTAAATGCAAGTGCGGAAAATCGTTTAAAGCTACTCCTTTTTTCTTAACTACAAGTAAAACTCTGAATTGCCAGAAATGCAATTGGAGAAATAAAGATTGGTGGATAGGTAGAAAATACGGGTTTTTAAAGGTTATAAGTATAAAATCTAAACTGAAAGAATTTAGTAAGTATTCTTTACTTGATAACTTACTGTGTAAATGTCGGTGCGGCGGTAAAGTTACAGTTAATGCTAATTATCTAACTAATAGTTATACTACACATTGCGGTAAATGTATACACCAATATAAACAATTTTATCATACGTTCAAGAACTTTAATAATCACCCTTCTATTCAATTAAATAAAAATGTTAAAGTGGGTGAATTTAAGTGTCTTTTATGTAGTAGAATATTCCATAAAAGTATAAAAAAGGCTATATCTTATAAAACTATATCTTGTGGCTGTTTAGGAGTAACTTCTAATATATCTACAATGAATATGGAAGTATTTAAGTTCATAAAAAGTCTTAATGTCAAAGTTAAATTAGAGTATAAACTTAAAGACAGTAGATACCATTTTGATATCTTATGTAAAGATTTTAAAGGTAGTTATCTTGCTATAGAAATGAACGGTCTTTACTGGCATGGTGATAAAACTAAGATTAATGAAATTGAAAAATATAAGCTTGCTCTTAATAAAGGCTATAAATACTTAATGCTCTATGAAGACGAATGGAGATATAAACAAGATGTGTGTAAGAACTTAATTAAGTCGAGTTTAGGCTTAGTTAAAGCTCAATCTATTAGACCTAGAAAATGCGATATTAAATATATTAAAGCAGAAAGAAGTAAAAAGTTTTTTAACAAGTTTCATATTCAGGGTTTTACTAATTCTACTTATCATATAGGAGTATTTTATAAGAATAAATTACTTGCTTGTATGTCTATAGGTAGACCTTCTAGACAGAATAGTGGAGATTGGGAAATAAAGAGAATGGCTAGTAACTTCAATTATAGAGTCCATGGAGTATGGTCATGGCTTATAAAAAATCCTATCTTCAAAAAGAAGTTTAGAGGTAAAGTTGTTACATTTAGTGATAATAGAATGTTTGGTGGTCGAGTTTATCAAGTAATGGGAATGCAGAAAGTTAAAGATTTAAAGCGTGATTACTTTTACGTTAAAGGTAGAAAGCGTTATCATAAGTCAGGTTTACGGAAAACTAAGGAAGAAAAATTAACAAGTAAAACAGAACTTGAGTTAAGAACTGAACAAGGCTATAAAAGAATATGGGATTTAGGTAAAATTAAATGGGAGATTAATTTCTAATGTCTAAAAATATAGTAGATAGGGACTTACTAGAGATAGTTAAGTTCTGGACAGTTCGATATGGCAAAGAAACTGTAGAACAGAGGGCGTTAGCTGATATAAGGGACGGATTGAAGCCCGTTGTACGTAGAATTCTTTGGGCTATGCACAACTTAAACATAAAGAATAATGGCGGTTTTAAAAAGTCTGCTCGTACTATAGGAGAAGTTATAGGTAAGTATCACCCCCACGGAGATTCTGCATGTTATGAAGCTCTAGTTAAGATGGTTAATCTTCCTGAACCTTTAATAGCAGGTCAAGGTAACTTTGGTAGTAGTGATGACCTTAAGTCTTACGCTGCAATGCGTTATACTGAGTGTAAATTAAGTAAATACAGTGATGACTTCATACTTGACCCAGAATATTTAGCAGTAGTTCCTATGACTGATAACTTTGATGGTGAATTTCAAGAGCCTATTTACTTACCTTCAAAATTACCTAACTTGTTAATAAATGGTAGTGAGGGTATAGCAAGCGGGTGTTCAAGCCTTATACCTTCATTTTCTAAAAAGAGTGTGACAAAGCTTGTTAAATTGGGATTAAAAGGTAGGAAAATTGATGCTAAATTATGTGCTAAAATTCTGAAGTTTAAATTTACTTATGGTGGAATTGTAGATTCTTCTAAAGAAGAAGTATTAGAACTCTTCAAAACAGGAAAAACTACTTTAAAATTTCTGCCTAAGCTCGAAGAAAAAGGCAACAAGATTAAAATAATTGATATCTCCCCTCGCTTTAATATCGAAAAGAAGCTATTAGCTCTAACCAAAATAAAAGAGATAAGACAAATAGCTGATAATAGGGAAGGTGATGTAATCGAGTTCGAGTTAACTATAAACTCTACTTTACAAGGTAATGACCGAGTAAAAGTAATAGATAAAATCAAAAGTACGCTTAGAACAGGCTTACCTTGTCAAACATTAGTCACTGAACGATTAGATGACGGAAAAACCGTTGTATTTTCCAAAACAAATATACCGGATATTATCAAAAGATGGTTAAAATGGAGAGTAGAATTTGAAAATAAAGTAATAAAACGATTAAAGTGCATAGAAAAGCAAAAACTCCAAAAGCAAAACCTCTTACTCCTTGCTATTAACAATAAGGAGGAGATTAAAAAGAGTCTTGATAATAAAGATCCTATAACACATTTAAGCACAAAGCTTAAAATAAATATTGAAGATTCTAAGTGGATATTACACTTACAAATCATTAGATTAGCAAAAATAGAAAAGAAGAAAGTTAAAGAGATTATTAATAACCACAAAATGACAATAACAGGGTTAAAATCCGAGTTAAAGAATGTTAATAGAAGGATATTTAACCAATTATCGTAAGGAGGGATATGACTAGTTGCTGCTCTCAATGTGATGAAATTGACTTGATGTTGAATAAATTATTTTCCTTCATAGGTAAAATCGGTAATAAAGTATTTATCGATAGATTAAACCTAACTTCTTTTTTAGTAGCCTATACACCTAAAAAACCTTGCAAAATCATACCATGTAAAAATATCGAACTTGAACATTGTCAAAAAGAAGTAAATCTAATGTTAGATTTCATAAGAAGGAAAGATTCTAATCCTTATAAAATTTTATCAGTAAGTTTTGTAACTATAGCTCATGCCATAGAAGTAGATACTATTAAAGACTTAATGTTAAAATTAAAAATAGATGTTAGTACAGAAGGGAATTTTAGAATAGAAAACAACGAATCATTAAAAACTGTTATTAAATACATGAATCAAAATAGATCATCTTTAATAGTTAGAGCTAAAATATTCAATTGTTTTGGCAATGCAATCAATATAGAATTTAGTGTAGATAAAGACTTTAATAAAGATCTTTTAAAGTTCAATCATCAACCATATCTTACAGAAGACTTATATAACATCCAATGGAAAATAGAAAGCTATAAAAAACTAAACTAAAAAGGAAATATTATGGCTCAAAAATATGAAGTTGACGATACTGGAGAAATTGAACAATTTTGTATAAAGGTGAGGAAGAAGTACATAGAATTAAAAGACAAAGAAAATCTAAATTTCCTTTATGCATGGAGGAGCGAATTAAAATTAGAAGGACCCAGAATTATACGAGGTTCAGTTTCCAAACTACCTAGCCGTGACCGAGATTTATATGGTTTAGACGTTAGGGTGGAAATATGTGCTCAATCATGGGAACAAATGTCTAATAAAGAAAAAGCTAAACTCTGTTATCATGAATTATCTCATATAGAGATAGAATATCCAGAAGTAATTGATGAATTATCAGAAGAGGATAAAAAACCTAAAACTGATAATGAAGGTAGAGTTTGTTTTCGCTTAGAACATCACAACATTTTCATAGGCAGATTCAAAGCTGAACTAAAGAAATTCGGCCTTTCTGAAGAAGAAGACGCACTCAGAAAGTTTCTAAATAAAGTAAATAAGAAATTCAAAAAGTAGGAATTATGAATACTTCCAAAAAAAGCAGAGAAATTAAAGTCTTAGTTAAGGTAGGTAAGGAAGGGTTAAAGTTTCCCCAATTCCATTACGGTTTTCTAGGTAAAATTTGCAGCGTATTGAATGATGGAGGTATTGATAAGCAATTAAAATTTAGTTTAATGTCTTATGATAAAACCTTATATGATATAATTCTACCTTTACCTTCAGTTAGGGTAAAAAGGAAAGGGTTTAAATACTTAGATAAAAGATTTGTGAGATATATTCCTATTTTGAAAAAAGGTGTTTATCGTCTTAGTATCAACAATAGAAATAAAATACTTCGCTTTAACCTTCACGCTAATAATCACCAAGAGGTAAATTATGAAGTTACTACGTATACTGCTAACCATATTACTATTAGCCCTAAAGCTTTAAAACATTTATTTATAATAAATCCTGAAGACCGGCTATTCAACAACTTTTTTATAAGTATAGTAAACACTAATTTGCTTGAAAATGATGATATCATTAAAATATGTAAAAAGAGTGGCTACACTAAATATATACAAACCAATAACGGAAATAATACTTGACAAGCATTACGTATTATGGTATTAAAACCAATCTCTATTAAAAATCCTAAAAACTGAGGCTAAAACATGAAAAAGCGAAAACAACAAAGCTTAGGTAATACTGTATTAACTAAACAGAAGCTAGAAGCATTATTTAATAAACCAAAACAGGTGGAAAAGAAACAACCCGTACTTAAACTATTAAAAAACAAAGAGTATATAGACACTATAGAAAATAAACTTAACCGGTTAAAACTTGGTTTTGATGCCTACTCAAGTCAAGATCTCATTGACGTGTTTAAAGGAATCAAAAAACAAATAGAATATTTCGATATTCTAAAAGAGGAACTTGAAAGTATTAATAACCATACTCAAGCGGCTAAACTTAATACTATAACTAAACAACTAATTAAATTTAAAATCGGAATAAAGAATAAGAAATATGGCACTAAAAAAGTAGTACTTAAAATATTAAAATCAATTAAAGGAGAAGTTGATAAATTCAAACTAGATGAAAATGATGCCGTTAACGAAAAAGAACAAAAGTTATTTAAATCATTAAAAGCTACAATATTAACTAGAGAAGAAATACCTGGTTATAAGATAATTAGAGCGCCCCTAATATTCTATAACAGTAAGTTTAATCAAGAATCAAGTCAAAAACTCCATAAGTCTTTAGGCCTTAGTAAAGAACTTGCAGGAAACTACAACTCTGCATACGGATTCCTTCAATTATTTGGAATTTTGGCAGATTTTGGCTTGTACGCTGTAGCCTTACGAGAGATTAGCCGGGAGGAGTTGAACCGTGAAAAAGTTCTTGGAGCACTTATTGTTATAAGAGCGATAATTCTTTTAGCATCTTTGATGCTCGCACTTCTACTTGTTTGGATTCTTCCACAATGGAGAGGTACCCCACTTCCACTTGGTGTAACTATTGCAGCACTTGTTCCATTGTTTACATTGATGGCCGGAATTATTCGCACAGTGTTCCAAGTGCAATACAAAATGCATTACGTTTTTATTGCAGAGGTAGCACAACGCATACTCACTGTTACCTTCATTGGATTTTTTATTTTGATGGGTATTCGTGGAAGTCATGACTTACACATTTATCACATGTTCCTATTTGTTGGTGGAATTGGTGCCTTCTTGCTCTTCTTTATTTCGTACACAATAGGAAACCGCTTAATGAAGATTAGTTTAAATT
>PJEL010001467.1_pt1 | contig 23743 bp, 16 predicted proteins | sample 1853271 | NCBI WGS metagenome assembly PJEL01 (sample SAMN08108733, study PRJNA415343) | Invertebrate metagenome, whole genome shotgun sequencing project. | host: Globobulimina | place: Sweden: Gullmar Fjord | collected 2015-08
TTTGTCTTCAGACAGCGTTATTGGTCGATCGGACCCTCAAAGATGTTTGGAGAAACAAAAGTCTTCTTGTTCTTCATGTGGCAATTTCAATATGTGCGGGGTTAATTATTGGTGGAATCTTTTACAATGTGTCTCTTGATACAGATGGAGTTCAGGCCCGATATGGTAGCATATTTATATCTCGCTGTTTCCTCGCCTTCACTTCCATTACATCGATAGATCTTTTAGTGAATGAGAGGATGATAGTTACTGCAGAGGTCAAAGAAGGACTCTACAATGGATCTTTGTACATCCTTTCCAAGATTTTCACCGACGGGCTGTTTCTGAGGGCTCTGCCTGCAACTCTATATGCCATACCATTCTACTTTATGGTTGGCTTTATATATGACGCTGCGAGATTTTTCTCCTTCCTCTTTGTATTAATTCTTTTCAATCTTTGCATAGGGGCACTCGCCATGCTGGTCACCACATGCTCAAAGACTGCTGGGACAAGTCTATTTGTCATGAACACATTGCTGCTCTTCCAACTTGCATTGACTGGGTTTCTAGTAGAAGTTGACTCGATTACTCCCGTTCTTCGATGGATACATTGGTTGAGTCAGTTTTACTATGCATTTGAGGCAATGATCACGACAGAAATGAATCAGAACAAGTATAATTTAATTCTAGAGGCACCGGGCCTCAAACCAATTATTCTGGAGGATACACCTGGTGAGATGTTCATCGACACCCTGGGATATCAGGTAGATACAGCCACCAGAAACATTTGTATTCTCATTGGCTACTACTATGGCTTTGTCTGTTTATGTCTGGCTGCATTTTATATCCGGATCAATCTGCCTGGTGGGTTGAGGTTTGGACAAATGCACATAAGGCAGACAATGAGGTGACCTCAAATTGAATTCTTTCTATTCCGTAGATGCATAAAATAATTATTATAGTAGTAATGTTTACCTGGGTGATTGATTGAATGAGACGAGACGACATGATTCCTCTGGTAGCTCTCGCTGAGAAGAATGTCTGTCTTTTGCCTGGCTCTTTCGTAAAGCTATCAGCACGACGTGACCTTTCACCAGCACTTTTTCATACTATAATAGAACAATTTTCATCTTCGATAGAGTCTGGAAAGTCAACGGAAGTTGATGAGGCTGACGTGGTTGTAGGGTTTGAAAAGCAAGAGACTTCTCGGAGCCATAATGTCAACCGTTTTCGACGTATAGCAGTTAGTGCCAAGGTGATTGAATTCAGACAATCGTCGTCCCAGGGTTTCGTAGTCTTGCAAATACTGTCAAGGGTTAGGATTGTTACATTAAAGGATGGTCCATGTGCCCAAATCTCTCCCTGTACAGAGGAACTTGGTGATGCCTCCAAGGTAGAAACTCTTCTCTCAGAGATTACAAAGACACTGGAGAGTCTGTTACCATCAGGTGGAAAGGAGTCTTCAAAGATGATGATGTCCATGAAAAATCCATCACAGCCTGGCATGATTGCAGATATCCTAGGGTCAATGTTGACACGTGATGTTGGAAAGAGGCAGGTTCTTCTCGAGACTCTATGTGTTGAGAAACGATTAGAAATTGTTCTAAAGATGCTCAAGCTGTTGTCTGTCAAGCAGATGGAAAAATCTCCATCTACCTCTGAGGTGGAATCAACATATCTCAAGAAACTAGAGGACAACAAAGCACCCAAGGAGATTGTGCAAGCTGCACAAAAGGAAATTGAAAAACTTCAGAAAATGTCCGAACATCACCCAGGATATTCAGCTCAGCTAGTGTACCTAGACACAATCTCGAGCCTACCATGGAATGTTTTTAGCGCAAGCAATCCATTTGGCACCATGAATCTGGATGAGATACAAGAGGACCTTGATCGTCACCATTTCGGCATGGTAGATGTGAAAAAGCGTATTCTAGAATATATAGCAGTGCGAATTCTAAATCAAGACCAATCAAGTGCACGTGCACCGCCAATTGTTTTGCTGGTGGGGCCACCAGGAACTGGCAAGACGAGCATTGCACGGTCAATTGCCTCGTGCTTGAAGAAACCATTCCAGAGGATTTCACTCGGAGGTGTACGGGATGAAGCAGAAATCCGAGGTCATCGACGAACGTATATTGGTGCAATGCCGGGCAAGTTTATTACAGCCATGAACAAATGTGGCCAGTCTGACCCAGTGATTTTGGTGGATGAGCTTGACAAGATTTCTTCAACCATTGGTGCTACAAGAGGAGACCCAGCGAGTGCAATGCTCGAACTGTTTGATCCAGAACAACATAAAGAGTTTATGGATCATTATATTGGTTTACCGTTTGATATGAGTAGGGTGACATTTATCAGCACAGCAAACACGACAGATACAATTCCCAAACCACTGTTGGATCGCACTGAAATCATTCACCTTCCAGGGTATACTATTCCAGAGAAGAAGAACATCGCAAGGCAGCATTTGCTACCAAAAGTTTTGTCTAAAAATGGTCTGAATAATACGACCCTGGTCTTATCAGACACTGCAATGGAACATCTCATCACAGGGTATACCATGGAAGGTGGAGTCAGAGGACTTTACAAGGCTCTTGATGCTCTCTGTCGGTATTTTGTTGTGAAAACTGTACGTGACATTGAGAAAAAGAAACGCATATGGAACATAGATGAGGCGATGATTGAAAAAATATTAGGACCCACAAAGTTTTCAGATGCAACACATCAGAATGCATACAGAGTACAAAGTCCTGGAACTGCGGCAGGTCTCGTATGGACACCATATGGTGGATCCGTACAATACATTGAATGTATCAAAGTGCCACATAAACTGGAGAAATCCAGATTGGTTCTCACTGGTAGGATGGGAGAAGTATTGAATGAATCGGCAACGCTTGCAATGAATTGGGTTATATCAAATTTGACGGATACATTTGCAGACTCGGGCGACAACCTGGTCAATTACTCCATACATATTCATCTTCCTTCTGGAGCAGTCAAGAAAGATGGCCCGTCTGCAGGTGTCACGATTCTGGTAGCCCTGGTATCCCTCGTAACAGGTGCCTGTGTCAGGTCTGACACAGCCCTTACAGGAGAAATAACACTACGTGGGCATGTCCTTCCCGTCGGAGGTATTCGAGAAAAACTCATAGCAGCACATTCTGCAGGGCTGTCTCGCGTCATCATTCCATCAAGAAATCTAGGGGAAGCAAAGAAATGCATCCAAGATGACGACATGCGGAATCTCACCCTCATACCCGTGTCACATGTTGAGCAGGCTATAGAAAACGCTTTCAAAACACCAATCATGCTAAATCACGCAGAATATATCCACACAGCAAAGTTATAGAAGAAAATTTACACTATATATATATATTAACGTTCAAATATGTGATTCAGATTACTTTCTGACTGGTCTTCCTCCTGGGGCTATATTCTTTCTTCCCTTTTTGCGTCTAGCCTTGAGAACTTTACGTCCTCCAGGAGTCGCCATTCTAGTTCTAAATCCTGATACACGTGCTCTCTTACGTCTTGTTCCAAATGTGGTGCTTCCAAGTCCCTTCTTGTTATTAGCTTCCACGACCAAGGTTCCACGGCGCTCTCCTGGGGCAAGGGCCTTTCTCAATGGAGACAGAACGATTCCTACATAATAAAGTAAATAGTTATCCATATGAAACACCAGATCTACCGGCAAACGACCAACATACCTGCAAAAGAGGCACAGAGACCCTTCAGGGCGGCACCTGCGCTAAGAAACTCAGTCTGCAATGTAGCTGGTCTAGATACACGCATTGGGGCCTTTGAAATGTTATTTCTTGGAATAGTGACGCGAGTAGCCCTCATCTGAGTGGCACTGCGCACTGTCTGGACGCGCATGGACATGTCTACTGGTGTTTTAGAAGTTGATATTCCAAATCAGGACTGGATACCCTCCTGATGTATCAAAGAAAGACTAAAAATGAAAATTGTATGTGTTTCAGAGCCAATGTGCGTTGTATTTTTACGTCAATGGTATTCGTGGTAGGAAGACCGGCGACTGGGATGAGACCAAACTAATTCGGTACAGCACCTGTCCAAACCAAAGCTTTTGTACTTAGATACCACAATGTGCTATCAGACACGTCAAAATATACCTCATTTGTACCTCTCTTGAAGTCAAAGGGCACTATGAGATCCTTTTCACGTACGTAGGTTGACATGCCTGGTGTCGTTGAACAATTTTCTACTACTGCTGGTATCATGTTCAGGATACTTGACGATTGATTCTTCTCTCTTTCTTTTCAGGTGTTTTGAAATCCTCTTTTACTGGATTGAACATAACGGTATGTGCATTCATTCTCTCTCTTTGTGAAGAGGTTTCCAGTGGTAGACTTTGCAAGACCATCTTGTACTAGCGTGTCCTCTTGTGCAGAAGAGAGTTCAGGCAAATAAAAATGCTGGACGTGGTTCCCTGCAAGTAACTGCAGGGCTTGATCCTGGAGCAGAGAGGGCTCTTGTTGGAGAAAACTTTGGTGCCCGTGACGCCACTGCTGGGGAAATAGAGAGTAACTTTACCGAAAAGGTGTTGGGAAATTGGGATACTGAACATATTATTAAACCACCTGATGCTATCAAAGAATTCACTGGACTGACCAGCAAGAAATGTCTTCCTTCTCAGAGTGATGAAGTACAGCTGTTGGATGGGCGCGAGGTCAATATTCTCAGAGGACAGTGTGCTGGGTGGAGGGTGCAAAAGACCGAGAAAGGAATTGAATGTATCGTATCTGAATGGAAAGTGAAAAGCCATGACGCTGCAGATGAGATGAAAAAGAGAATTTCAGCCATTGCAGATGCTGAGAATCATCACCCAACAGTAGAGTTTGATGATGTATTGCTTTGTGTCAAGGCTGAACTGTATACCCATGTCAAAGGAGGGTTGACAGTGAATGATTTTATTGTTGCTGCGAAGATTAATGAGCTTGACTTTTCCGATTTGGAACCAAAGAAAAAGCAAAAGTTCTGGGCGTAGGAATATACAATGTAGTGTATAGATTTTAAAATGTAATGACATTCATATTTATATCATTTCACGGGAACATGGTCTGCATGGCTCCTCTATTGGAGGATATGCGATTAGATCCACACCAAAGGTGGAATTTAAAAAGAGATGCTGTGGTTCCTGGAGGGATGAAAGTTGTTTGAAAGGCTGGACTGGATATCCCAAGGAACTCATCGAACGAGTAAGCATGTCTTTCTTGGAGGAACTCGTCAGATTTTCTTTCTCACGATATGCCCAAACCGGAGGCTTCAAAGGAGATGGATCACGTTGTTTCATCTCACAAGATTCTTGACATTTCCTCGACGATTGTCTCGTCACATTCTTAGACCCGCTTCTTTTCGAATCACATCCACGTGCCTGATTACTCGTAGATGTACGATTCCTGGACGATCTCGTCATTTTCCTGGCACTCTTTTGTCTAGAGCCAGATGCTGGCGGGGGAGGTGGAGTAGGACTTCTATTCCTTCTTGTATACCGTCCTCGTCTACCCTCAGGGAGTTCCCCACTCTTCTTCGATGTACGACTCTTCTTTTTCTGATCCATTCTTGCATGATACTCTCGTAATCGTTTTGCTAGGTCCACCTTTTTTCCAGCAGTGGATAGACCTACAGCCTTGAGCTCTTGTCTCAGATCAGCCACTGTTGGATTCGACTGAGAATCTCCTCTCTCAACGGATACCCCTTGTGCATGAGAATCTATCTGTTTTTTTTCATCATCAAGAGGAGCACGCGTCGTATCTACTTTAATTTCTACAATCCTTCCTTTTCTCTCTAGGTTGTTGTTGCTGTTGTTTTCCTCTTCCGCCAAGCTCATGCATGTGCCAGTCTCACCTCTACTATGCTTTTCAAGCCTCTTCACCAAGGCAGGTTTCCTCCCCAACATGGAAAGACCACGTCTTTTCAGGATACCTCGCAGCTGCTGGACACTATATGTACTCCAATCTTTCCCAGCATCCACACCCTGCCTTGCTTCAAGGACACCCTCATCCATGAAGGAATATGGATACACATCATCCGAAAGAATATGTGACATTTCCATGTCATGCACCATCCTGTAAAAGTCCTCATCAGAAAACAAATCCACGATTGATCCACAGTCTAAATCCTCTCCAATCACAGGATTCAAGCCTACACTTGGAGAGAAAGCGTCTTGAAACTTCCATGGTTTATGAGATTCCAAGCCTGCCCCAACATCCAACATCTCGTCATCATGCATGTTGGGCGTCGTCTGTGTCTCTTCAAAGATCATCACATCCTCTGAAACCGCATGCAATGGTGAGCCTGGCAGATGACAATGTTGCTGGCGAGACTTTTTCGTCGACATTTTCGTGTGTGTGTACCTTTTTTTTTGTTTTCGTTTTTTGGGTGTGAACCCAACCTAGCCGAATATCTTGTGCGTGCTGTACCTACAACATCCCTTGTATGTATTAGATATCATACGGATGATATTCTGAATGCAACCAGAGCATAGAGACTGGGTCTTGCACCTGCTCAAACGATTGTTCAAATAAACCAACGACGTACCTAGATAGTCTATCTCTATCTCTATCTCTATCTCTATCTCTATCTCTATCTCTATCTCTAACCCTACCACGTGGCGTATCAGATATATTCTAACTATTTTATTTTTATATAATTCGTATGTACCATCAGAATACGTTGTATTCTGATGACGTGTCTGTGTATCTATTTGAATCTGCCTATATCGTAGAGAGGTATAATCTTCCCATCAGAGAGTTGCGTTGATGGGATGAGAAAGATGAAACACACGCATGATGTCAACTGACAGGTGTCTGAGAGCATGACCTTGCATGAATACCAATTGTACATCACAGCAAGGATTAAATGTTATGTTTGAATATCTTCATACAAAACCAGTTCATAGCAATAGCCATGAGTGTCACAGGACCACATAACAATGGAATCAGCATGACCAGGTAGAGCACATCATCACTTTCATATGATGTCATGGTAAAGGGATATTCCCTCTGTATAAACACGGATAGTCTGGATATCAAGTCATCAATATGGTTGCTACCAAATATGACTTGCAGAATACTCCTTGCTGTGTCACCCTGACCAATGGATGGAGCTGTCAGTTTCTCTAAAGATGGAACAATGAGACCATGAACTCCATGTTGTATGACTATTCTATGAAATGTCCGTGTTACTTGAGAATCACAAGACATATTTGACCAGGTAGATTCCCGATAGCAGTGCTTGACCATGTAGAAACAGAATGCCAAGCCACACAGTCCCAGGCACAGGGAGGTGATTCCTAGTATCCATAGCAGTATCCTCGTCCTTGTACTGTGAATCCTTGTGGTATGATGTACAGAATTATTTATGTGTAGATCTGGATCTTTAGATTCCAGGGTGGATGCGTCGAGGAGAAGATCCTCGAGGGAGTGGGTGGATGCCACTCGTCTCCATGACAGTGGTGCTCCCTGGCGTCGATCGGTCATACCATGTTTCTTTTCTGTGCAATTAATGACTATTGAATATATATAATAAAATCCAGAGTATCACAAGGAGGCTACCCATCAAACAGATACAATATTTTGGTGTTGCTGGTATCATTTGCAAATGCTCATTTGATCAAAAGTGTGCTCTCATGAGAGAGCACTAGAGTTAGCTAGGTATATAGATCTATATAGAAGGGACTAGTTCTGCATCTCTGTAATTGTATTGTACTGTGTATGTATACATGATGATATGAATATCAATCTTGTCAGTCAAGTCAAGTCAAGGTTGACAAGCATGTTTGGATATCCCCATCAACTGGAATGATGATATGACGACAGTCATACTGCATGTACAGTGTAGGTAGCACTTGGTACGTACCTTGCAAGGTTTATGTTGTAGGTCCTGTTTCTGGAGGAAGATTCTCTAGCAGAGAAGATGGTCGGTTGAATGTCATACTCAGGGTAAGCAGAAGAGTCTCTCGAGACGTGCTGATTGTCTACTTTTAATAAAAAATAACTATACTAGTAGTAGTTTATTTGAGACGTTGGTGGTTCGGATTCACAGACAAGGTAAAAAAAACCACATCCAACGATGCCTTTCACGGGGGTATCTCCATTGACAAAGGATCCTCCAGGATATGATCCAGAACATAAATATCAAGATCCTGTATTGTATTATAAACACAAGGAAGCTGCTGTTGCGGAGGAATATGTCAAGATTGCGGAAGCGAAATTGATGCAGCAGGAATTGGCTTCTTGCTATAAAAACTCTGGAGTGAATTTTGTCACAGATTGTAAAGAATTAGCTGAAAAGTACATGGAACATGTCAAAGGGATAGGATTCGCGCGGTCGAATGTAAAGCCAACAGATAAAGTTTCTTGGTCTGGTTGAGTGTTTGGCTTTTCGCACTTCTGTGGGCAACATCATGCATGTTTGTAGTATATATGTACTTTGTAATTCGATGAGCTATACTATATTCAACGTGTTACACTGAAATGGCACCATCATCTCCTGGAGACAAGACGTTTTGTGATGGATCCAGGACTCTCTTGGGCGGGGATACCACTGGATTTCCTGGATCACAGGCAGGTGGAATGCCAGGAGATTCTGGTATGGATAAACTCCTCTTGTCGTCTGTATACAAGGCAGCAGGTACTGCACGAATACGTGCTTGTTGATTGTCTTTTGAGACGAGCAATGCGTGTCGAAGTTCGAGGCATATATCATCAAGTGCCTTTTGGTGCCTTGCTTTTTCAACTGCACGCATCCATGCATTCAAGGCAAACCTTTGAGGGTGATCGCATGTCCATGCAACTCGAAGGGATACTGTCCTGGCGACTCTATGATTCGAAAATGCCCGCAAATGGTAGAAACAATCCTGCAATGTGTCATGAACCCGTTTGGATTGGATTCTATCGATACTATCAACTCTGAATGATGTCATTTCCATCATTGTCCTGTTCCAATTCTCGAATATCCTTCTTGACAATGTCATATTGCGTTTCTCTTTTATATAATCACACAGGCTTTGCAAGCGCCTATCTTCTCGAGATACATGGACTTGCATGGACCACACTGACATGCAATCATGTAAGACACGAGGTACGTTTGCAGCATAGTGTTCCTCTCTGAGTCTCACAGCCCATGCATTGCATGCACGAGTCAATACTCGATATACCAAGCGGCGTTGCTTTGTTGCCACTCTCCACTGGCTGAAGAACCTCTTTGACAATGCATCTTCTTGTGCTTGGCAATACTCGAGATATCTGATTCTCAACGTCATATTCTGACAAGTCTCTTTCCTCCAGAAATGGAACAAGCTGCACAGCTTTTGGTTCTTAAGGCGGCATTCAGCATCAGATCCTGCCTGTTCTACATACACAGCCTCTCTCCATGCTCTCAGAACATGTTGCTTTGTCTTGACACGAGCAAGAGCCTGATATGATTGAACAAGGTAGGTATGCTTCTTGATAACATTCTTCCCTTCCCTCCAAGATTTCAAAACAATCTTGGAGATCCACATTCTATGCGCATTCGTTGCCATGTGTTGCTGTGACACAATGGTATGTCTCCATTGCACAAATGCTTCAAATGTGCATTGTGCATTGTATGCATCCTGTGATTCTTGAACAATAACTCGAATCAAACCCGTATGCCTTCGCCACCTTGAAAAATATGACTTTGCATGCCGAAGAATAGCGTACGACCTGGCAGCTTGTGACAGAATTCTGTCCCCTGGAATGACATATGGCCTTGTTGATACAGGTCCAGAGGACATTGGTATGGATACACCAGTATCACTTGACAACTCCACGTATTCATCTTCAACAGTCGTCTCCTGAAAATCCTCTTCAAGTCTCTGGATTTGTTGCTCTAGTGACCTGATGGTTTCCTGGTGTGTTTGAACATCTGCTGTCAGAGAGTCCAATGTTGCATTCAGATGTGATTGTTTCTCTACTGCATCCTCAATTCTCTTGTGAAGTTCATCTGCATATTTGACCACTTTATCTATGCGCAACATAATATCTTCATAATCATTCTCCAAAGACACTACTTTCGTACGTATATTCTCAACAATGGTCTGGGATTTCTCATACACATGCTGTGCCTCATTACGAGCTTTCCAGGCATCTTCCAACTCCATTCGAACTTGCCTTTCCGATGAAGATGCCTTATTTTGTACATCTCGTACTTTATCTTGTGTATTTGTCAACTTTTCAAGCCGCAGTTCAGCCTTGCGCAACCTACTGCGAGATTCTTCTAGCATCACAGCAGATGTACATGTGCTGCCATCTTGTTTGTCAGACATGGCTGCCTTTGAATGCTGTCGTACTTTCGTCTTCCATTCTCGTATTTCATCACACGTCTTGTCTAGTTTGGTAGAATGAGAAATCACATCTGCTTTGGCCTTGTGCAGTGCATCGGACAATGAATGATGCATCTCCTCCAACTGGTTGACCAGTGCAACCTTTTCTAAATACTCCCCTTCTTTCGTCTTGGTCATCTCTGTCATAGATTTCAATTGATTGTCAAGTTTCTTCTGAACGTTTTCTAATTCAGATGCGGCATATTCGTATTCAGCGAGATTCTGGACGGTAAGCTTGTGCTTTCGTGTGTCTCGGGCAATATCCTTCACCACGTCTTCCATGGCACGTCTCACATCCTTTTCTTCCTGCTGCAACTGCAAGATCTCTCCTCGAGAGATCTGTATCTTTTCCAAAAGCGAATTTTTGATTCCATCACGATCCATATATTTCTCTGGATCATATTCAACTATTGGTGTCTTCCTTGTGTATACAAGACCATCAAGATTATTCCATCGAACCCTGTGTCGCATGAGGTTGGCAGCCTCTTGAAGATGGCACACATCTTCCCGTATACTTTGAAATTGTGTGTACGCATTTGGACGACTCGCTGGGCCCATGAGAAGAAGGTCATCAACAGTATACTGAACCTGGATTCCACATTGGAATATGCCATGTGTCATTCTCTTCTCAAGCTCCAACCTTCTACGCGTCCTTTTCATCCAGTACATAAAGCATCTCTTACGCAATCGCAATGAATCAAACGCGCCAGCCATGTGTCGTCTCATGGCAGTCAAATGGTGCACCACCCTATATACTTTCCACTGTGTGAGAGCATCCTTCAACAACTGGCGGTCCCTATAAATCACAAACATCCCTCTACGATCCTCAAGATCGTTTCTAGTATGTCCCACGTGTCTCCACGAGGCCACCATACGATCCAAAAGACCAAGTTGGCACACACGACGAAATATCTCCATGTGTTCCAGGACACTTGAATCATATGCCCATGGCTCTGCCACCGCTTTCCAGCCCTCAAATGATTCTCGAACCAGATCCATATTCGTGTATTTTTCAATGCTCACCATCATCGCTTCCATCTCACGGTGTAAAACGCTCTGCATTTTCCATACAAAGAAGACCCTCTTCAGTTCAAGACCTCGAAGTTCTCGTGACAACGCTCTAGATTCAGTCTTGGTAGCCTTGATATCTTCTTTAGTCCCCATGAATTTCTTCTTTAGTTTTACATGATGCGCGCTCATCGCACCACAAGAGGATGGAGGGACCCAGACTTGTCCTTCCCATTGTTGCTCTAGCGCTTCCAAGGAACGACCAAGAATCGCTTTCCGCCTCTTCAATGATCGTATATTTCTCACTAATTGTACATATAATTCATTGTTTTCCAGAAGGCAGTGGCGAATGTAGAGTAAATCACGAACGTGGTGCTTCACGGGTCTGCCAACGACATTGTCAACCAACTCTCCTCGAATGATGTCCGTATCTCCTTCTTCAATCATTGTCATGTATATGGATATAGATTTTGTATAATTCTACTGCAACTGAGTTGAAAGCATGAGGCTATCGTATCTTCCGTAATGTCACGAATTTCAAAATGTTCACCCTGACAGTTGGTCCGAACAGGCCTGTAGAGTTTCCCAAATGCACATGATATTGTGTTAAAATAATTAGTAATTGTCATTTGACATACTATGTGAAGGTTGTGTTGTATCAACATGATACTACTAAGGTGAAACTTTATTTTGTTGATTTCTCGCAAGCTTGCTTCAGCCTTAAGGCTGAATTAAGATTTAGGAAGCAACTATAGTTGCTCATATATCTATCAGCGTGTCATGTAATATTCATGGAATCAAGATGTTCCTTGATATGATCCACCACAGCTGACCCACCCCTGGTATTTATTTGCATACTCTTCTCCATGAGCTGGCTGATGATATACTCTGGACCGTGATCAAGATCAGAGAGGAAGTCTTTCTTTTGCATCGCCTGTTCAACCTTGGCAATTGCGTCTGCATCAGTAAACATGAAAGACTGGGATGCTGAATATATCATGGATTTGGCTTGTAGGTACATGGCCATGCAAAGGTATACTATGAGGATCTCTGCATTTTGTAATGGTGCCCTTTTGTCCAGTGCCTCGGAGGACATGGTGTCTGAGAGGTCTAGCATGTCTTTGGCAACCTTCACGAGGGATTCCACGTGTTTGCAAATATCTTCGAGTGATTCTAGCACATGGTCAATTCCCTCCCCTTGCTTGTGCACTGCTGTATCCAGCAAGCTTAAACACCCAGCAAGGCCCACGAATGAAGAGTGTAAAGAACCATAAAATGTTTGAGTCACCTTCCATGGGCCCTCTGGGAAGAACTCCATTTTGAGAGATAGAATTTGAGCCATATAATCCAAGAATAAATTTTGGCAATATATTGATTTCCCGATCCGTCCCTTTGGTATCCTCTTTGGTTTTCGGAAATAAAATGTCTCCTTTTCTGCTGGTCCTATAAAAGCACTTGTGGCTGATAAAATTCGGCGTGCCCTGTTGGTACGATGCATTGCATTAGCAAGTTGCTTTCTTGTAAACGGTCTATACATAGCACTGATCCCAGTTTCGTTTTGATATAATGCTGATAGGGGAGACATGAATATGTCTTCCCTCGCCCCAGAGAGTTCCTTCTGGTCTCCAACAGGTTCAAACAGGTCAGAAAGGGCTGCAATAGCATCGTGGACTGCTGTACAACTATCTGCATAGTTATCGCGTACCATTCTCCAAGCAGAAATAGGGAATACAATTATGGCAACAACCCAGGTTATAAAAATTCCATAAATCACATTCAAGAGTCTCTCTGCAGCATCAGCCCACGGAACTGTTGGTTCTCTCAACAGTGCCAAGGTCACGAGACTTACTGTAAAACCAGCTACGAACCACATGTACGAGTACATTTTATATCGCGCTGCATTCAACACGCAAAATCCACCCCATAAAGATGCAAGAAAACCAGACACTATCCATTTTTGAGGTGAACTTTCCCATGTAGTGCCTGTTGCTCCATAGGTGATGGCTAACAATACATACGACCACACAGCAGCCATACCAGTGCCCAAAAGTCTATTGAATGCCCTACTTGTAAGACTCCCAATATTTGGTTGCCATAAGACCACTACAGTAAAAACAACATCTGCCCCTCTTCCATTAAAAACCTTTGACTGCACAGCAGGTATGACCACCAAGACTAATGCAACAAACACTGTAATGAAATACTGTAGCCCCATGATGAACCACAATGGTACTTTGAAGGCTTTTCGGGGTCTCATATTTGCAGAGCGATTCGTCAATCCAAATTCAGAGGCCAAAACTGTAGACATGTTTTTGTCATGCTGCATCTTCTCTATTGATTTTTTCGTCTTTTCCACCCACTTGCTGTCATGAATTGGGCTTTCTGTACTAGACTGGGAGCTTGCATGCATTTTGATAATATCAAGTGGATCCTCATCCAGATGCTCATATGCAGTCCTTGAGAAAATCCATGCTGGACGTTTCTGTATACGAGCAAATGCTAGATCCAGTGCAGTGTTGTCAATTGAGCATATCGCTATTGACACAGCAAAGTATAATTCCCGCAGGCGACATCCAACCTCGTACATAAAGATGGACACAATCCTCAGGCCAAAATTTTCTTCAAGATCTTCAGATGTCTTGATAGCCTTTTGTCCTGCTCTCAAAAACTCCACCCAACAATCATGGGTATGTTCTATCAAATCATCTATAGATTTCCATCCATTCCGATTTGCAGGATTATCATCGTATTCGTCAATATACCTAGCCATACCCTGAAGGGCACTGTCAAAAGATCCAAATAAATTATTCAGAGCCTTTTGAATCTCTATTCCCTGGAGTTTTGCCACATTCGTGGTCCCCATTTTTAATGGACGGGCCAAGTTTGTAATGATAGATAACAACATGTGTGAGTAATAATCCACATGCATGAATGGAACTACAGGGAATGTGAATGGCCCACGGCGCTTGTAAAGATACACCTCGAGCAGTGAGGGCACACGAAGTGCCCTGTTACCCAACAGTGCAGCCCGTGCTTCGATCACATGTTTGCTTATCGCATCACATTTATTATCCAATCCTTTATCTCTACAAGTCATAATGTCAATCTCCCCAGTGGCATCTCGGAGCAGACCAGACTCCTCATCCATAGGACCAAGCATGAGATCCTTCTCTGCACCCAATGCTTTTGCAAGACTGGAGAAAGATTTTGCAGTGTTCTGCCGCATACCCTTTGACGAATATATGGGAAATAATATCCAGGAAATGAGTAAAAATACCACCGTCGACAAAGAAATGGTAATCAGGGTATAGACTGGCGTCAGAAAGGCTAATGTTGCCCCCTCCCCAGAATATGGTCCCTGTGTGAATACCAAAAAGATGCTACACATGAAAAAGAATACGTTGGTCAAATCCCTCTTCCACCGTAGAATATTAAATATAGCACACGAAAACCCTCCCAAGAGTGCAAACGTGGCACCTTTGGCAAAGTCATTATTACTCCAGTCAGACCCAGCAGCCAAATAGGTCAGGTATCGGATCAGAGTCCCAACAGCACCAGCAAAGACTAGGGAAACAATAATGTACACTTCTAACAATGTATTTATTCCAACTGTCCCTCCAATGACTGCCATCATCAGCAAGTAAATGAGACCCCACGCTGGAGATACTGATCCTCCATAGGAAAGGGCATTGTACACAGCATCCGGTGATATAATGCAGAGAACAACAACATAGGCCACAAATGCCTGCAGTCCTCGTGCATACTGCTTTCTTGTGAACCCCTTGTAGTACGATTTCCACCATGTACAGAGGTCTGTCTTCCAATTGAACAACAAAAAGGTATGACTAACATCATATTTTGGGTGTTCCTGCTCCAAGCCACCTGGTGGAACGACAAATGCCCCCGTCTTGACGGATTTCAGAGGCTGATGTGACTTTGTACTGTTTCGTTGTCGAAGAGACGACATGATTTCATCCAGTATGCATCTATCAACGACAGCGTTGTGACATGTGAGGGTTCATTGACGAGCACCTTCTCTCGGCACTACTCTCTCTTCCGTGCAATATCTCCTCTCCTACAATCTTTTGAAGCCATGATAGACATGCATTTGACTTGTATTGTTTTGAAGAGGATGTATGAGTTGACGTCGACGTCAAAAGAACAAAAAGGCATTTTACTTTTTTAAAAAAATTTCCAAGAAAATCTAAAATCGTATTTGATCTGTGGGCTGAAACCATGGCCATCCATATTAGACGGTGATGACCAGGTGAAAACCTACACGGGTTTCCAGTCAATCTAGACTCAAAATACATAGAATATTACCAGGTAAGAGTCTTTTGTGGTGAAATATCACATTGAACACGGGCAGACCGTGTAAGTCGAAATCGACACCCCGGAACACGTTGTAGAAAGCACCTGGTCCGGGTGAACGACAGCGTCGGAATCCCATAGAATATTGCTTTTTAAATATAATGAATTCTAGGCCAAGTGAAGACGTTGTAGCCGAGGAGGAGGGCTGCACCCGTGTGGTTCGCCCTGATGCCAGTGCTCTTGGGACCTTGATGTATGCAAAGACCGACGAGAATCTTACGGTGATCACTCCGTGTAAGTCCCATAGTAACAAATCTCGTGATGAAGAGGCAGATGAGGGATTTGACTGTGAGGTGAATAGCCACCTTGGAGATGAGGTAACCTGTGATGTTTCTGACCAAGAACCCCGCCAGGCACCAGTGTGTGCCAGGTCCAAGGTGATTTCCATGGAAGATGCCATGGAAGAGGAGGAGAATGTCTGTAGTATTTGTTTAGATGAGTTTACTGATGACGATCCTGCCGCTGAAACGCAATGTGGTCATGGATATCATCTGCAATGTATCATGCAGTGGGCGCAGAGGAGCCACGACTGCCCCCTTTGCTTTACAGAGCTGTGCCTTGTGGACGAGGATCTCAACTCGTTGCTGCCTTTTGGAGAATATGTATCACCGCAACAGAGGGAGGCCGATTCTTCCATGATTGCAAATATGCAACTAGAAAGCTTTTTGATCCAACTGGCAGCTGTAGAAAGACGTGAGCATCGCCGCGCACGGATGAGAATGCATCGAGATTCTTCAGGCAGGCAGGCAGAGGACAGAGGTCACGTCGTTCTACAACAAGGAGCATATACTCCTCCACGAGAAGATTCTCTTATTCGCAATGCATCACTGTCATTGAAAACTGTCAAGGATAAGTTTGCATCCCTCTTCTTCAGCAGGCCACACTCTGAAAGTAGCTCGCCTGCTGAATAGACTGCCCCATTGTTGTACATTGTTCATTATTCTCTATTCATGATTACTACTCGTCATTTTGTACCGTGAGATGCATGTAAATATTGTGATACTAGGTATGAAGACTGCCTGTACAGGTAATTCAATTAAAATTGAATTGACAGAACTACTGGCCATGATGAGATCTGGATCTGGTGGAACACAAAACGAGGGGCTCTCGTGCCATTGAGCAATATTCGCCATTCTCTGTCCTTTTCCGACGGTTCTCTCTCGGATCATTGCATATTTATTTACTTTGTACTTGTGTACATCATGAATTGAATCTGATCGTCTGTCCTTGGATTCCTCGACACGTGTCAAGGTCCGTGACATGTGATGACATGCCGTCCCTAGCAAATTTGTTACACGTGCACTGTCACCCGTGCTTCTTCTTTCTTGTAGCTCTCTAGTATTAATTCAATGATTTTGCACTGTCTATAAACTAACAATCGTGTGTATCGTACGTGTTTGCAGGTAACGAACTTTCCCGTGGATAACGACGACTCGAGAGTCTTTTCGTTGGTCGTATCTCAGACAGCACCTCTGATAATCATGATAAGTTCCATCATTAGTCCAGATCGGCAGGTCGGGCTGTCTGGTAATGACATGGCGATGCGAGGACCTAGCCTCGACTTGGACAAAATGATGCACGAAGAGCACTTGGCGGAGAATAGGGCAGCTCAGGAGCTCTTGTACAGGTTGAACCATGCACGACAGACATTTGATTTTGTTCAGAAGCAAGCGAAGAAGTTCTCGATGCTGTCTCTGGGAGAAATGGATGTCTGGACGGCTTTAGAAAGCTTGAGTTCCTTGAGGGAATATGAAGCTGCACTTGTAGGGGATGAACATGCTGATCCTGACATGCCTCTGGTTGATCACGCATTTCAATGTGCAGCTATTTGCAGAGAAATGTTCCCAGAGGATGACTGGATGGTGCTTGTTGGGTTGTTGCATGGCTTGGGGAAATTGTTGGCGCATCCAAATTTTGGCAGTCAACCACAGTGGTGTATTTGTGGAGAGTCCTTTCCCGTCGGATGTCGATTTTCAAGCTCCATAGCAAACTCTAATTTCTTCCAAGCCAATCCAGATAGGCGTAAGAAGTCCTACTCCACACCTCTAGGAATCTACCAACCACGGTGTGGGCTCAAGTCTGTATTTATGAGTTGGAGTGGAGCTGAGTACCTGTACATGGTGCTGGCGTTGAATAAGACTAATTTGCCCTCTGAAGCATTATTTATGATTCGATATCATAAGTTCAGAGCTCTGGTGAAACCTGGACAGGCATATCATGAACTCCTGTCTGAAAGAGATCTTTCCCTGCTTCCCAAACTGGGCATGTTTATGGATGCAATCCAGTATAAGAAGAGAGAAGGCCTTTCGTATAATAAAGAAGAGTTGAAGGATTATTGTGATGCTATAATTGAAAAGTATATCCCAAATAGAACAATCAGGTGGTAGACGGTAGGTAGAGTGTTAGGTAACGCATACACACACACACACGCACACACACAAGTCTCAAAGTTTTCCTTCTTATTCACAGCACTGGCAAAATTTTCAAGCAAGAAAGATGTGTATACTCCGATGGCAATTTGATTCTTTTGATCAATATATCTCTGAATTTATGTAATTACATTGCTACTTTGAAAATCAAAACACACTCAAGCTTCAGCATACACTTGCATTTTTTCCAAAATCATGTCATCTGTGGTAAAGTCGGCTGGTTTTCTGAATGTACCACGACCAAAGTCCTTCACGTACGAGTCTCTGAGTCCATCAACAAGTCCGAACTCTGGTTCCCAGTCCAACTCAGCCTTTGCCTTGTCGATAGAAGCAAAGAAGTGCTGGTCTCTCATTGGGAAGGCCTTGGCTTTTCCAAAGTCAAAGTCTTTAGGATTATAATGCACCAGCTTTGGTTCTGGTGCTCCAGCAGCTTCGGCGCAAGCCTTTGCGATACCATCAAAGGTAACGAAACGTTCACCAGAGATGTTGTATACCTGGTTTTTGGCCTTTGGGTTTCCAAGTACCTTTAAGAATGCAACTGCAAGGTCCTTCACATGCCCAAGCTGGGTAATCTGGATTCCAGAGTTTGGAACTGGGATTGGTCTACCAGCAGCGATACGGTGGAAGAACCACTCCTCGACAGGGTTGTAGTTCAATGGACCGTAGATATAGACTGGTCTGATGGAGGTGAAGTTGACTCCACGTTTGGCCAAGAGAGTCTCTGTGTTCAACTTTCCTTTGTGGCGGGAAGCATAATCCACCTCGTCTTCTTCGCGGTGTGGCATCTGATCACTCTTCATGTACACTCCAGCTGATGAACAGAAGATGTATTGCTCCATGTCTGGAATGGCATCTAAGATTGGCTCTGCATCTTCAGCTTCGCGACCATTCATGTCATACACCACCTGGAAACCTTGTCCGGAAAGGGCAGCTTTCATTGCCTCGGTATCCTTTCTATCACATGCAATATGCTTGACAGCTGCGGCATATTTGGCGTATGATTCGTCGGTATCATCAGGAATCTGGGCAGTGATTGGGGACTTTCCTCTGGTCAACAAAGTTACTTCATGTCCCTGCTCAACAAGCATTCTGGCGAGGTATACTCCAATGAAACGGGTTCCTCCAAGCATCAGGATCTTTTTGGGGGCAATCGCGGCAGCGGCAGCGGTGACAGAGACCTGACCCCTTCCGTTTGTTGCAGCTCTCAGGACAGAGCTGGCCTGACGAGACACGAGAGCTTTGCTTGATCTCTGCATATATATACCAGACTCCCATCAAAATAACCAATGAAGTAAGACCATGAGACATAAAAGCAGCCTGTAGGTTGCCATCTCTTCATATGCGTGAGGTTTGCCCAAAGTCTACTACGACCCAGTTGGTGGAAAGACCCCAGGGTTGCCATTGACGCGCATCAAGGCAATCTATGCCCAAAAAATGACATATACACGCACCAAAATCTGTCTGACCTGTACAGACTGCTCAGAGCGCAATCCACTGACCATTCTCTGGGTGGTTTTTGAGTTTGCACATGTCTGTCTTCCACAGACTGGTGAAGAGGAGCTGATGGTATAGCAAATCATTATGACGATCGATTCAACAAGAATGAAATAAAATAATGAATGAATTGTGCGATGATCTGGTGTGTGATCGAAATCTCATACAAAATTCTCCTACAAAACTCAGATGAACCGATCTGGATAACTTTGGTCAAGTTGACTCTTTGAAGAGTCATGTAAAAGTCATTAAATACCTCGATAATAGCCATGCATGTTTATATCTTTTAATTTATATTCATCTGTATGTTATTAAGAAGATATTAGACAGAGACTATGGCTTTTCCGTTGCGAAAGCCTTTCCTCTGCCACAGGAAATGGCTTGGCACTTTGTATCCTCAACATCATGTCTTACACGAAACTGTAGTCTTTTCTAGCGAACGAAATAGTCTGAGGAATGAACGAGGAATTATAGCGGTGACATCCTCACTGAATGAAGAATCAGGCCGAATGTCAGAAACATCGCAACAGGAAGACGTTTCCACCAGAAGAGAGGCAAACGTGGTATTTGTGAGCGAATATGATGAAAGAACTGAGAAACAGTCGAGTAGCTCTGCTTCGCTGGCGTCATTTGCTGCTCCAGGCCAATCTGGAAGGGATACGGAGGGGCGGTCGCTCGCTGGAAAGAAAAAGCCTCTGAAGATAAACCTGGATTTAGCATTGTACCGGGCAAGACAGATGCGAATCATGTCTAATAGAGCAGGTTCAATGAAAGATAGACGCAGATTAGCCCGTGATGCGGAGAAAATGCTGCGAGAATGCATAGATATGGATCCTGAGGACGGTAGGGCCTATGTGATTTTAGGGAAAATGCTCATTCAAAACAGGCGTTTTGACGAAGCAGAAACATTGTACGACTCTGGATGTGCTACTACTAAAGGGGTGAATCCATTCATTTGGACTGCATGGGCAAATTTGGCAGTGAAACGTGGTAATATTGCCCTGGCTAGAAGATTGTTTGATGCTGCCATTGTGGCATCCTCAAGCCATGCTGCTGCCTATCATGGATGGGGCCTCTTGGAAAAGAGTCAGAATAATTTTATGCGAGCTAGAGATATATGGATTCGAGGGATTGATGCTACTAGACCGAATGGAAGCCCGTATTTGTTTCAATCACTAGCAGTGCTTGCAGCTGACCTGAACAAACCAGAGGAAGCTAGAAGGTGGTTCAGAGAGGGCACCTTGGGAACGAATGGGCGAGATAGCCATGCTATTTGGCATGCATGGGCATGTATGGAAATAAAACAGGGAACTGATGATGATATTATACGAGAGCTTTTCCAAAAAGGATTGCAATCCTCTCCAAAGAGTAGGTACACATTTTTGTCATGGGCATTGTGGGAGAAGAATATCGGAAATATCGAACAAGCCAGGTCATTGTTTAAAAAAGGAACGAGCCTGAATCGATCTGATGCTGCACTTCCTCAAGCTTGGGCCCTCATGGAGGAATCGCTTGGAAATCTCGAGGATGCCAGGGCTCTGTTCAAACAAGCATCAAGGGCAGATCCTAAACACTTGTATGTGTGGCAAGCATGGGGATGCATGGAACAGCGTGCGAATAACATTGAGGAAGCTCGAGAATTATTCCAGCAAGGTGTTTGGGCTGCCCCACCACGTGCCAAGGATACATCTCTTATTTTCCAGGCATGGGCACTTTTAGAACAGAAGGAAGGTAATATTGAACTGGCAAGGGAACTGTTCAAATGTGCAATCAAAGCAGATCCTCAGTCAGAGCCATCGTGGCTTGCTTGGGCACAAATGGAAGAGGAAGAAGGATTATATAATCGAGCAGCTGAATTGAAAAATTTCAGTATGCAAGAAAAACAAGTGGTCCTAGCCCCAGCAAATTTCACAACACTCAAGGTGGCAACAAATGACAGTTTTTTGGCTCCATTTTTTGTTGCACTAGGCAAATGGATTGATCGTTATGAAAATGCTAGTAAAAAATCGGATAGAGCCAACGAATATTCAAACGAGTGAATCTTATAATCGTGTGATAATGATGTAATAACATGTCTCAAAAGAGTGTGTCGAGTTTCTTCTTTCCCTGAGCAACTGCAGCCTTGGCATCTCCTAGAGATATAAAGTGCGGGACAGATGACGGATCAGGAGGTTCATTCATTTCATTAATAGGTTTGGAAAATGCTGCCTCGGCAGCCAGGAGTAACCTGTTGACAATGTCAACACATTGGCTGATATGGCTGGTAAATCTGGAGGGATGGATGCAGTACAGCAACGTCTTTACCTCTGACAAAAGACGTCGATCAAATACAGACCAGAATGTTGAAGAATGCCTCATGATAATCTTCAGTACTTGAGAAACCTCCCATGGAGGTTTCAATTCGTCTTCCAGTAAATCTTCCCAGAGGTCTCCTAGGTCTTGCTGCCTACAGTACATGACAAATGATCCTAACCCATGTTGAATCGCATACTCAAGGGTATTTCTGACATCTTCGTCATCACTTGGCTCCTCATCTGTGTACGTAGGATGCAGCGTAATGTGTTGCTCAGTAGAGAATGTGGTGCGCTTGGGTGGAGAGGACTTTGGTTGAATATGCAATGAATTCAGAAAAGACTCGACTTCTTGCGTAATATCCTTCTCCTCTTCATACTCATGAAAACCATCGAGACTTGAACGGTTTGCCTGTACTGGTGCATTACTACTCTGGCTCTCAATAGACGTGAGAGTCTTTACCAGTGCATCACCACTCCTCCCCAAATCTGCAGCCTTTATGCATGTGACACCATTTGCTTCGGACCTCACCTGTAATCCTCTGTCATTTGACACCAGTACAGCATGTGCACGGTGACCTTTTCCTCGTAATTTTTGTACCAATGCATCGCGAAAGTAAAGAGACGTCTGCATGATGAAATCATCATTTCTCAAGCTCTGTTGTTGATCTGGAAGAGAAATGGTGTCCACAATATATTGATGGCTGCCTGCACCCTGAATAAATACATATGAATCTCTTTGAGAATGTAAGGTATGTATTCTTTTGATCGCATACATTGCTGCTTGTCGCTGCCTTCCTTCTTTCAGGTGGTCCAATTCATTCAAAACAACCCATGGAATGACAACAAGAAGGGACACCTTGACATGTAGACCCCCCTCTTGAATCTCCCCAAATACTCTTTCTAAGAAACTAAAATGACTTAATAATACATTTGTATCAAGAACAGCCACGATATATACATTTTTTGATGGCATATCCAATGCATCTGATATGGGAACAATCAAATCATAATCCATGGGTGCCATATTTCTTGACCGGCTGATATCTTTTCTATCCTCAACCACTGGCACAGATGATACATTTGATTGCCTCAGCGTATGAATGTCTTGCTGAATCGTACTTTCCCACTCCATATTATCAATAGTTGTGCTTTCTTCCAGTGCCACAAACCCAGCTCCCTCTCTTAGAAATTCAGCAAATTTCTCAACCATCCACACAGGAATCCAAATATCATCCCCGCCCCATGCATATAATACCGGCATCTGATCATGAAAGTATTTCTTTTCACACCAATGCGCCATCTTATCTGATGAAAATGGACCATGTGCTGCCTTTGTATCACGAGGGTCTTTATACATCCACAATGGTTCTTCTAATGACATTATACGCCCAGTGAGTTCATACAGAAACCCAAATAGACTTTGAGATGCTGCCGTGCGAGAAGGTGCCATCACTACAACTTTTCTCCCAAGTTGATCAGAGTAGAATGTATCCTGCAACCATAGGATACAATACATCTCCTGTACCCCTTCACCATCACTGCATGACGCATTCGAGACATGATCACGCGCTGTCATATAAATATGAGTTCCCATGATTCCAAAAAGCTCTCCGACCTGTACATAAACACACACAAAACACATGGTTATTTTCTGCAAAGATTGCACTTTCTTCAAGCACACTCAGGCACGCACCCCGCGTTCTGATAGTGATATATGCCCTTGAATCTGCCCACCTAGAAATTTTTCCACCATCGGTCCATCGCCAGATTGATATCCATGCCCCGACCCTTGCAAAGAA
>PJEL010001468.1_pt1 | contig 23723 bp, 27 predicted proteins | sample 1853271 | NCBI WGS metagenome assembly PJEL01 (sample SAMN08108733, study PRJNA415343) | Invertebrate metagenome, whole genome shotgun sequencing project. | host: Globobulimina | place: Sweden: Gullmar Fjord | collected 2015-08
AGCTATATCAATTTTATTTGATATATTATATTGACTAAAATATAACTCACCCTTATTTGGCATATAGAAACCACCCACACGAGAAGCAGCTAATTTATCATGATATGGATATTTTGTTGTAATAAATTTTTCCCACCGTGATGGTACATTAAAATATTTAATAGGAATGGTTTTTTCTAATGGTAATATTACTCTAAACTTTGGATTATCAATGGTAGCCCCTTTACTAGCATGCATATAATATTCATAATCCTTACAATCATCAATAGCAATTTTCATGTTTTCAAATGACAGTTCATCAATATCTAAAACCAGATAGGTCATTTCTAACATAAATTCCTTATGTCTAGTAGGATAATCAACTTCATCATAACAAAAGTTATCTTTGTTTTTAACTTTGCCTTTACCATTATAAGTAAATGGCATAAAAAATGGTGCTTTATCTTTATCAATATTGATTGGATTTTCTATAATATTTATCCAATCACCATCCATATCATGAAGTTCAACTCCATACGATCCATATGTATATTTTATTGGTACTAACATTTTACATACCCTCCTGCAGTTACTATCTGTGGTTGTTCTGTGATATTGGTTTTTGAATCATGCTTAACGAAATACAATTTGTTCTTAGGTCTTGTTGCTGATGTGTAGATAAGATTTAAACTAAAATGTGATCCTACATAGCTATTATAAATACAAATAGTATCATAAGTAGCACCTTGTGATTTGTGAGCTGTTATGGCATAAGCAGAAGTGGTGAACCATTTATATTCTTGCTCAGTTATCTGTTGTTCACCAAAATATATCTTTGAATTTATAATAGTTATAATATCAATATCACCATTAAAATAATTATCTATCTCACCATTTCTATTACACATTCTAAGTTCACCATCTGCTGGGTTATCATCAACTGATCCAAACAATGCTTTCTTTATATTTGTATTTATATTTTTACAATCATCATTTGTCCAACAGATTATTTTGGAACGACCTGATATTATTGAGCTTTCATTTTCATACATAAAATCACTTATTGCATCTATTAAAACTATATCATCACAAGTATTAGCAATTGTCTTTGCTATATCTTCTATATGATTATAGTCAACTTTATTTGAACCATACAGATGATCAGAAACATATTTTTCAAACATTGATATACCTTCGGCATCTTTAGCTCTGAAATTTTTAGTAAGCTGATATTTTTTATACTTAATCACAACAGGTATATCTAATATTGATCCTTTACCTATACTATTCAGTTGTTTTGGATCTCCAAGAAGTATAACCTTTTGTATATTATATAACTTTATAATAGTATTTAACATTTTAATATGTTGTATACCACACATTGAAATCTCATCAATCACTAGGAAACTATATTTGGGATTATCTTTATTTTTCATGGCATTAACTAAAGCGGTAAAATACATTTTATGTATTGTATTAGTATTAACCATACCATTTTCAATTAATACTTTTTTACTAGCATGTGTTGGTGTTACACCGAGGTATGAATTACCACTTATACCTTTACAAGCAAGATAACTTTTACCTCTACCTGGTCCGCACACTATATAATTCATAAATAGATTATCTTTATTGATTTCGGTTATTATATTCTGTTGTTCATCGGTCATGTTGTTGTCACATACCATTTTTAAATATGATGTTGTTCTATGGTGATTAGCAAAATCATCCTCAGCAGCTTTATGAGATTGTTTCCATATCATATTACCTTGTTTTGTATATCCATATTTTTTACATACCTTAGAAATTAATCCAACAGTTAATTTACATTCACCACCAAATTTAACACCAAAATTGATTGTGAATGGGATTTCAAATTTAGTATCACTTATGGTATTAAAAATAGTATTAATCCTAAAAACTTGTATATCATCTAATGTTACAGTAATACCACGAATTTCACTTAAACATATAAAATCTTTGATACTAATATTAGTATCAACTAATGTAGGATCTGATACCAATATCTCATCAAATATGTTTTTCTTACTTTCGCTTATGTTTTGTAAACCATATTTACCAAAAGCTGTATTATGTGTATATTTTACTTTACCGATCTTTATTTCTATTTTTTTCATTATATTACTCCCAATCATTATTAGTAGATACATCTGGTCTGTTGTAGTGGTTATAACTATTAGAATTATCTGGATCTGTTAAACTTATTCCATCAATAACAGTTAGTTTTTTACCTGATACTGTTATTCTTTTCTTTTGATAACCCTTAGAGCTTAAAAACTCTGTGAATTTATTGAATTTATAAAATTCAGATCTTGCCATTTGAGCTTTACTTGTTTTACCATTAAACCAATCTTTCAAGGATCCAACTGTAGTATTATTACCTTTATCAATATCAATATAAAAATCACTAATAATGTAATCAAAATCACTTTCTTCAGTAATAGTATCAAGCATATCATCATAAATATCAATAGGTAGTTCAACATTACCACCTTTGTTATTCTTTTTATATATCTCTCTACATGCATATAAGAAATGGTACTTCTCATCACGCAATCGTTGTTTCCAATTTGAGTCACCTATATAAATGTACTCTCCATTTCTACCTTTAACTAAATTACCATTATCATCAACTTGACAAAATTCTTTTAATTTATCAGTTGAAGGTCTATTTAATTTTAAATATAGTGTTCTTCTAATTTCATTAGTTTCATTTTTAATAAATATTGGTTCATTTGTATTTAACCATAATTTACCTTGGAATTTAATTGAAAATTGATTACGATTCTTAATATTAACTTGGATGTTTTCATTGGATGCTAAATTATGTATTTTACCTTTTGATAATGGGTGATTCATTTTTGTATCACCCCATATAACTAATCTTTTATTCCAAATATTGGAAGCCCAAAATTCACTATTTAGATCACCGTCAGCTAAAGCTCCATAACCATTATCACCCATTAACTCTGCAATAATTTCAGACACAACAGATTTACCATCATTAGCAGCACCCCTAAATATTAACGCTTGAGATGATGTATTCTTATCTTCAAATATAGTCCAGATCCACTCCATAAATAGTTCAGCATGTTTAGGTGAATCAAATTTATTTAAAAATTCTTGCCATGCTGTAAACTTACCTTCTTTTAAATTATTTAAATCAAAATATTTATAACAAGGTATATCAGGTGAAGTTGATAATGTACTTATAGGTTTATATAAACACAGCTCAGGATATGAACGAATCTCACGAAGTGTTTTATTTATATATTTTTGAAAACTAGCATATTTTATTATAGTTTTATCTTTTCCAACCTTAGTAATATTTTTCAATTCTGAATCACAAAGGAACTCATAATTCATATTTACCAATGTTTGATATTCATCCTTTAATGTATCAAATAGACCAGTTCTTTGTAGAAATGATATATAGTTTGCTGCAATCTCATTCTTATCTGAATGTAAGTATCTATACTCTTCTGATGTTGCTGAGGACCGCACTACAAAGTCTTGTGTGTCTGGTGCTACTTGTGCATACTTAAGATATCTCCATAAACTAAGCTCATCATCACCAGCTTCAATGATTTCAACTTTAGATGTTGTAGTTTGTGTATTATGTTTAATAAGTGCATTTAATTCAAAATCATTGAAATAGTTTACTACATCAGCAATAGATTTGTTTTCTTTAAGTAATATTGATACCACAAGGTTTTCAAGTGTTGCTTGACTGCCACGCTTAATTGATCCAACTGCATAATCAACAGTCAAACTTGCTTGTTTTAAAATATCTTCTGATGATTTATCTACATCAGATAAATCTAAATTGATTGATAACGGGTTTGCATAATTTTTTATTAGGTCTACAATGTTACTTTTCATAGTGTATTGTTCCTTTCTATTTAATGTTATTAGTTTTTGTTATTATTTTAAATATTGTTTTACAAGTGTATCTAAGATTTTACCTTGGCTTACTCCGTATTCCTTGGCTTTTAGTTTTAATATCTCTGCAGTATCATTACAGATTCTATAACTCTTTACTGATTTTTCATCTTCTTTAAGAATAAATAATTTGTCATCCATTTGACTTTCTCCTTGTTTAATTATGTTTTAATATACTGTTTTAAAAATGTAATGGCTAAATTATATTACATTTTTTATTACACTACTATTTACTATTTGTAAAAACAAATTTGATATATTTGCAAGATTTAATAGTTTTTAGTCAAAGTGGACACTTTTTGATTTTAAGTGGACACTTTTTGGTTTGTTATAAATGCTTATATACCAAGGCTTTGTGTAACCATAAAAATAAAGTGGACACTAAGTGGACACTTTTTTTAGGCTTGTAAATGCTTATATATCAAGGTCTTACCTGCCAAGTGGACACAAAGGACACTTTTTAAAAAGTCCCTGCCTAAAATATGATTATTTACTGATGATATTGACAATAATCTATTACATTTATATCTTATCTTGAATCATTAAAACAGTATATTCAAATAATAAATAGATATGTAATGATTAACAAGGAGAATAACATGGAAACACTACAAGACTGGAAAGATAATAATCCACAAGCTCTTGACGAAGTAATATCAACATGGAAAGATAATACCTTAGAAAGACAATTTGCTGAAAGGATTGATGAAGATCTAATATCTATTGGTATTAACAATGCAGAAGTAACAATAAAGAATACATTTAGTCGTAAAATAGACATAATAATTCAAATTACATATATGAATAGAATACTAGAATACCCATGGAATAAAAACAGTAACATTGGTTATAGTTATAGTAATCTAATAGATAATATAGAAATACTAGAATACCCATGGAATAAAAACAGTAACATTGGTTATAGTTATAGTAATCTAATAGATAATATAGAAATAGATATCATACTAATTAAACTAGAAGCCTTAGGAGTATAATATGATCAATACATTTGAGTTACCTAATGATATAGATATAGAAGAGTATGAAGGGTTCGTATATAAGGTTAAAGAGATCTCTAGTGGTCGTGAATATTGTGGTCAGAAACACTTTTGGAGTTATCCTAAAGGTAGTAAGTCTAAAAAGAAAAGAAAAGAATCTAATTGGAAGTCATATAGAACATCATCTAAACATTTGGCAGAAGCCATTAAGAATGACAGAAACAACTACACATTCAGCATTATATACTTGTGTAAGGATAATACACTCATGAACTATTTAGAAGCTAAAATGATACTCTTAGGAGACTATCTATGTACTGATGATTATAATGGTAATGTAAGATTGAATATAATGACTAAAATTAAGGACTTTAACAAAAGGTATACTGAATGTCTATATTTATCGTAACTAATAACTATAATGTGATAACAAGTAAGATCACACAGACTATTGAAGAAATTAAACTATAATAAAAAAGACATACATTTTTAAGTGTATGTCTTTTTTACTAATATCCTGAACTTTATCAAATTGGATTTAGTTACATTCCTACTTCTTCTAATGCATTATTAGCTCTCATAACAGCATCTTCAACAGCAGCAATATACTTGGAGTCTATTTTAGCATCTTTAATATAAACCATCTTAGTTCCATCTGCTTTTCTACATTGAAAATATGAATAATAAGCAGATGTCGGAAAATTTGCTCTGAAAAAGTTGTATTCTTCTTCGGTCATTACTGTGTCAATCAATTGTTTGTGAGTCATTTTAGTTACTCTCCTTTAGTTTATTTAGTATTCTATGTATCTTCTTATATATTCCACTAATATCTTCAGCAGATACTGATGGATTTGCTGTTATAATGTTCATCATTGCATTCATACCAATTGTAACACCTAGTATGTTATCATTTGATTTAGTCATTTTTGTCTTCATTTAGTTTGTTATTTCTTCTTTCCCTTTCTTCACAAATATATCCAATTAAATTATATATTTCACTACTATGAGGAGTATTGTGTAGTAACATTCCAAGACGGTCGTAAAGATAATTTATAATTACTTCATTGTCTGATGTACTTTCTTTATTCATTTTTGTCTTCCTTTAGTTTATAGTTGGTAGGTTATTCAGTTTTAATGTTTTATTTACATCATCTATAATATCAGTATCTACAATACTTTTAATTATAGCACTTATTTCAATAATAGACAAGTTAGCTTCACCACCAGCCTTATCTAAAGTGATAGATAATCTGTCTACTTGTTCTGATAGTCGTATTGATTTTTCTTTAGTCATTAGTTATTTTTCTCTATTTTTTCAAGAAGATCTAACTGTTCTGAAGGTACAGTCATTAGCACCATTTCATTACCTTCGGAATCTGTATGTACATACCCACTCCATTTCATACTATAAATAACTTTACCAGACTCTCTGAGACGATCCATATATAAAGTGGCATAAAGGGATGACTGTTTTTCAGTCATTACGACATCAAAACAATCATCAGTTTCAACTACAGTTTCTTTAAGTATCTCAACTAGATTAGATTCAGAAGCATCTACTTTAATATCAAACATATCCTTGTGTTGCCTAACTAAAAATTGGGTTGAAGGTTCAAGAAATCCTTCCCATTCAAAGGTTTTTAAATCGTTTAAATATTTAAACATTTTAGGATCATTAATATCATTTCTAAATTGTTCAAAATCGTCCATTGACATTGCTGAGCTAACATATTGTCTATACTTCATTAGTTACTCTCCTTGATTTGTATAATTCCATAAATAATTGTTTTATGCTCATACTGTTAATTAAAGTGTCTTTTGTTTTTATTTCATAGCCTATATCCATGAAATGGTTAACAATATATTCCATCCAATAACTATTTGCTACATGTTTATCGTATGTTAAAAATAAACATCTCGTTGAATTAATAATTTTATATGTTAATGTAAAATTGCCATCCAATATATGGTCAATTGTATCGTTAGTCATCTGAACTAGTTTACCATATTCTTTCTCTGTTAAGTCATTGTATTGTTTAACTGCTGGCATTGTTATTCTCCTTGTGTTTGTTAATCATCATACTACTATTTACATTATGTAAAAACTAATTCTCTAATATACAGAATATTATCAGAAAAAATCAGAATTTACAGTTTTATTTTTCAATAATACATATATAAATGAAGGTATACAACCTTATACATAAAGAGAATAAAGGAGGTTATATATGCCAAAACAAGAAGGTGATACAAAAGCCAAGAAATTAGAACGAATTAGGAAAGTTCAATCTCTCATTATGGATGGATATGGTAGATCAGAAATATTAAAATATTCTGAGGAGAATGGTTGGGATCAATGTCGGTCTACAATAGATAACTATATCAAAGAAGCAACTGATGGGTTCAATGAGAAACTATATGAAGACTTTGATGAAGAGAGAGCAGGTGTTGCTGCAAGACTTAACAACTTATATAGAGTATGTTTAAAGAAAGATAAATATAAAGAAGCATTAGCTACACAACAAGAACTTAATAAGCTATTAGGACTATACAATACAGATGGATCTGCTACAGGTGATGCTACATTCACAGGAATAGAAGTTAATTTTGTAGGCCCTGACGACGATGATGCCTAAACATATAAAGAAGTTTGAGATAGCTAAGAAGATGCATCCATTTGCTACTAAAAAAGCTAGATATAAGGTTGCTTGGGGTGGTCGTGGTTCAAGTAAATCTTGGTCTATAGCTCGTCTTTTACTATTAAAAGGAGTTAATGAATGTCTTAGCATATTATGTGTTAGAGAGATTCAGAAGTCTATTGATAAATCAGTGCATAAACTATTAAGTGAACAAATTAAAAAACTTGGATTATCTAAGTTCTATACCATTACTAAGAATCGTATTATTGGTACTAATGGTACAGAGTTTCAATTTGAAGGACTATTCTGCAACATAGATAACATTAAGTCTATTGAAGGTGTTGATATCTGTTGGATAGAAGAAGCAGCAACTATTTCTAAAAAAAGTTGGGAAGTTCTAACACCTACAATTAGAAAAGAGGAAGGTGAAGATGATGAAGGTAGTGTTATAGGCAATGATTCTGAGATATGGATAAGCTTTAATCCTAAGAATGAAAAGGATATTATCTACAAGACTTTTGTTGCTAATGAACCCCCTCCAAATAGTATCGTAATTAATATGAACTACACTGATAATAAGTGGTTTACTAAAGTATCTGATGCAGACAGGAAGCATTGTCAGGCTACAGATACAGACCTTTATAATCATACATGGTTAGGTCATTGTGAGAAGCATTCTGATGCTCAAATCTTTAAGGGTAAATGGATATCTCAGAACTTTGTTACACCGTCTTCTGCAGTATTCTATCATGGTATAGATTGGGGTAATAGTGCAACTGATCCAACTGTATTGGTACGATGTTTCATACTTAATAGGAAACTATACATAGATAAGGCTAAGTTCTGTTATCAAGTTGATATTAGTGACTTACCTGGATTGCTAAGCAGAGCTGTTCCTACTGTATATGACTGGGCTATTAGAGCCGATCATAATGAGAGGAGTGCATTTCAAACTTGTAAAAATGCAGGGTTTAAAATGGTTATAGCAGTTAAACCTCCAGGAAGCATTAAGTATGGAATTGAATACTTAAGAGGGTTTGATCAGATAGTAGTACATGAATCATTAACTGAATTAATAGAAGAGTTTACATTGTACAAATATAAAGTTGATAAAAGATCAGATGAGATACTAAAAGAACCTGTGGATAAATATAATCATGGGATGGATGCTATTCGTTATAGTGTTAGTAAATTCTCAAGAAAAGGTCACAAATAAAAAGGAATAATATAATATGTCAGAACCAGTTATACTAGAAACCGAACCTGAAGTAAATGGTGAAGTAATTGATGAGTCAATTATCACAGTACACACACAACCTAAAGAATATAGACCTCAAGCAGCACCAGTTAAAGCTGTAGTACCTGAATCACAAGATATATTCATTGATTTTAGAGACCTTAATTGGTATACTTTTATTGATGATATTTATACAGGTAACGGCGGAGTTAGTGGTAAAACTGGTTCAGCAAGTAAGAATATAACCACACTTAATACTCTCAATAATAATAAGATATCTGATGAAGTTGTGTATAATTATTTACCTCCTAATAGTACTGAATGTTTCTATCTTCAGAGGATTAGAAACACACACTATATCAACTACTTTGAACGCTACATTAATACTCAATATAAAGGTGTATACAAGACACCTCCTATTACTACTGTTACTGTAGGCAATAAAACGATGGTTGATCACCCATATCTAGACTTTGTTAGAAATACTAATTATGCAGATATGTATGGGAGTAAGATCTCTAAGAATGAATTCCAACAGAACATGTTTAACAACACTTATAAAGATGGTGTATCATTTGTAGTGATGGACAAAGATGAGGGCACTACACAGCCTTATTCGTATATTCAAACTGCTTCTACAGTTGAGCAATATGATGTAGATTTAAAGGGCAATCTTATTAGTATTACATTCATTAATACACTACCAAATGGAAAATATGTTAAGAATGATTGGTCTACAAATGAGGTAATCATATCAACAAGTGAAGATAATAAGAAATGGATAGTTCAAGATCAAAAAACTATTAATCGGTTACCTATCTTAGCTGTATTTGCTGAGGCTCGTACTGATAAATATAATTACTTACCTAAACCTGGTTCTTATTCTATCGCTGAGATGTGTCAGAGTATCTATGAATCGTGGTCAATGGCTTGTTGGATAGCGTTAAAACAAGGTCATGATTTTATGTATGTGATCGGCGAAATTGATGGCATTAGAGACGGTCTAACTAATGTTATGCAGCTTGATAACCTCGGTGGTACAGCAAGTGCTGGTCTACTATCTCCTGATGCTAATAAGATTACTGTACATCTAGCATTGATTGCTCAGAAAACCCAAGAGATGTTTGAATTAATGTTGAATGGTGGAGTGATGGCAAGTAGAAATGGTAATGCTCCAGAATCTGGTATTGCTAAGATGTTTACATTCCAACCTTTGAACGATGCATTACTTCATACTACAATGATTGCTAAGTCAGTTGATCAATGGATGGTAGATCAATATAAAGAATATATGGGTGGCACATTTGAAGCTAATACAGAATATAAACAAGACTTTGCACCAGTATTAGATCACTCAATATTTGATCTAAAAGAGATGACTACATTCTTTGAAGAACGAGGATTAGAATCTAACTCTAAAGAGATACTTAAACGAATGATTAATAATATCCATAATAATGAGAAGTTAGTAACTGCAGAATTAATAGCTGAATTAGAAACTAAATATAATGTTGCTGAAGACGATGGTATTGGATATAAACAATCTACAATTTATACTAAAGGCACTGAATAATGCCAACAGTAGATAATAATACATTACTACAAACTGTATTTGCAACCTTTGAAGCTGAGACAAATGTATTATACACAGTTTTAGCTGAAGAGGTAGCTAATAATATAGCTAATGGAATGTCTACATCTAAAGCTGTTGATAAAGCTTTTAAAGATGTTGAATACACTACTGAGATGACTAGTATATATGAACGAGATTTAGGTTTTATTAGCAGTACATCAGTTAAGAATACAGTCATCACAGTAGCACCTAAAACAGCAAGTGATTACTTTATGAATACTACCTTCAGAGGTGGGAATCTATCATCTAAATTGAATAGTGCAGAAGCTCAGAATATAGTTAAAACAACATTAAATGTTTTCTTTAAACAGAAAACAAGTGTTGAGACACTATTCAAATCATTAAAAGATCAAGGTTTTAACACTGTATCACAGGCTAAGCTACCCAATAAGATTACAAGAGCTATATCAGCATTTGAAGATGCAGCTGGAACATTAACACCTGAAGTTAAAAAGTCACTTGAACAAGCTAGATCATATGTTAGTTCATTAAGAGGTGCTAAAGTTATTGATGGGAGGACTCCAGAGGCTACCATACGGAGACTTAATCAACAATATAATAATGTATTGAATGCTATTGAGAAAGGAGATGCTAAACTTGTATCTAATGCGATCAGTAAAGCTACTGATGCTAAGTTAGATTACTATAATAAACGAATAGCCAGAACAGAGTTCGGTAGAGCTTACGAATACAGTACTAAACGAGCAGCTAATGAAGATCCAGATATTATAGGATTACAAGTACTATTAAGTAGTGGTCATGAGCATCCAGATATCTGTGATTGCTATGCAGATGCTGATATGTATGGTCTTGGTGATGGTGTCTGTCCTGTAGATGCTGGTGTTAATATACCATTTCATCCTAACTGTCTATGTGGTTATACATATATCAGAGGGGGTGCTGGTAACCAAAGGAAGCCCCAATACTCTCAAAAAAGAGTTAATGAATATCTAGCTAAACAGCCTGAACAGAAACGCAAATCGATTGTTGGGGCGAGCAACGCCACCAACCAATCTAACTATCAGAAAGGATTAGAGAAAAATGGTTTTCAAATTACTGTTAATCCTAAGATGATTCCTATGTCAATTGTTGAATTTAAGTAAATATTTTTTGCAAATACCATATATGTATAGAGAATGATGATGTGCATCATTTATTAAACACAAAGAGGTGAAAATGAGTATCAGAAAAAGTCTTTATGAATTCCTAGAAACAACCGAAGATGGTCAAGGTCTATTAACTGAAGTAAAAGATATGTTAAAAGAATTAGACGGACACGAGGGTGCTCTGAGAATTGCTAATAAAGAGAATGAAACACTTACAGCTACATTAGCTAATAAAGATAAAGAATTTGTATCATCTCAGGCAGAGGTAAATACTGTACAGACTGAGCTTGAAAAACAAGTTGCACAGTTAGTTAATGAATCAGCTAAGCGTGATATTAGAGATAAAGAAAGAGAAGAACAAGATAAGAAGACAGCTACACAATTGGCAGAGGCTAACAAGCTTAAAGTTAATGCATCTATTCATAAAGAATTGGATGGTGGAGCTAAGACAGCATTCGGTGGTATGGCACCTTTTCTCCTAGATTCTTATATCTCTAATGGTACACTTAAAGTTAATGCAGATAATAAGATTGAACTAACGGCAGATAATGTTACTTATGAAGGTCCAGAAGTACTTGAGAGACTTAAGGTTATTCATAAAGAATCTATCGTTGGTGAAGGTGGAACATCTACTCAAGGTGGCGGTGGTAAACCAGCATCAACAGTAGATTATAATAATGTTAGTTCAGCTGGTAAAATTGTCCAGGGAATGAAACGAAATAAATAATAAGAATAAACATAGTGTATCGGTTGAGCCAACTATAATCAATGATTTGAGATCATCTATAGTAAGTACACAAAATAGATAATAATAAACAAATCAAAAAGGAGCCTAAAAAATGGCTATCTCAATTGCAGAATACAAAAAGGGTGTTAATGACCCTCAACTAGAGGGAGTTATTGAAATTTTTCAAGATAACGCCCCATATTTAAACTATATCAGCTATACAAAAAATGCTGGTGAGACCTTTACCTTTACTAGAGAAACTACTCTGCCAGCTTCAGCTAATCGTGGCTATAATACAGAATATGGTTCTACTAACGGTGTAGTTACTTCTTACACTGAAACAATGAAAATCGGTGGTGGATCAGTTATTATTGATAGAGTTATTACAGATCTATATGGTGATGACCGTCTAGAAACAGAAATTGATATGAAAGTTAAGTCAATTGCTCGTATGAATTCTACTCTTTTCTTCAAGGGTGATGCCACAGCTAATGCACTTGAGATTGATGGTCTTGAAAACCGTATTGATGCTGGTCATACTATTGTTCAGGGTGATGCAGCTCTATCTCTTTCTAATCTTCGTAGAGCAGCTCTTAAGGTTAAAGGTGATACTCAAATTATCATGATGGGTGAAGAAATGTTACTCCGTCTTTCTGATGCCAAGAATGATGATGTTCTTGCTGGTCAGATTGTTATTAATCAGGATGAATTTGGTCTTCCTGTAACTTACTTTGCTGGACTCCGTGTAGTTCTTGCTGGTGAACAAGCAAATAAGGATCAGATTCTAGACTTCTCTGAAGCTAACCTAACTACTTCTATTTATGTACTTGGATTTGGACCTGATGGTATATTTGGGATTGAAGCTCCTTCTGGACTTCACCTTGAAAATCCTCAGAAAGAATCCGTTAACAACCAGTTTGATGTTGAATGGGTTAACTCTTTTGTTATCTCTAATCTTGACGCAGCATACCGTATTTCTGGTATCCTTGACGCACCTGTAGTTGCTTAATATGACTAAAGTTACTTTGTACCACGAAGATGGTAGAACAGTACAGACCTTCCCAGTATCCGTAAAGGGCTGGGAAGCATATGGATTCACTACTACTAAACCTAAGAAGAAAGCTAAAAAGAAAAAGAAAGCTGAACCTAAGGTTGAAGAAAAAGTAGTTGATACGGAAGATAAAAAAGAAGACAAATAATTCTCTTTGTGTGAAGGAGTAGGGGCTTCGGTTCCTGCTCTTTTTTAAAAAATGAGGCAATAATATGGGTGTTAAAGTAATAGGCCAAAATAAGATATTAAATAAGCTTAATAACATATCATCTGTAATTGAAAAGAACTCAGCAAAGGTATTACAAGATTACGGTAATAAGATGGTTAAGTATGCCAGAAGTAATCATGAATTTCAAACAAGAACAGGTAATTTAGAGAGAGCTATTACAGCAATTGTAGATATTCAAACTCTCAGAATGTCGTTCTTTATAGATGCTGATAGAGTAACAAATAATGGTTATAACTATGGCGTTGTTCAACATGATGGATTTGGTAATGGTTATAAGAAAAGCCAATTTACTGCACCTAATTTAAATAATAAATTCAGTGGTGAAGGTTTACAGCATGATCACTTCATGGTTAAGGCTGCTGAAAAATATAAAGACGCATTACAGAAGTCACTTAGAGATGTGGTTTTTAATGCTTTTAGGGGGAAGAAATAATGGCTTATATAAATACTGCACTAATAACTGATGTTTTAGCTGTTGATTTGATTAGTAAAGATCAACCTTTAATAGATGGAACTATTTTAAAAACTGATAGAGATATTAATACAGCAGTTGTAAATACTGGATTACAAGTAACACGAATCCCAGTTGATAATGATGGCTATACTACTAGTGATGTATTATACACTTATGGTGAGAACTTGTTTCTATTTAATCTATTTAAATCTGTACAAGGATCTGGTACTCAATTAGATGATGCTTATAAATTGAAGATGGAAGTTTACTATACTGAAGTCAAGAGAATTTTAAAAACACTTACACAGCAGACTATTTTGGGCAATACTGAGGTTAGACAATCTAATCGTGGTAGAGTAATCCCAATGTACTAAGAGGTAAATATGAGTTTTAAAATTATTAAAGAATTGCTTTATGATATTGCTGAAACAATGACTGTGGCTAATGGTTATAACTATGATTGGACTACTAGTAGAAGAACTGATTTATACAATAAATCAGAAGCTGTATTTAGTGTAGAATATCCTGATGGTGCACCATTTGAGCTTAATGTGGATGAACTCGGTGGTATTAATTCTTTTCAATATAGAAACAGACGAAATCTATTGTTTGTGGCTAAAATTAAAAGTGACCTAACCGTTGTCATTGCAGATGAGGTTATTGATAAAAATAATGATGCCTTAGATAAAGCATTAGATGACTATACAAAAGCATTCTGTGGTACTATTTCACAGGCCTTATGTGAGCAAGGTGTTCGCATTATTACTTTTAATGGTGCAGTTAAACGAGCAACAACCACAGGTAATGTTTATTACCCTTATGAATTAGTAGTTGAGTATGATCTTGACTATATAAAAACTAGATGTTAAAAAGGAGCCTTAATCATGGCTAAATATGCTAATAAAAAGTCAGCTCTCATTGCTGATGAAACAACCAATGGTGTTTATGTTGCACCTACAGGTGAGCCAACCTACCCAATTAATGATGTAGAGATTGTGGCTGCTGAACTAAATCTAAACGAACATGGACGACCAGCAATTGGTAAATATACTCGTGGTGTTTATATGTCTGGAAAACAGTCAGCATCTGTTAATTATACTTCATTTATGATGCAGCCAGATGACTGGACAACTGATATTGAAGTAGCACCTATTTTTGAAGCTGCTGGATTTCATGCAGTAGCTGGTGTTGATTTAGATTTTGAACTTATCTATGATGGTAATTCTAACTGTCAAACACAGTCAATGGATGTAACCACTCAGGGATGTTATTCATACGGATCAGCAACAGCTGTAGGTGATACATGGAAGCTTAGAGGGATTCATAATAACCTTACAATTGAAACAGAAGATATTGGTGCACCCATTATGATTAATGTGGAAGCTATGGGTTGTATTGAAGCTAAAGAAGATTCAGCTAATAATGTTACACCCCCAGCGTTTTTAGACGGTGCTGTATATGATCGTTTTCTTGGTGCTGCTGTAACACTTGATGGATCAACATTAGAAGTTCAGAACTTTAGTTTTAATATGGGTAATACTATATCAATAACAGGTGATGTTAGTCAGGCAACTGGTGGTAAAACCTCAGAAATTACTGATGCTGATCCTAAGATTAATGTTAGTTCTCTAGTAGGTGCAAGTACAGCAGCTCTTTGGGGTAAAACAACTAGTAATACTCCAGTTGGTGATTTGGTAGTATATGGACAGGTATTCAAATATACATTTAGTGACTGTACTATTAGTTCTTATACTGAAGCAGACGCTGATGGTATTCTAGTACTTAATCTTGAGCTTAGTATCAGTGGTGATATTAAGATTGAAAATGTACTTTAATTAAGATATTATTTTAAACAAACCTAAACTCTTGTATTCTTGTTTTTTATCAAAAATGAATTGATCATAATGTAAATATAATAAAGAATATGAGAGTTTTTTATATAAACACAAAGAGGTAAAAGATGAGTGAAAAAGAGATTGTAGATGTAGTTGAATTGCCAAACCTACCAAGTGAACTATTTTCATTTTATGAGGATAAGTTTGAATATAGACCTGATGATTTATTTGATGCATATAATACTCAAGAAGAAGATAGATTTACATTTACACTTAAACCATTAACAGATGCTGATAAAATTAGAATTAATGTCAGTACTAAAAACTCAACAATACAACTATTATTGTGGGCTAAGAAAGAAGGATTTGATATTACTAAAATTGATAGTACAGAAGGTATGTATTTAGATGAAGATGGTAATGGTATTAAATATGTTTTGGGTAAAGAAGATTCAACAGGTAAAGTTTTAGCTGAAAATGATGAAGAAAATGAAGATGAAACTTACACTATCTTCGCATATAGAATTGTTAAAGATGCTAAAGGTAAAGATATGATTATCCGTGAGGAGGATGATGTAAATAGAACACCATCTAAACTATGGTATGATAATGCAATCATAAGAAAGAAAATGGAATCATCAGAAGATCATGAATTGTACTTTAATATCTTACAAAAATATGTTACTGGATTAAAAAACTATAAATCTAGTGATAGAAAAGAAGTAAAATTTAAGAAACAACCAGGTAAAGATTATATATCCGATAAGTTATGGACAACTATTAAGAAAACAGTTAAGATTTATGTTTTTAATGAACTATTAAGAGTATCTTCTACTAGTATGGAAGAACTTACAAATTTATAGTTTTGGGTGGCTTCTTTTCAGGGCTTCTTAATCATATGCCATCATTTGATGAAGCTCTGAAAAACCCCACATTATCAAAGATATGGGGTTGTGTTGAACCATCACAGAAGTTCACTAATGGTGAATGGGTTTCACACCCATGTTTTGAATTAGCTTGTAATGGTAAGTTGTATCATTTTTATCGGCACCCTGAGTTATTTGATGTTTATCCAGAGATATCGGCTTTTGTGGCTGAGGTAAATTACAATATGAATAATGAGATAAAAGATTCATATAAATCTCAAAGTTTTAAACTATTAGAAGCGAGAGAAGCATATATATCTTCTCTTAGAACAGGACAGAAAATAAAAGAGGCATTAAAAAATGGCTAATACTACAGATACAGTAACCACGATATATCGCATACAGAATCAAATGCAGGCTGAACTTAAAGCTATTAAGGAGGAGATGAAAGGCTATAATAAAACTGCTAAAGAATCTGATGAAAAAACTAACTCCTTATCTGGAGGTTTTAAGAAACTTGCAGGGGCAATTGGACTTATGTCTGTTGCCTATAAAGGATTGAAAGCAGGTAAAGATGCAGTTGATATGTTCAAGAAACAAGAGACTGCATCAGCTCGTCTAGAATCAATCGCTAAGAATGTTACAAAAGCAACAGATGCTCAAGTTGATTCTCTTAAAAACTTAGCTGATGAAACACAAAAATATACTACATTCGGTGATGAAGTCATAGAGACAGGTCAATCACAATTACTATCATTTGGTGTATCAACTGAATCAGCTAAGAAATTAACTGGTTCTTTTGCTGATTTGATAGCAGCAAATAATGGAGTAACCGCATCCACAGATGATGCTATTAACAATGCTAACTTGATGGGTAAGGCCTTAAACGGCCAAGCAGGAGCTCTTTCTCGTGTAGGTATACTATTAGATGAGCGTCAAGCTAAACTGCTTAAAGAGGACGACGAGGCGACTCGTGTGAATACCTTAATAGAGATCATGGATCAGAACTATGGTGGATTAGCTAAAACTCTCGCAGCTACACCTGAAGGTATAGCTCAACAACAAGCAAATGAGATGGGAGATCTTGCAGAGACTATTGGTAAAGATTTACTACCTATTGAAGAATCATGGATTAAAATACAGAAAGATTCAATTAAACTTATTAAGGAAATGTCACCAGCAATAAAAGTATTAGTTAGTGGATTTGGTGTTTTCGCCGACCTATTAAGTTCAATATTTCAAGCTGATAGAATATTACTTGGTGTTACGGCATTATCAGTTGGTGTTGTAGGCTTATCTATTGCTATTGAAGCTGGTACTATAACATGGGCCAAATTTAATGCTGTAGTTGCTGCTAATCCAATAGGTCTAGCTGCTATTGCTGCTGCTGGTCTACTTATAACTATAAACCAACTTAATAAAGCACAAGAAGACCTTATTAAAACACAGGTTGAATTTGGTAAAGCCTCAGCAGATACTCAACAGAAAACATATGATAATCTTTTAAGAATTACAGAACTTGAGAATAAAAGAAAGAAATCGGGTAGTGAAAAGAAAGAATTAAAAACTCTAAAGAAAGCTGTTGAAGCTGTAACTGGTGAGAAAGTCAAGTTTAATAAGACATCACAAGAAGCTTTTACAATATCTAAAACAGGTAATATAGCTATTAAAGGTGTTACTACTAGTATGATGGATTATGCTAGATCTATCAGAAACACTGAAGCAGCTGAACATAAACTTAAAATGGCTACCATAGATAAAACACAAGCTAATAAAGCATCAGCAGCTCAAGCTATTATAGATGAAGAAAATGAGAAGAAGGCAGTAGCCGCTAAAAAAAGATTAGCTGAACAAACCAAAAAAGCTTCTTCAATTATAAAGAAAGTACTTTTTGATAATGCACAATTTACTAGAACAGCTCAAGAACGAGAAATAGCTATTGTTCAACAGAGTGCTAATGAGAGAAAGAAAGTTCTTATTGAAGTATATGGTAAAACATCTACTCAGGTTGCTGCTATTGAACAACAAAGAGTTAATAAAGAAAAAGAAATTAATGATAAATATGCTGAAAATATTAAAGCTAAAGCTAAAACTATAGCTGATAATAGAATTAGTATTTTATCACAGATGGTTCAAGATAAATCTCGTGCAGTTTTAACTGAGGAACAGTTTGAAATAGCTTCTATTGAAAAAGCTACAGCTGCTAGAAAAAAACAACTTGAATCATTAGGTGCTAATAATAAAGCACTCGTTGAAAATGAAAATATTAAACAGCTACAAATACAAGAAGTTAAAGATAAATATAGTAAAATTGCTAAAGAAAAAGAGGAAAAAGATGCTGATGAAAAGTTAGCAAAACAAAAAGAAACCTTAACTACTATAACTAATTTTACTCAACTAGGTATTAACTCCATACAAAGCTTAGTTAATGCTGGTAATACTAAGCGAAATAAAGAATTAGATGCTAGAGTTAAAAAAGAAATTGATGCAGTTAATGATTCTACTAAATCTGAAAAAGAGAAAGCTAAAGCTATTGAGAAAATTGAAAAGAAAGCTGCTGCTGATAGACTTAAATTAGATTTAAGAGAGTGGAGAAATTCACTTATAATGTCAGGTGTTAATACTGCTCAAGCTGTGACAAAAACATTTGCTCAGTTAGGGTTTCCTACTGGTATCCCAATGGGTGCTGCTGTGGCTGTGGCTGGTGGTATTCAAACTGGTATTATCGCAAGTCAGAAACCTCAAGCAATGGCAACAGGTGGTATGTTAGAAGATCAATCTGGTATACTAATGGGAGGTGGTTCTACTCAAAGTGATTCTATTCCTTTTAGAGGTAATGGTGGAGAAACTGTTGTATCAAAACGAGGCACTAATAATCTTACCAAAGCTATTGATGAAGGTAACTTTGGCGGTGGTGGAAAATCTGTATCAATATCAATTCCAATTACCATTCAAGGTAATGCTTCAGATGCAACTGTGGCGGCTCTTGAAAAGACAGCTAATGATATGGTTGATCTAGTTGTTAGATCCTTAGAAATAGCTGATGAAGATAATAAAATTGATCCTTCAAGATTCACTACAATATCTATGAATGAGGTATAAATGAACCATATTATTACATTTACAGGAGATAATATTACAAATATTAATTGTAATATTATCTATAAAATATCAACTACTATAAATCTATCAATGATAAAAATACCTTTGACCGCTGGGCTTATTGCTTGGCGAGATATGGGTATCTCATATGACAGGTTTGCAACATCATTAACATTAGAAACCGATATACAAAATGCATATATATATGAGACAAGAATGAAGCATCCAGATAGAGTGTCTTTAACATCTTTTAATGGAGTGTATCCATTTACACCATTGTTTGATTATTCATCAGCTGTGGAGTTTGTTTATGATACATCAAAATATGATATTGTTAAAGATCATTTTGGTAATGTAAATCAATATAATGGTTTAATTATACCAGCTTATAAAGATCTTTATTCTGTATTACCTGTGTTAACTGGAAGTGAAACTGATTGTTATGCAGCTACTACTACTTGGAGTCTAGATTCAATGAATCTACCAGATCCAATAGGTAAGTTTAAATTGAGTAATATACCAAAGAAAAATGGTCTTGCTCTGAATGGTAATTATAGTTGTGTGGATAGAAACATTATTCCATATAATGAGATTGCAACTGTTAAAGTTAAGGTAGATAAAGAGGCTTGTACGAAGCTATTAAATCTATTAACTACTAAACGAAATGGAGTATATAATATGGTATCATCTACATTGTCTGCACCTTTCGGTCAACAGTATAAAGACAGTACACAATTTAGTGTGCAATTAGCTGATACAAAGATCGTTGTTGATCATTTAAACTACAACATATTCAATGTATCATTTAAACTACAATTATTAGAGGCTTTATAAATGAATGATATTATAAAAATAGGTATAGAAATCCCAATCGCTAACTTCAACTTCACAGATAGTGATGTAGGGATGTATAATGGTACATTCAGATTCACAGAAACTGGAGAGGATATAGATGGATTACCATCTATATCTGGAGTCCTTGCAGAGAAGTGGCTTAGTACTATTAGTAAAACTGTAGATATCCGAAGAACAGGTAATTCTAGTTCTTATAATGGTACCTCTGTGACTATATCTAATGCCTTTGGTTTAATTCCTTGGTTGGAAGAACAGGGTGTATCATTATCATCTCAAAGAATTAATGTAATATATGAATATGATGATGGTGTATCAATTAAAATTGGCAGACTTTATTCAGGGATTATAACTCATATTGATGATGATTTAGACTACATAAAAATTATATCTGAATCAATTGATAAACATTATAAATCACCAGGTAGTCCACATATACATAATTCAGAATTATATAAACCAATGTTTATAGGTGCAAGTAATCAAGATAGAACAGAATATGTAGATAAAACTAAAGGTATATTTGTTGATAATGGTGTTAATGATATTCTAGACGAGAATGGTTTTACTATTATATGGAAAGTTGCAGAAAGTACATCAAGCAGTATGATAATTAAACCTCTTAATAGAACTATGACTCTATCAGATTTAAATATTTATAGAGATGCATTAGAAGCTATTTCAAAGAATAATAATAATGGATTTTTATATGCTGATGTCATTGATGGAAGTGGATCTGGGACTAAATTTGTACTAGGGGATATTGTAAGAATTATCAGTGGTGGCTTAGAATTTAGTATAGGATCTGTTGGTAGTTATACACTGAATATATATCCAGATGGTATTCTAGGTGAACTATGGGAGCCTTATGATACTCTTGAACCATTACCAGTTGATGATGAAGATAAACCTATTGTAAACTTCTCTATTCTTAAGATCGTAGAAGTAGATAATTTTGTACAAATGGATGGATTTGCTAATACTAATAATGGATATACTGGTACATCTTACTTATATGATGAAAGTATAAATCAATATAAAGAAAGCCCTCTATTTGGTGGTGGGTTTTATAATAGAGGTGATAAGATGTATCAAGCTAAATCTACAGGTGATACATCATTAGATTTTGGTGAATTTTATGATAGTAATTCAAGTTCAAATAAACAAATAACAACAGCAAGTTCTTCTGATTTTGAAGGCTTAACTATTGATGACTTTCCAGACGATATTAAATCATTTTGGATATTTGATAATGATAACAGATTTGGAAGTGGTTGGTATTATGAGCCGCTAATAAGTGGTAGCCCAAGTACTGATAATGATCCTACTTCAGAATTACCTAATATGATTAATAAAAATGTTGATGATAGTTATACTGCTAAATTTAATTATTCAGCAATAAATAATGGCGGATTAGATAGAGTTGGATGGGTTACTAAGATAGGTATGCCTCAGTTCACTTCTAAGCCATCTAAACTATACTTTACAGCTGATATGATTATAAAGCCACTCAATAACCTTATTAATCCAAATTCAGACTCTATAGGAGTATTTGTGGCCCTCTACACTAATGATTATCGTGGATGGAAATTGATTGATTATAAATGGATTGATAATAAAGATACTGTATCAACTGAAGAACCAAAGGAAGATGACTATTTTATTAAAAATTGTTTTCCTTTAAATAGAGGTGAATTCCCTGTTTCTACTAGTGCTCAGGAAAGATATTTATATACACCAGCTAATTTAGAAGAAAATAGATCATTATCACCAACAATTACGAATAGAGAATCATTCATATTTGATCTAGCTGATTATGTATTGGAAGAACAAACTGAGTTTTATATGTTTAGTGGTGCTAGATTAATTGATAATCCAGCTGGATTATCCATGGGATCCTGTGAAATCACAGTTGATGAAATGTCTTTTAGTGGAGAATTTGATTCAGATCCTGAAAAAACAGCATTCTCTTATATGGGTAGAGCATTTAATAATTTTGATAGAACAGTACCTAATAATAATGCTGGTAAATTTTATGAGCACATATTAAGATTACAAGATTATACATCTCAGGCTATACCAAGACCAAATGATGGTTGGGGTAGTGCATATGCACAATTAATTCCTTCTGAATGGGATGAATTAATTGATAGTTCAAATAGCTATGGTGGTACTTCTAATGTATTTCTAAATACAAATGTTGAATTAGAAGGTCAGAAACTAAACTATGGCGAAATGAATACTGAAACTATGAAGAAAGAATTGAATAGAATTATGTGGGGTATGGGAACTATAGATAATTATGGAGTAGAAAAGGTATATCCTATCATAGATGCAATCACTAATAATGATGGTACTATTATTACATTTTTTGATTTAGTAGATACAAAATTCTCATACAAAAAAAGAGCTGCTTCTGATATATTTACTGAAGGGGAATTTAAATATAATTTTGATTCCAATACTTCATTATATAACAAAAAAATATCTATAACAAATGTTGATGCTGATAGTTATAAATCTTCATATGTTCAAGGTGTTACAAATGCATCAGAAGCTAATAGACTTTGGTCAATGGCTAATAAATTATATGCAACATATAGAATCAAAAACACATTCCCAAAAGAGATTGGTGAAACTAAACTTTTAAAGAATGAAGAAGATGCTATAAACTTTATAGATTCACTTTATACATGGTGTGGAGTGGATGAAGATGAAGGTAATTTTATAGTTAATGATAGATACACAATGTCTTTTAATATAGGATTAGATTTCTATATCAAAAATGATTTAGATCATGGCTCTAAGATACTAATGGATATACCAAACCTAACTCCATTTAGTGAATATCATAGTGGAATAATAACTAGCATATCTATTAATAAAAGTGATAAATCTACTGTAAAAATAACATGTGAGATGATGGGTGATATAACTGCTGGTGGTGACTGGTTAGAAATACATGAAAGTGGTTCACAAACAACTGATATTAATGAAACTGGTTCGCAAGAAATAAATATAAACGAAAGAGGATTATAAAATTATGTCTATA
>PJEL010001469.1_pt1 | contig 23715 bp, 31 predicted proteins | sample 1853271 | NCBI WGS metagenome assembly PJEL01 (sample SAMN08108733, study PRJNA415343) | Invertebrate metagenome, whole genome shotgun sequencing project. | host: Globobulimina | place: Sweden: Gullmar Fjord | collected 2015-08
AAACGTTTAAGCAAGTGATCACGATCAGCGCGACTTTCCAAGCTGAGATCCTTCCATTCGAGTGTGATGAGCAGATTTTGATTACTCATGCACCAACAGAAATACCTGATGTGGATGTCATCTACTACAAGAACTACCAATTACTTGAAGAGGCATTGATCCAAATTTTCCCTTCCGATGGCAAAGTCGCCATGGTTAGGATCAACAACAAAGAGCAGATCAGACATGCTAAGATCTGTTTCGAGCAACAAGGTTTACGGGTACTTGAGATCCATAGTGAGATCCAAAAGTCTGATGATGTCGTTCAGTTACTTGAGACTAGTGAAGTTACTGATTACGACATTGTACTGACTACCTCGTTATTGGATGAAGCGATCAACCACTACTCAATGGTGCTCAAAATCGACAATCAGCAGACTGAGGCGTATAATGACATGGGGTCCGCTCTGGCAATGCAGGGTCGATTTGACGAAGCAATCAACATTATCAGCCAGCTAAGAGACCGTATTGAAGATGACGAAAGCTTCAAAGCGATTGTGCTGCGCAACTATGAGAACGACTACAAGGACATTGGCGACGAGCCAGAAGATGATGAAGGCGTGACCGTCGAGAAGGTTGACGCGAACCACCCATTACACGCCCTATTCGAGCAACTAGCAACAGAAATTGAAAAAGCAAAGCGCGATACAGACGCTGTTCGCCCTCTGCATTAGAGTACAAAACACGGAGTACCAGTCATGTTTGGAAACAAAGACCAATTAGCCAAATTAGAAGAAGCAATCACCGAATTACAAGGCCAAGTGCGAGCTTTAGCGCGTAACACCAACAAGGCGCACAATCGCATCGACCAAGCCAATCTACGCACGGCGAACATTGAGCACTACACCGGTATGCGTTCACACAGCTTTGAGAAAGGCGGCCGTATGTGGGATTACATGCAAATCCACAAAGACATAGCCAGTGGCACACGTCCTAAGTCACTGTTCGTTACTAAACATCGTATGGCGCAAGCAGCATGATTAAGCATCCGTACGTTATCAATATCAGAATACTAGTCGACGGCTACGAGAAACACGTACCCCTTGTCGGTGAGGCATTCAACACAGACGAGGCAGTAACTGCTGCCTTGGCTGCCGAGGCGCACAATGAACTAGCTGACCACCCGTACAAAGCCAACATGTTCATTGACGACTCATTCACTTACATCGTCCAAAGCGCGGAGCGTGTGAGTTACGACGACTACCAAGTATTAAAGCAACACATGGGAGCATTTTAATGTCACGTTTTTCAAATTACACATTAGAGTCACACGACGTAGAGCGCCTAGAGCTGGCAATCGACCTTTCGAGCATTGTTGAAGATGCGGTGGAAGATGGTGACGACATTAGCGAAATCTTAGGCGATGTGAGCGACGACAATCAAATGGAGTACGCTATTGACTTCATCGAGCGCCATGTTGACAACCAAAGCCTTTACATCATGTTTAACGAGCGCACTCAAGCATACGTTGCTCGCCGCTTTGTAAACACCCTGTCGAACTGCATCACTGGCGATGAGGACGAGACAGAGCAGCAGCGCCAAGCCAACCGCAAGGCACAAATTGACGGGCTAACGATGGGGCTTGAAATGATAACCAAAGAGCTAGCGAATGTGCGCGACTCAGAAGGCTCTACACACGCCGAGCGACTAAAAGCACATGACAGGCTAAAGGCCATACAATCGGCTATCGCTGTTTTAGAATCACTTTAATTAACAGTAACACTAATAATTTAGCGAGTAGTGCTTTGCGCTACTCACCCTCGAACCAATACAGGTATTTGACCATGAAAAAACTAAAACTGGGCTTACGCCTTAATGCCTATAACCGTCGCAAGATAGCCCTTGCTGTTGTTAACGCACAGATTGGCGGACGCATAGAGAGCCTTAACCGAGAGCTGGCTGAATTAGGCCGTGACGTGTACGCCGCCCTATTCGATATGTACGGCATAGGTAACTTGTGTGCTGACGGTGAGGACGTATCAACCATTATGGACGGCACACTACCCGTTGCACCTCACATCACTGTTACAAGCGCTCACAAGGCCGACATTATGAACTTGGACTTTGGTGGTGAGAAGCCTATCCCTTACTGCTACCAAATTGGCAACGTGAACGAAACACTGTTTAACGACTTGCCGATGTTCGAAGAGCGCATCATGGGCTTATTCCCTAAGAGTGCCCTTGTTAAACAGCAAGCGGAGGAGATTGAGCTTAAGATGATCAAATACCTTGAAACCCACAAAACGTTACGAACGGCTGTTGAAGAAACGCCAGGGCTCGCTGACATTATTCCTGAAGAATACTGCGAAGAACAAAAAGAAGGTAAGTCATTAGACAGCATCCTACAAGGTGAAGTGGCATGAGCTGCTTCACTCAAGACGACCAACTAGCGTTGAACGTCATTAAAAAGGCGTTCGAGCTAGACATAATTGTGTTCCTTGATTGGGAGACGTTCTACAAGTCACGTGCGAACAATGGCTCTAAGTCATTTAGCTTAAAGTCGATGACATACCCTGAGTACATCTATGACCCACGCTTTCATGAAACTGGCCTAGGGCTGGTTATAGACCTAGACGAACACATTGAGTACGGCCACGGTGGTAAGTTCTACAACATGCAGATGCAGAAGTTGAAAGACGCTCGTGCGGATGGCCTACGTATCGGCCTAGTGGCTCATAACACGGTATTCGACGGTGCAATCTGTAACTGGCGCTATGGGCTTGAGTTCGACTTTTACTTCGACACAATGCTGATGCGTAAGTACCTAGCGGCGCATAGACCGAGTAGTCTAAATGCGTGTGCGAAGGACGAATGGCCTGACGACCCTGCACTTCGTAAAGGTAACGACTTAGCGGACGTTGACGGTATCAAGTATGAGTACATTAGTGAGGAACAGCACGCGTCACTGGCTAAGTATTGTCGCCAAGACGTTAACCTAATGCGCCGTTTGTTCTTGGCTTACATACCCCGTATAGGTCTGGCGAACAGCACAGAGCTACGCGCTATGCACATCACGTTACGTGGGAACATTGAACCGCAGTTTGATATTCGCCACGACTTGCTTGAGGAAGTTATCGAAGAAGAAAACATCAAAGATGGCGAGGCGGTTGTTGAAGCCATTGAATACTGTTATGAGCAAGGGTTTGATGATATTACACCGAAAACTTTCAGCTCAAATCAGCAGTACGCGACATTGCTTGCGGGTCTTGAACTTCGCGTTCCTAAGAAAATTTCTAAGACGACAGGCCTGCTAACCCCTGCCCTTGGTAAAGGCGACCCTGAGTACATTCGCCTACAGATAGACAACCCTGAGCATGCGGTGCTGTACAAAGCACGTGAGCGTATGAAGTCAACTATCGCCAAGAGCCGTGCAGAGCGAATGATTAGCGTGTCATCAACTTTCCGCAAGCATGGTTTTACTGACGCATGTATGCCGTTTTTCCTTAATTACTACGGTGCGGGACAGACAGGTCGCTGGTCGGGTGGGCAGAAGCTAAACCAGCAAAATAATACTCGTGGTGGTAAGCACCGCTTGTCGATGCTAGCGCCTGATGGGTACAAAATTGGCGTGTGTGATTTATCGAACATTGAGTTACGTGTGAACTTGTGGTTCTGCGGCCAAGAGGACTTGCTGGAAAACTTCCGTAATGACCCGAACTTCGACCTATACAGTGACATTGCGACGGACATATTTGGCTACAAGGTAGCTAAGAAAACGCACCCTGACGAGCGGCAAATGGGTAAGGCTGCGGCACTTGGCCTTGGCTTCTCAATGGGTTGGTTTGGCTTCCAGCAGTACCTTGCGAGTGGCCCACTGGGCATGGAGCCGATGTTCAAAGACGATGAGTTTTGTCGCAACGTAAAGAATGCGTATGACGTTAAGCACTACGCGATTAAGGCGATGTGGCACTTCTTAGCGAACACAGTCATGCCGGTGATTGTGAACGGTGGTGAGCTTCGCTTTGGGCCAAACGACTCATACATTGCACGTAAAGACCAAGTGGTTCTGCCGTCTGGTCGCGTTCTACAGTATAGCAATGCACGTTATAAGGGCGAAGAAACGCAGTCAGGTGTTTCGATGAAGGTGGTGTTTGACTCTGACAAGTACGACCGCTGGGGCAAGCCTGTTCCTAAATACTTATGGCACGGCCTGCTTATCGAGAACATTGCACAAGCAACAGCGCGTGACATTCTGGCCGAGCAGCTTGTGAACGTAGACCGAGAGCTAGATGAGAAGTATTTAGGCTGGGTAATGGGTAGCGTTCACGATGAGCTACTTGCCGCTTTGAAGGAAGGCAACGAGGATGAAGCGTTTTCAATCATGGAGCGCAACATGTCAAAAGCCCCTGAATGGGCTATCGGGCTACCTCTAGCGAATGAAGGCGGTTACGCCAAAGAATATTCTAAATAACGAACGTTCAAAAGCAAAGGGGACGGGTTTTGATATTTTACTGTCCCCTTTTTTCACAAACAGATAACAGAGAGACAGAAAATGACAGTACAAGCCATAGCAGACAGCGCAACTAAGATACTTGAGGACATCGTAGCTGTTGCAGAAGCACACAACAAAACTGTGGACGAATTTAACGAAGCGGTTGACCACATTGAAGCTCTACAGGCACAGGTAGAGGACATGCAGGCTGTCATTAACGAAAAGAATCGACTGCTGAACAAGCAGAGTGAAGTGATCGACAAAGCTATCGAGCACAAAGAGAAGGACCGAGCTGAGATACAACAATTACGCGCTGAGCTTAAGCTGTTGCAACGCCTTGATCCTAAGCGTCTTGAAAAGGTTAACAAGACCCAGAAAGCGAAAATTGCAGAGCTTAAAGCGGACGTTGAAGCGGCTAGAAAGCAGAAGGTTGAGGCAATGAAGAAAGCCACAGACCTAGCGCGTACGATGAAAGCTGAGGGCTTTACACCGTTCTACCAAGACCCTGAAACGGGCAATAGCATTCGCGTGATTCCGCACATGTACGTAAGCAAGGACAACGAATACAACGGTGTGCCTGATACCCCTGTTCTTGAGTTCCACCATAAAGCGCGTGGGATTACACGACAAGGCGTACTGTTAAAAACAGGTGAAATCAATTGGGCAATGGCTCAAAACTCATCACCTACCGAGATAGATTCACAAATAGCGAAAGACCACATTTTGGATTACTGCAAACGTAACAAAGTGGCGACGAAGTTCATAAAAGAAATTAAGAAGGCGGCATAACGATGGCTAAACCAAATAACTTTGCGACGATTAAACCTACGGTAGTACTGCTAGTACTACCTGACGACGAGCCTAAAGTGCTCAAAGATGACAACAACGAAGTCATGGTATTCCCTAACCTACGTAAAGCTCAGAAGCACGTAGCGAACAAGGTAGAGCCTGAATTCCACCCTTTCATTGAGTACGCCAACGAAAACCCTGTAATTGGCGCTGGCGACCGTGAGGAAACGAACAACCGCCGCTGCTTAAAGTGCAACGAGTTTCTACGCCCTAGCTACCGTCAAACTAAATCGATAATGCCTGACGGTTCCGAGCTGGCCGTTACAGAGCTAGATTGCCCGAAATGTGACTTAGGTGAGTAGCTATGAACAACCATCAAGAGTTTACGAGCGTAACGGCAGACGGCCTGTCATTTATTGGTGTAACGAACCCTACGCTTTACGAGGGCTTTGACCCAAAGCTAACGCCATCCGACCTTGTTGAGTACGCTGGTCTTATCCCGCAAATATTATGCAATGGTGACGAAGGTAATACGTTTAAGCAGAACGTAGACAACAACTACGTATATGGTCACAGATGGGGAGACCGAGCAACAATCGACGATGAGGGTATGTATCACTACCCAGAAGATGAGCCTCTAGCACCTATTCTAATGATACTTAACCCCCGCACACAACAGCGGGCCTTTGTCTACCCATATGCATTAGTTGCCGTTCAAGACGAAGGAAAATGGATTACGACCCGACTGGATTAAATATCAAACTGTAGCAGAGTAAAAATTTTAACAGTGATACTACTAAAATCAGTTTTATACCGCTGAATTTAATTAGTAACACTGTTAAAATGCACAGCCTGTTTACTAATAATTTAATTTAACGAGATGCCCGATTACATAGACAAATCAGTTGAGCAGCAGGAGTTAATGCTTGCTGTTCAGCTCGCAAACGCGAAGGCTAAGACCCCTCGCCTAACACCTAAAGAAGCCTGCTACAACTGTGATGAACCCCTAGTGCATGAGCCAGGCAGGTTGTTCTGTGACAAAGATTGTGCAGACGATTTCGAAAAATACCCAAGGGAGGCATAAAGACGATGAAACTACACTTTGTTTCCGCGCACAGCAAGATAGGTCCGATGCGTAAAACGATTGGCCTAGCTGATGGTAGCTCACGCTCGTACCCGCTTGCTGCAAAATTAACGTCGTACGAAGCAGAGTTGAACGTAGAGGAAGAAGGCTTAGCAGGCTACCGTGAGTTGCTATTGGAGAATGCCCGATACGGTCGTGCGCTATACAAAGGTTTGTTCATTCGCCCTTTAGCACATGAATCGCGTCGGAACATGACCGACCAAGACGCTCGCACCGAGTTTATGGTGCTGGACGTTGACGGTTTGAAGTTAGAGGGCGAGCTTAAAGACCGCTACCGTTCGTCGGACGTAAAGCAGGTTGCCGAGTCGGTGATAGAAATGTTGCCTACCGCGCTGCATGACGTTTCTTACGTAGCTATGGCCTCAAGCTCATTTGGCCTGAACCAAGATGAAGTGTCAGTTCACATACACTTTTTACTTGAAAATTCAGTGTCGCCCCGTGCGTTAAAAGAGTGGCTAACGTCACTGAACTACTCGCAGTCAGACATTTATAACAGGTTGAAGCTCACAAAAACAAAGACACGTTTAAAGAGTGTTATTGACCCCTGTCTAGCAGAGCCTGCCCGTCTAATTTATATCGCCCCACCTAGTTTTGGTCCTAAGCGCACTAATCCGTTTATCAACGATGACGAGCGTTTTGTGCTGGCTAAAAAAGGTAAAGAGTTGCTTAATCTTGACCCTTTACTTGAGGCCGTTCACGACAAGATGGATGCGATCAACCAGATACGTGATACCAAGATTAAGGAGTTGCAACAAGAAGCGGGAATCGTACGACACAAGCCGAAGTTTACGCGCATAAACGTCGATGGCCGTCCGATGAATGTTATGGCTAACCCGCCGACTGTTCGTATGGAGTTTGCGTACGAGGACGACGAGTTTGTTCGTTATAACGTAGGCGGTAGTAAGAACAATGCATATTGGGTTGCTCGCTCTAACCCAGAGGTTGTGCGTTGTTTCATACCTGACGAGCCAGCTTTCTTGTTTAAAAGCGCCGACGCGGAGGCATACGCCAAACATATTGAGAGATATGGTGAAGCGTACGAGGAAGTGAAGGACGACGAAGGTATCGTTCGCAAGGTTCAACGTTCAATGTTCATTGACCAAACATCTGACATGTATATGACGATGGAGTACGACAAAGAGAACGACGAAGTAGTTGAACTCAAAGAGCGTAAGAACGCGCAAATTGCTGCGGAGTGGCTAAAGCATTACGGCCAACTTGTTCCTGACCCTGTTCCTGCTATTCATGTGACCTTGGACCCGAACCGAGGTGAGACACGTTACGCGATAGGTGACAAGGACTACATAAACCGTTTCAAGCCATCGGTTTACATGCGTGACAAAACGACGCATGACTACCCTGAGACCCTAACATATGGCAACGCTTGGATGCTGCACTACGACTGCCCCGTCATTAGTGAAATCATCTTAAATATGTTGGGTGATGATATGGACTGCTTCGAGCATTTCATTAACTGGCTTGCGTTCATCATGCAGAAACGAGACAAGACACAGACCGCTTGGCTTGTGCATGGTACAGAGGGTACGGGTAAAGGCTTACTGTTTAAGTCAGTTTTACGCCCATTAATCGGCCAGCAGTACGTGGCTCAGAACACGCTGCAAGGGATAGCCGACGACCAGTTTAACGGCTGGATGGAAGATTTAATGTTGTTGATGGTTGACGAGTTCAACATGCGCGGGGCGGCGAGCTTAACAAAAGCAGCGTCACTGTTAAAAACGCGTATTACCGAGCCGACCATGATGCTTCGTAAGATGCAGCAGCAACAGCGAGAGGTTGTTCAACGTCTGAACTTCATCTTCGCGACAAACGACTTGGACGCAATGCCTGTAACTGATAAACGACGCTACAACATTGCACCGAGGCAGCAGAGAAACCTTGAGGCGCGACTTGAGTATATCAAATCGCACCGTGAGCATACGGACGAGTTAATTAAGGGCGAGCTACACGCCTTTGCCACTTACCTTCGCTCATTCAAGGTAGACACTCACCAATCTGGTTCAATCATCATGAACCAAGCACGAATCGACACGCAGAAAGCAGGTATGAGCGCATCTGATAGCTTCTTTACCGCGCTACGTGACGGTGATTTTGGTGCGTTCATCGGTATTCTTGATAAATCGACAGCGAACCTTGAGCCTAAAGAGTTTGCACAGTTGACGCGTGTTAAGACATTCCTGACGGCCAACTTAGAGCACGTGAATACAGGTAAAGCATGTTACTTGCTGCCTGACGACTTACGCATGCTTTATAGCTATCTGGCGGGCAAGGAAATATCTGAAAACGCCCTATCGCGAATGCTATCTACGCACGACGTTGAGAAGAAACGTAAGTCTCGCCCTGTAGGTGCTAGAGCGCCCCTACCGTCGCGTCCGCGATGTGTTGAAGTGTTCTGGAACTACAACGACGAGGAAGTGCTTGAGGCTATCAAAGATGCCAACAGCACCCTGCCAAGCAACGTTTCATCAATCGACCCCGAAAAAAGAACCAGCGAGGACTTCGAGCGAGCTATGGCTGAGGCCAGAGCTGAGCTAGAAAAATCCGTTGAACCCGAAATATACTCAAATAATGGATACGACCTATGAAAAAGCCAATCTTATACACCGCCCGAGGATGTAAATTCTGCCCTGACGTTAAATCATACGCTGAGCTAGCTGGCGTAGAACTTGATGTTGTTCGCCTCTCGGAAAGTAATCCACATGGCCTCCGCTCAGCGCCAACGATTGAGCATAATGGTGAGATTTACATAGGGATAGACGATTGTGCGGCGTTCATTCGCCGCTTTGGGAAGGAGGCCGCGTAATGGACTTTGCTGCCAAACTTAAGGCCAAGGCCGCTGAGTCTGGTCAACAAACAATTCAAGGCAAAAGCAGTACGCCCAAGCCTTCGGACGCTGTGAAAGCTGATAGCAAGGAGGGTCTAGCAGCAATGCTAGGCGCTCGTGCTAAAGAAACAAAACAAAAAGCGGTAATCACGCAAGCACCAAAAAACAACAAGATTAAAAAAGCGGGAGATTTGAATGCTCTATCGGATGCACTTAAACAAGCGAAGCAAACGCGAGAAGATGAACGCGGCGCTATGGTCGTCGACTTCCCAACAGCAGCTGTCAAAGCCTGGTCATTCTCAACGCTCAAGAAGTTCGAAAACTGTCAATGGGCAGTCAAACTAGGCAAAGTAGACAAAATACCTGTTGAGTCTGGTGAGGCCGCACAACGCGGAACAGTCATTCACGACGGCTGCGAGGCATGGGTTCGTGGTGACGTAGAAGAATTGCCAGCGGACAACCGCACCAAGTTCGACCAATTCTCAGCGGACTTCTCTAGTCTGCGTGAGGACTACCGCGAAGGTAAAATCACGATGGAAGAAAACTGGGGGATACGCAAAGATTGGTCGCCGTGTGATTGGGACGACGACGAGCTTTGGGGTCGTGCAAAACTTGATGTGTTCATTCGTGAGAACGAGAACTCATGTCGAATCATCGACTACAAAACAGGTCAGAAGTTTGGCAACGAAATGAAGCACGCTGACCAAGGGCTAAGCTACGCACTGCACACAATGCACCGCTACCCTGAAATTGACGTGTTTAAGGTCGAGTTTTGGTACTTGGATGACGGCACTAAGATGGTTCGCACGTTCAACCGTCGTCAGCTGGGCATGTTATTACTTCGCTACCATAACCGTGCCAAGAAACTAACAACGACCAAAGACTTCATACCTACAGCTAACGCGCATACGTGTCGTTTCTGTGAGTACGGCTGCAACACTAACCGTGATGGTAAAGCATACGGTAACGGCGCATGTGGTTTTGACCACTATCGAGGTTTAGATGTTGCATAAAAAAGAGAAACCGACATTTAAGCCGTTCGCCCACCAAGAGGCATTTGCTAACCTGTGGGGTGATAAAGAGCGCGTGTTGAACTTTGATGGATGCGGGACGGGCAAAACGCTCGCCTGCATTCATGCAGTGAAAACGTACTGGCCTGACGCGCGTGTTCTTGTACTCGCGCCACTATCCATTTTAACACCAGCGTGGGCTAAAGACCTGCGTTTCGGCTGGCCCGAAGCGACCTATGCTATCGCTGCGGGTACTGCCGCCAAAAAACGTAAAGCCTTCGAAGGTAATGCCCAATGGGTAATCACGAACCACGACACGGTTAAGATGATAGACAACGAGGGCTACGCGCCTAAATTCGATGTCCTCATTGTTGACGAGGGCGACGCCTTCCGAAACAGAACGTCCATGCGTTCCAAGTCAATTAACCGTATAGCAGGTGACATTGAGAAAATGGCACTTATGACGGGTACACCCTCCCCTAACACCATTCTCGACATTTGGCACTTAGCGTTCCTCATAGACCGAGGTGAGCGTCTGGGCAAAAACTTCTTTGGATTCCGTCAACAAGTATGTGACCCCAAGCCTATTCTTGGCGCGCCAGCGGGCGCAATGAAATGGGAGGATAAAGCCGGTGCAGCAGACCATGTGACACTGATGCTATCTGACATTACTTCCCGTGTTGCGCTTGATGACGTTCAAGAGTTGCCAGAGACCATTTACCGAGAGGTAACGGTTGAGCTACCTAAGAAGATACGCCGTGACTACGAGTTCCTAAAACGCGAGTCACTTTTAGCGTTGGAGAGCGGCGAAATGCTGAATGCCGTCCACGCGGGTTCACGTATGCAGAAGCTACTGCAAACGCTGTCGGGTGGCGTGTACAACGAAGATGGATCAGTCATTAACGTACACAAAGAACGTTACGAGCTGGTGCTTGATTTGGTTGAAGAGACAGACCACGCGCTTGTTGCGTTCAACTGGACACATCAACGTGACGGCCTAATAGCCGAGGCCAAAAAACGAAAGATTTCTTACGCGGTAATAGATGGTGACACGCCGTCATTGGAGCGTAACCGAATCGTTCATCAATTTCAGCAGGGCAACATACAAGTGATTTTCGCTCACCCACAATCAGCGGGGCACGGTTTAACATTGACTATGGCGAATCGTGTTATTTGGGCTAGCCCTACTTATCGTGCTGACCTCTACGAGCAGTTTAACCACCGTATCGTACGAACAGGCCAAAAACGTAAGACCGAGATTATTCATATTGCGGCTGAGGAGACGGTAGAAGAAGAAGTCTACCAGAAGATGCTCAACAAGCAGATGAACATGATTGACTTACTAAACACTATCGCAGGACTGTCGCAAGCAGCCTAACCACAACTTTAACATTATAGAGAGAACCATTATGAGCAACTTACCTTTAAACAAATTCCAAATCACAGCAGCAGACTTTGACCTTGAAGCGTTCAACGAGGCCGTAAAAGACGTTCGCCACACGCGCAAGCAAGTTGTTGAGTTCGGCAGCGACTTCGAAGAAACACGCGAGAAGTTAGTTGAAGCCGAAGAAGGTTTAAAAAACGCTATGGCCGACTTGAACCTTGACGAGATAACTAAGCTAACCGCTGAGTGCAAACGATTAAAAGCCAAATTGCAAACTACGCCCGTGACCAAAGTACAAGCGTTCGATGAAGCGATGGATAAGTTACACGCATTCTTTGACGAGGGTTGCCGTGTCCCAAAGGAATTAACTGAAAACACAGAACAAGAGGCAGCATAAAATGTCAGCAGCAGAGAAGTTAAAAGAAGAATTTGACCTATCAGGTATCCCAGCTAGCGAGCTACCAGACCGTAAGGCTGTAGTTACCGAGTTATTTCGCGTACGTCGCGAGATAGCTCTAATAGAAGCTGAGCAATTAAAAGCCCTGAAAGAGCGTAAAACCGAGCTTGAGAACTACTTAAAGGCAACCTTAGAAGTAGGTGAAAAAGTGGCTTACGTTGGCGTAGGTGCTGTATCTATGAGCGAAGAAACACAGCCCTCTGTTACTGATTGGGACGCATTGTACGAGCACATTAAAGACAATGATGCATTTTACCTTCTACAGCGTAAAGTCAATGCAGCGCCGTTCAGAGAGCTTATTTCGATGGGTGACTCACTAGCAGGTGTAAAACCTGTTCAAGTGCGAAAACTATCCGTTCGTAAAAATTAATTAGTAACACTGTTGACTTGCATTAACAGTGAAACTAATATTGCAGCCTCAACTGGTTCTCTCTATGTACTTGTTGTGGTTGCTTGCTAACCCCCTACTTCCTAGTCAGTTGTTGGGGGTTTTTCGATCAAACTATTTGATCCAATGACTCATTAACGATTAACAAATAACGAATAACGAATAACGAATATAAGGAATACCATCATGGCGAATAACACTAACGTAGCTGTTCAATCGGAAAAATTCGGCGGTGTAGCAACTATCGAAGAACGTGGCGATTACGTTGGCCGTGGCTCAGAGAATGTAACCACAGACGATTTAGCCATTCCTCGCTTGAAACTGTTACAAATGATCAACCCAGAAGTAGAGCCTGGCAACCCTAAACAAGTTGAAGGTGCGCAAGCTGGTATGATCATGAATAGCGTTACAGAAGAACTGTACACATCGCTTTTCCTAATAAATTTAAGCTTTACAAAGAAAATCGTTGTATGGCGTAAGCGTAAGTTAGGTGGCGGTATGGTCGGTTCATATGACACAGAACAAGAAGCCCTAGACGCACTAGAGGAACAAGGTCTAGCGGTTAAAGACCATGATATTTCTGAGAACCCTACTCACCTAGTATTACTGCTAGACGACGAAGGTAATCCGAAATCAGTTGCACTACTTGATATGCCGGGGGTTAAAGTCAAAAAGTCACGAATCTGGAATACCCTGATTAATGACGAAGAAAAACAAGGCAATCCTCGCTTTGGTTGTGTGTGGCAATTAGGCGTTGTGTCTGAGTCTAATAGCTCAGGTAATTTCTTCAACTACGACGTATCACTTGTAGCTCATGCTCCTGACGAGTTATACGATCAAGCTGTTGAAATGTATAGCGCTTTATTTGCTTCAAAGACCGAAGCAGCATAATAGCCCTACCACTTTAGGGCATTGGCCGACTCGTTTTAGGGTCGGCTTTTTTGTGTAAAATATTAAAGTAAAATGAATGAATGTTTAAAGTTTGATCATAAAAATTTACTATTTTTTGAATCTTTAGTTAACAATTAATTTTTTATTAAATTTCATAAAATTAACACTTCAAAACACCTTTACAATACTTTACATTAGCGCCTTAAATTTTTGGTGGCCAAAGGTAACAGGAGAATATAATGGTCAGCGATTATATGGTGGACATTGAGTCTATGGGTACGAACGCGGGTGACGCGATTCTCTCTATCGGCCTTGTTCCAATGGATTTAAAAAGCAAAAAGATACACAAAGGCTACTACACTCGTATTAGCCTCGAAGATAGCCAAAAAGCGGGTTTCCGCATTGACGCGAGTACCGTCCTATGGTGGCTACAGCAAGAGCAAGCAGCGCGTGACGAGTTCAAGGGTAACTACGCACATAAGCCAGTTAAAGACGCACTAATCGAGCTAAGCGAGTTTATCGCTGAACAATCGAAAGGTGTACCTGCCGACGAAATTCGCCTGTGGGGTAATGGCGCAGCGATGGACAATGTGCTGGTAGCCGAAGCCTACAAGATTAGTGGCCTCCCACGCCCTTGGTCATACAGAGGCGATATGTGTTACCGCACTATCAAGAACCTAACCCCACAAATTGAACGAGTTGAGCCAACTGTTGCCCATCACGCATTATTCGATGCGGAGGCACAAGCGCTTACTCTATTCAAACGACTAGAGGCGTTAGGCCTGTAATGATTGAGTCACAGTACACAGCGAACGTCGGCAAGAAGCTGAGTTCTGACATAATGCGTACGTGGAAAATTAACGATAATTTCGCGGGTGGCGTACCTGACGCATTTTATCGGCACCGCAATGGAAAACGCCCATTATGGGCTGAGTACAAATTCATAAAGGCACTACCCAAGCGGCCTACGACAGTCGTTAAGCCCGACTTATCTGCACAGCAGCTATTGTGGCTTAATGAAGCTGTAGAGGCCAATGAGCTTGCAGTAGTGATCATCGGCTGCGAAGCCATAAAACATCAACGACAAGTTTGTGGTGTTGTCCTAACTGAGCCTAGCGAATGGGTTAACGGCATAACCGCCGAAGAATTTGCCAATCGTGCAAAAAAATTAAACTACACAGCTATAGCAGCATTTATTGAGGAAACTACATTAGAGGGGGGGCTTTCAGACCATCGATTATAAGGAGGCTGGATCGGCTGGAGGCCACTCCGAATGTGGTGTTCATGTCTTAGCAAACGTTAACATATGCGTTGACATGTAACAGTGCTACTGTTAAATTATGTATAAGCAACACAACCACAACGGGGATTTTTAAGATGGAATACAGTAATGATGTACTAAAGAAAGTACAGCTTGCATGGTCATCCCATAAAGATGCTACGGCGCTAAGTCAGGCCAGAGCAGCAAAGGCTATGGGCATGAACCAGTCGGCTTTCAGTCAATATCTGAGAGGGACGATTCCGCTTAACACTGACTTTTTGACTAAGTTCACTGCTTTTACAGGGCTAGAACTATCTGACTTCGGTGCTTCCTCGGACACTGTTCCCGAGAAGCCGTTACGAGTATTAGCAACACTGTCGGGTCGCAAACCAACAAACCCGTCAGTGCTTGTACAAACCATACTCGAATGCGACGAGTCGTATTTCATTGAAGTGGATTACGACGACTTCGGCCTAAGAAAAGGGTCAATGCTGCTCGTTAACCCAAAGGGTAACGTACGGGATGGCGACAGAGTGGTTTACCTTCGTAAGAAGGGACAACCAATTGTGTTTGGTGAGCTATCAGAAACCGAAGAAGGCTGGGAGATCTTGGAACAACTCTGGCAAGGTGGAAGACGCTACTTAGTTGACCCTAAAGACGACGTTTTTAGAGTCGTGTCTGTATATAATCCGCAAGCTAGGGGGAGAAAATTTAGATAGAGTACGAGTGTGTACTAAAGGAATTTAAATGCCTGACTCAGCACAACAACACGACATAATAGAAAAATCGCCCCACTACAATACCCGTTCGGTGGAGGCTATTCACTTTATTAGGCATATGGATTTTGCAACAGGTAATGCGTTTAAATATATTTGGCGCTATGGCCTGAAAGACACAACCGACTTGGAACGCGGAAAAAGAAATTACTACATTAAGAACGCTCTTATATACAGACCCAACTTTGTATCTGAGGACGTTGGCTATTGTATGATTCGCATGTTATCAGCAATGGCTGAAGAATTTGAAAGAGAACAATTCGAGCTTTTAGTTGCCCTTATATCTGCCTCTATGGGTGACTATGAAATGCTAATCGCGCGTGCTAGGCAGCTTGAGCTGTTCCCTATCGCCGCAGAACACCTACTGCTAAATGGGGGGTAATATGGCTTTTAACGTTGAGTGGGTAACGCTTAACGCTATGGCTAAGGCAACGGGTTACACCGTTGCCGCCCTACGTAGCAAAATTAAGCGTGGACAATTATTTGAGGAAAAGCACTGGCGCAGAGCGCAGGACGGGCGTTTACTCATACATGTAGAAAATTTTAACGACTGGCTTAAACAGTAACACTAATAAATATGATAACAGTAAAAATTATTGAAGATTCAATCGCCAATGGCGTACGTATTACAACAGCAGAACTAGAGTACCCTAGATTCATTCACGCGGAGCTTATGACTCATCGTGTCTTTTCACGAAACAGTGCAAGCTCGCGCGCTATACCAACAAAGAAAATGAGACAACAAGTATGGAATACGCCAGAGTTGCCAATACACTGGGGCGCGAACCAGAGTGGTATGCAAGCCCAGACGACTTTAAAGACCCTCCCGTCATCCTTAGCCCGCGCTTTGTGGAAAGGTGCATCGAAAGCGGCATGCATGTTTCATTGGGGGATGGAAAAGGTAAAGCTACACAAGCAAGTCTCGAATCGTATATTAGAAACCTTCCAGACAATGAAGGTAGTGGTTACATCGACGGAGTGGGCGAATTTCTTATGGTTACGCGACCACAAAGACGCACAACCGGAGATACGTGAACTCGCACGTCAAATAAGCACGGCCTTAAATAACAGTGTTGCTAATGAACTAGGCTATAAGGAGTGGCACTTACCGTACATAACTGACGAAATGCGTGAGTGCTACGAGCTACAAGAGCTACTAATTCTTTCTGTCTCGTGCTGCGCACAGGCTAGCTACCGTACGCTTGATATGTCGTTCGAGAAGGCATTGCGCATCTTTAAGTCACTAACATCGGGCGACCGTGTTCATGCCTCCCCATTCGAGCATCAAGCTACACCGATACCTACATATCACAAATTAACGAAGGCCAAAGCTAAACGTATTGGCGTTACGCATTTTGACGTAGATGGTGGTCGTTGGTCGGGTAACTTTCGTGGTTGGATTCAGCATAGGCAGCTGATTAAGGGGCATGTGGTGAGCTAGTAATTGAATGTGCCCATACGAGCGGTCTTAAAAGGGTGTCAACTAACTCATATTCATCAATGATAGTTCACATTTACCCGAGATAATCATGTAACATAAGGTTGAAAATGGAACTTTAAAAAATCAGGTTAAAATAATGGAAACAATAGAAAACCTTATAAAAAACGATATATTGATTAATATAGATCGCTCGGAAAGCTGTATTACCTTCCCCACCATAGACGCTAGAAAATTAGCAGTTTACATGGTGGCAGCAGCCAACTCGGCTGGCCAACATTTTATTATTGGAGTTAATGCGTACGATATTATAGGTATAAGCTCTAAAACTATAAAACAGATTTATGAAGAAGCAAAAAGCTTGTGTGAAGGCTTTGAACCGACTTTAACGGAAGTATCCAATGTTAGAGCTTCTAATATAGCAATCATTACAGTTAACCCGAAAGATAAGCTTTGCAGTCTTCAGGGTGAGGTATATGAGCTAATCGACAAAAAACCATATTTAATGCCTGAGCCAAAAATCTTACAAAAAATAGGCTTAGCCTTAAACTCAGACCTCATAAACTCACTCGCAACACAGATCTCCGACCAATCGATAACTATACACGAATTAAGGGATACACTAAATAAATCATATAGCTGGAGAAAACAATGGAAAGGATGGGTACTAGGTGCTCTAGTTGGTTTTTTTATCTCTGAAATTTTTAAACTAATTTTTCGTATACTATGACGTAATTCGCAGGATTCTTTGAATAACTGATACAGCTTAAATTAGACCAAAGTAAAGGTCCCATCGCAACGAGATAGGACCTTTACAAGAAGCTACTAATGAAAAATAATTTCTATTCCTAGTGCCTAACGAGCTAAATTAAACTCAATTTTTTGTTACTTTATAAAGCTCTAGCACAGCCTTTATTTCTCTCGCCTGACTAATGGAAATCTCCTTCGTCGAGCTGTACTTACCACTAAACCTTACTTTACCACCGCCGTTAGACAAATCATCTATGATTTTACTTTCTAGCTCCCCCATACTAATGTCGACGTATTCCCACACTTTTCCTCCAGCATTGTTTTTGGTGATGTCGGAGTAACTATATTTTCTTTCATAAGTATTTGAATTAGATATAATCTTGATACTTTCAAAAAATATCCAATCATATCCTGTATACATGGCCTTGAAGCGTAACCATTTAGAAGATATTTTGCTGCCGAAGTAAGGGTATACATTCAGTTCTTGGTTTGATTTAGGCTTGATCCACCATTGCTTTTCAAAATCATCAAAACGCATATTTAAATATTGGAATTGGGCAAATGCAGCGTCACGATCCTTCACCCCAACGTAGCTTTGAAGGTATTGCAAACGCTCGTCAAGCTCATTCTTACTTAATGTTTCACCATTGCTCAAGTTTACCTTTATAGAGCCTCCGTATAACTGAGTGCTATTCATTTTTACGCTTAATCCGTCCATTAGCGGGCTACCTAGTGAAGCGGAAGTCATTTTATATTTTTCATAATCAAGTAAAAAAAGCGAAGACTCTATAGGGTCTTTGTCTTTATAAACTTTACTTAGCTTTAAAACTAACTTCTCATCAGTTTCCATTGCCACGATGTAGCCTACATAGTAATTATCTTCGAAGCTAGGTTTTGAGCTGTACATAAACCCCTTAATTCCAGAGTAATCATCTAGCCTTTTTGAACAAATGCTCTGATAAAAGCTATCACACAAACCATATAATTCATCGCCAGATGATATAGCACCACCAATCATGAAAACTCTCTTTCCCTCAGAAAGCTGAGCAAAGAGCTCAGGCGACATTTTATTTTTTTGTGGTGAGGTTTGACATCCCATCAATACGAGAAAAAATAAGCTAATTAGTACTCTAATTCCATTGCCTTTCCACTTACTTCTAAGAGCTCGATTTATTAACATAAATAGTCCTTTATTAGTTGTCATCTTAAGAATAATTTATAGCATAAACTAAGAATTATAATACTCAGAATTACAGTATTTTATATCTAATGTAATAAGAATTAAATATACGGTTTAAATTAAAAATTAACTTCGATTATATAGACCAACCCTCTCTAAGCCAAACCTGCCTTCGGCCTATGCATTCTTATCGACTGTGTAACAACACCTTCAACGCAATATTCGTCAGTTGCCTTTATTTTGACTGGCTTATAATCTGGGCTAGCAGACACAAGCTGGTTGTTCTTCATATCTGCTATTTTGCATATGAACAGACCGTTGTAGCAGGCTACGATGACGTCATAATGTTTAACGTCTTGAGCCCTATCGATAATTAATATATCACCATCATATATCCCTACGCCCTCCATACTTCTGCCACTGGCGCGGCCAATGAACGTAGAGTCTTTGATGAAAGTAGAATCAAGCGTATTTTCCAAGTCCGTGAGTTGAGGACCAACTTGGGCGTTTTCTGTGAGCATTACGATAAAGCCTCATAAAACACCAAACAATACACTGTATAAAAACACAGTTCAAGTTTGCTAACGCACGTGATTTAACTCGATGGCGGTCGTTGGAAGTGTAATTTAGTAAGTGGTGAACTTCGGACTTGAATTCACGGGTAATTAAAGGGGTGCAGTTTTCAATTAATAATTTTCAACCCCTTTTGCAGGGCGTGTAAATTAAAAAGTCGAATTTTACAAATAAAAAAGTAAGGCTATACTAAATCCATTGATAATTTATTTTATATTAAAAATCGAAATGGATGACAGTACACAAACAGAAAACTTGAAAAGTATACTCAAAGAGAATTTAAATAATATTTCTATTCACCTAGATAATTCTGAAGAAAAATGGAAAGTTCTATATAAATATTCAAGACAATCCCTCGATGAAGAAGTAAATAGGTATCAATTGCTGGACGCAAAAGCAGTTAAGCTTCTTAATACGACATCAATAGCTTTGACCATTTTTTTAGCTTTTTTAAATTGGCTCATTAGTCTCAGTAATAATACCTTTTCTATTTATGTCTATCTACTTTCTTCTGCTGCGTTTTTAACTATATCAATTTCTTGGTTTTATTATTTTAGATCAATGAGGCTAACTAAAGTTCCTAGGATGCCCCTAGAGGCCAATACTCTTGAGTTATTTAAAGCTGAAAAGCTCTGTGATATCTATATTGCGTTACACAAAACATGCCTCAGCTCAGTTGAGGACAGCTGCGAAATAAACGAAAAAAAAGCATCTTATCTTAAATTAGGGTACAATTTTACAGCATTATCGAGCGCACTAATATTAATGTTTGTGTGTTCGGCTACTTATGAAAAAACACAGCTAAAAAATACTTTTAAAAATAATATCAAAGGAGCGTTTATGTCAGAAAAAAAAGACAATCGGGAAAAAGAATCTAATGAGCCTAACTTTGACATAGTAGCCCCGAAGTATAAATTAGTTACAAATGACAAGGATAAGGCGGCTTCAGAAAAATCTAAGGACTCAGAAAATTAAGTTTTTCCTACCCTTAATTTTATAAATGGAGAGCCAAATTGGACTATAAAAAAATACATTTTTACGACCAATATGATTGTGGTCAAGGAACATTCATGTCTATGAGCGGTGGCTATACGCTTTTTAATACAGAGGACACCGAAAAATATATTCTGCGGTTTTCAAACCACGATAAGCTTTTTATATCGATAAATATATCAGATGGCATTACTGTTACAATATCAACGGATGACTTAACTAATTCGCTGGAATTTGATGCCCTAAGCTTCAGCAACGATGATTTTTTAGACGAGTCAGTTGAGAAGCAGTTAGGTTCATTCACTAGTTGTTCTAGACGCTTAATTGCTTTGCGCCACGCAATTTTTGGCCTACTACACAGTGGCCCCTTCACTGAATATAGAGGTCAGTTTAAGATAATTAACTAGTCCTCTACTTTTTAAAAATTCAGCGAATACTATTAATATTAAAAGGATTTACTCATGAAATATCTTGTTATTTTCTCGCTATCATTTTTCTCGCAATACACCCTAGCAAATTTTCGAGCGGTAATAGATATGGAAGCATACAATTTCCCTCCTCCAACGAGCTCTATACATAAAGTAATTCATAAGTATAAAAAGGGTGATTTTGTTGAATTAGAGTTTGGTGATTGTAGTCTTGCTTTTTGCTCTGTAATAGCGCCTAATGGCAAATCAGCATGGATTTTTGACTTTCAGATTACTGATAAGACTGATTTAGAGAAAGCTCATCAAGACTACATAATGGCTGGATACGACAGTTGGGATGATATAGATTTCGCGGTTTGGGGCTCAGTCAAAGAGGATATTAATAAACTTGACAGTTGTGCTTTAAGGCTAGCGCATGGAGTTAACTATAACCCGAATACTGACTGGCCAGCTTATTGTAATACATTTAAAACTACTAGACAGGTTAGAGACCGAGTAGACACAATCAAAGAGATAATGAGTGACTTCGCTAATGACTCTGCAGAACTTCAAAATATAAAAGCAGGCAGGGTTTGGATAGGTGCTACAAAAGACGCTGTGATAGCTGCTTGGGGAAGCCCTTTAGACATAAACAAAACTATTACTGCCAATGGGGAAAGAGAACAATGGGTCTTTCGTAACAATAACTACATTTATTTATCTAATGGAGTAGTTAGCGCAATTCAAAAGTAGCGGATATTGAGCCAATAATCCACTTACAACTACATTATGAGTTGTAACAATATGTGCTAGAAAATTGTTCCTTCTAGCACCTGATTTTTACTGTGAAATTAATTTACTTCACAATTGATTAAATTCTTTAGCTCTTTCTTTCAATTCCCTGATATTCGCAGAAAGCTTTATAAGATCTAACGAACTAACGCTGCTAAGTTTTGGCCTCAACTTAAGCCTTGATATTTCATATTTAGCGTCTCTAGCTTCCCAATCCAAAAAAACGTCAGCTAAACAGTTTTTTCCCTTCGACAGATCTAATTTTTCGTTTGCCTTTAAAGGAAGTTTGCGTCCTGTTAATGATAAGATTAGAGCCTTAGTCTCTGATGCCGGTGTGGTATCAAGATATATATCATTAGCATCTACTAGACTTTTACTGAGTGTAGATAGCTCTTCACCCGAGCTTTTGGCGAAAAAAGTAATATCTATATACAATTCCTCAACTATTTCATCCCCCATATTTACTAAATAACCTTTGTAGCAAGCCCTTTCTCTTCCATCATCAAACTGATTTGTTTTGTAAATAGAGAAATTATTTAGAATAAGATTTTCTTTTAAATATGAATCTCGAAGTTGCTCGACTCGATTTTTCTCAGCTTTATATTGTTCTATTTGTTTCCGCTTTTTTTCAAATTCAGTCTGTAAACTTTTTAAATTAGCTAATTCATGCTTTGAGAGTGGACTGAGAGGCGGTTTTGTATCAAAGCATGATACAAGGAATATGCTTCCGACAAGCCCAATGATGATCCTTTTCATTAATACTCCTAATTAATATTCTGGACAAGAAATTTTTTTATAATGTACTTTAACATATGATAAAACATTTAGCCTTCACAAGCTTGAAAGTTTAAATGTGCGTAATCTATTGATAGCACAATAAGGTGAAACTGCACTAATTGAACTCTACATAGAAGTAAGTCTTTAGGAAACTACCTTCCTCGAGCACCAAATTAAACACACCAATCCTTAGCCTTAGTTCCGCCGGCATAAGCCACTCCTAAACCTGAGCTAATTATAATTTCAGTCAGGTTTTTGTTGTCCACGTATACGTCAGCAACTATCCTAAAATACTTACCACGCTTTGTATTCCTAAGCTCAATAACCTTTGCCGAACGTAAAGCTTCAACGGTTACTTGCTTTGCTTGGCGAGCTAGATCTTTTTCTTGTTTACACTTGCCGCGCATCTCTGGTGTATCGACACCAGCTACTCGAATGCCGATTCGCTCCCCTATTAAGGAATGAAGTCCTCTTATATTAGCTCTGAAAGTATCTCCGTCATAGATAGAGGTTACTTCTGAGACTATCAAGGTGCCATGATTCTTGTTTCTTATACTTTCAGCGTTAGCTGTGAAGGACAACAAAAGTAATAAAGCGAATAATCTCACGCGGCCTCTTAATGATGTTAACTGATGATTTTGTACCAATTTAAGTTAAGAACTTAAAACTTGCAACTTCTGTCGTTCGGTGATGACTACGAATACTTAAGCTTCAATTTTAAACGCTCGGCGTTTTTAGAGTTTCGAAGGTAGAAAAAGTGGGGCCACTGTGGGTCCATTTCGGGTCTATTTTTGGGGATGGGTCCATGCTGGGTCTGTACCGATTATAAGCTTTGATAACTTATGTCTACGCTACAGCCCAGCAAAAACGGGGGGTATTAAATTATGCTAACCTATGTAAAACTCATCTTCTAAAACATATCTTGATAGGAGTGGGTTGTATTAAACGAAATTGCTTTATCAAAACCAGGAAGCTCTATTCCGTCTTCGCCAATTACAATATCGTTATCGTCAATGGCGCCATCACCAAAACGATATACTAATTCGTACTTACCAAGGTCAGCTTGCGCTTTATAGGTATTTTGCGCAGCAACAACGGATGTATTTTTATCAGCGTAATCACTCATCGCTTTTTCACCATGGCGCTTAGCAAGCATTTGTAGTGTTACTTTAGCGCTAAGTACTGTAGCTGTGGCGTTATTACCGCCAAAACCTTTTGAGTTTATAAAGGCTATGTCCATGTCGCCACAGTCGTAATGACTGTTACGTATATCTAAGTGATCTGCATAAACATCGTCGGCAACTTTATCTATGGTAGTAATACCCGGCATAATATTATGGCTAAATACACCCAGCGCTATAGCGAGCTGATCGCCACTGGCGGGGGCAATTG
>PJEL010001470.1_pt1 | contig 23712 bp, 18 predicted proteins | sample 1853271 | NCBI WGS metagenome assembly PJEL01 (sample SAMN08108733, study PRJNA415343) | Invertebrate metagenome, whole genome shotgun sequencing project. | host: Globobulimina | place: Sweden: Gullmar Fjord | collected 2015-08
CTCGCTTAAGAATTTCATAAGCTGGATGCGATTTGTCTTCAGAACTTTTCTCAAGCGAGTCAATACTTGCCATTCGCGTAAGTTCGTCAAATACTGGACTGGACCCTGTTTTTGGTTTGGGCCAGAGTGAAGCAAGAATATCAGCCATTACAGCGGCATTATTTCCTTCCATTGCTAAGTCATATTCAAGTGTTTTATATTAACTAACAAATAATCGAGAATTATCAGATTTTGAAATGGTTTCGACTAATAGAAGTGCATGATTTGTTCCATCAGGTATATCGTTATCAAAAGGCTTTATGGGTATTGAAACTTTATTTCCTTCTCGATCAGTTACACTCGAAATTTTAGGTGGATCTAGGTCAGTTATACCTGAACAACGGATAGGAATATTTATACCATCTTGATCATCTTCATCCTCAAGATCTGTGAGGTTGCAGTAGAATCTCATAAAATGTTTAAAATATATTCCATTTAAGTTTATGGTCGATATACCTTGATCCTCAAGGCTTCTTTTACCTATAACTTGATTCTTAAGAATTTCTTTCGCTAACACAGGTATTAACATTTGCTCAGCAATACCTTCAACGAGTATTACACCACTAGCAAAGAGTAGATTTGATTTCGTAACGTCCAGCCAACGATTAATAAACTGCTTACTTGTATCTGGAACATCGCATAAACGCAGAGGTGTCGCTATAGGAGGTGTCGACCTAGACAAATGGATAATAGAATCAATATCTACTGAAGAGGCTAAAACCGTTGAATGGCTTGTCACTACGACCTGAACATTATTATCATCATTAGCTACTGATTTTAAATGGTCTAGTAATCTAATCTGTAATTGAGGGTGTAAATGAGCCTCAGGTTCCTCAATTAGCAACAATTTGAATAGAAGGCCTTCTTCTTCGTCAATATCATCTAATGTTAACTCTGCTAAAATTGAAGCTATATACAATAAATTATTATACCCAAGACTATTTTGGCTTAGACTTCTAAATAACCCTTGATCTTGCTCTGACATATCAGGAAAAAACAACAAAGTGAGGCTTTCTACTATCTTTGTAAAATCACTTTCAGCAAACTGAATCCGTGTACTTTGCCCAAAGTGATGACCTATTGCCTTACCTAGATGTTCTGAAATTAATGCATTTGCCTTTTTAATACTTAGCTGCTCATCGGTAGCTAAAGTTTCATTAAAGCTTTTGAATTTTTCTTCTAACGGATGAGCCTCTTCATTTTTACGACATTCTTTTAATTCATTGCGATTAATAGCTTTGAGTAATTTAGAAAGTCTAGATTGCCTACCATTAGTTAGTTTTGATTCAGCATCGCGCAAGGGAGGTAGATAAATACATTGGATTAATTCAACCAACTCTGGATCAAATTGAGAACCTTTTGCAGTACCACCCCACATAGTTCTTTTATAACGTCCTCTTTTCTCTTTATTTTCGGCTTGTAAATTTAAGGTTGCTCTATCTGTGCCTCCAGTCCAAGGTAAAAGTGCAACTTTCTCTTTAAGCTTAAGACCTTCAAAATCAGCCTTAATTACAAAATCAGTAGCAGCTACAGCCCCAAATTGAAATGCACAAAAGAAATCATCGTTACTTATACTGTATCTACCAGACTCCGAGTCTTGAAATAGCTGTCTGATCGCACTAATGATTGCAGTTTTTCCTGCACCATTTTCACCGACAATGACATTAAGTCCATCACCAAAAGAAATATCGAACGCTTCGTAAAAACAGCGAAAACCAGTTACTTTCAAATTACTTAAGTACATACATTTCTCATAAAATTTAATTTCTTTTGGCAGTCGCTAATTCTTCGAATTCTTCTTTTCATTAAGATGCTTCAGATTAGCTCTTACAACCTCATCACCCGGATCAACTTCCAAAGCTTTCTCATAATACTTCCTAGCTTCGTCATACCGTTTAGTCGCACCATACAACGACCCTAAATTGGCGTAGCCATAAACCTTGTTCGGATAATACTGAATCAATGCTTCAGAAACGTTAATGAACAAACGATCGCCCTCTCCCGACTCCAATCGAAATAACATCGCAGTACGAGGCAACAAGCCTTGAATCATGAATTCTTCAGGATCACCTTCCATAGAGCCGACTTTTCCCCACTGCCATTTATTATCGATTTTTTTTGAGGTTTTAAGCATGCTGATTAATTGATCGGCCATAACAGAATGCTCACCGATATTTTGAGCAATAGAGGCTATGCCGAAATGGATATCGAGCTGATTTGGGAAGTACTTGAGGTTATCTTGTGCAATACGAAGCGATTCAAGAATAGAGACTTCATCGAAGCTGATGACTTCACGAAGAAATCCTTTTGTATTGTTGCCATCAAGCGAGGTAAGTTCAAAATCACCTTTCTTAGCTTCGCCTAAGCCCGTCGTAAAATGAGTAGTACGTGCTTTGTCAAAACTGTAGTTCAGCAATAACACGGTGTAATCAGGATCTGTGGTGGCGGTGGCTCTTTCTTCTGCTAGATAGGTTTCTACGACGTCAAAGTTCTTTTGCTTGAGATTGTCGAGAAGGTAATTGAATTCATCTTGTTCTAGTGCGCAAGCACTATAAGAACACAGCCATAGAGAGAGGCATAACAGTAGGTACTTCACGGAAAATCCTTTTAATCGTTGCCAAGCCTATAAGGCAGACACGTGTAGTTATCCGTCCAGTGTAACCAATAATTTTATCAATGTTAATGCCTTATAGAGCTTAAGGGTTTTCATTTGGGTCAATTCAGATCAAGTCTTCTACTCGATTACTAAAAACGTTTCAGCTGAAACGTTTTTTACTCGCACTCAGCAACCCATCAATCGCCATTCCCAAATCCATAGATTCACCAGCCCACTTAGTAACAGCCGTCTTTTCATCTATCGAGTTATAGATCAACCTAGGAATCGTCTTACCCAGCTCAGCAGGATCACAGCAAGCACAGGGAAACTTAGCGGGGTTGGCAGCTATAACATGCTCGTCATTTTTATTATTAGAAGTACGGTTAAACGGCGCATTAAGATAACGATCTACTTTAGAAAAACATAAGCGCTCGGCAAACCGCTGTGGCTTGCTAGCGGTTGCTGGCTGAGTCACTGGCTTAAGTGAAAGGAAGAACGAGCCTTTATGTAATCCCCTATGATGATGCCGACATAACGTCACTAAATTATCCAGCTTAGTATTACCGCCATCGGCCCAGTGCTTTATATGATGACCTTCAACATATCGGGTTTCACTACAGCCTGGAAACTGGCAACCGCCGTCACGAATCGCTAATGCACGCGACATGGCGGGGGGAATAATTCGTGAGCGTCGGCCAATGTTCAATACATTGCCTACGCTATCTTCTTCTACAACCAGTAAGCCCGCATCACAGGCCATACGACGCGCTGCGTTGGGTATTAACCACCTGCCATCTAAGCTAACTCCTAGACCAGCCCTTGAATCAGTTTCTGCCGCATTGTGTAGCGAGCCAGCTCGTACATGCATAATTAGCTGGCAACGCTCTGCGCCTTTTAGGGAGCTGATTGAATCGATAGAAGACGAATTATTTGCAGAGGCGAGGTAATGCTCTGTTATTGCAATTAACGCATCGGCCCTGCGCTGAGGGAAAGTAAGTTTCTCTTCTGTCTTTTCTTCAAGTATCTGGTTCATCGAAAACGTTTCAGCTGAAACGCTTTTTGCACTATCTTGAGGCGCTTCACAACCAACATTGGCTAATCGATCACCGAGTTCTTTAAGCGCCTTTGCAATTAAGCCGCCTTCTTCGGCGGGTAACCTAGCTTTTATAATCCACATGCCATCATCGTCTTGATAACAACTCACGCTGCGGCTTTCTTGCTGTAAATCGTCTTGTTGTTGCTCTTGTCTTTTTAACTGCTGATCTTCACTTAGCCCAAGGTCTGCTGCATTGAAATCTTCTTGTTTATCGGCGATACGACTAACGGTTCGAGATGCCTTAACCAAAACTTCCACATGATGCACTGTGCCGCCGTTCTAACACAGGAGAGTGCGATGTTTAATAAATAGGATTCGTTTTCTTCAGTGGCGATTCTAACCTTCTCGCGAGCTGGATTCATTTATAGGCCACACTTCCAATTTGTAGCCATAACCTGACCAAGCTTGTCTGCGGTCGAATTCTGCAATGAGTTTTAAGAAACGATAGTTAGCAGGATTGATTTGGCCCGCGAGTGTGGTGATTTGATCTTCGAGCTGCTGGTTGCTTTGGATATTCACGGCGGGGGTCGTTTATGTGGTCAAGAGGGCCTTCGCTAACTCCTTCAAGAAAGCCTTCGTGATCTACAATTTTTAATTTGTATATAACGCCACCACAAGCTAATATAAAACGGAATAATTACAGTTTTAGAACCTATATTCATTTTAGCTCATAGTGATGATTAAGAAGCAGAAAACAACTATTTTTATAGACTATTTACTGCTAATAATTAATTAAACAGAGCAAATAATATCGAAATCATTATAAAAAAATAATTTCTTATTAGGTTTTTCACGAATATAAAAAAGGCACTCTCTGGTGCCTTTATATTTTGTTGTTCTTTCATGCTTAGCTAAAGTTTAGAGATTCTTAATAAAAAGGAATCTCTCTTTTTAGTAATATACGCCACTCGTCTGCTGCACTATATCGCCAAGTATTACCTAGATAGCTATTATTCACACCAAAGCGGCCACCTAATATCCACAAATAACCATCTTTAGAAACTAACTGTGAATTTTGCAATTTTTTTGGCAAACGATACTCATCAGAAGCAACTTCTATCCAAGTAGTAGCATCCATCGAGCTCAGCAGTTTTCCATGATAGGTATACATAAATAACACCCCATTATGGATTGCAACTTCATTATGGTAATCAGCCCACTGAGAGATTGTCCCAGCTTGACTCCATACTGCTGGAGTTTCTATACCTGCAGTATAAATCTTAGCACCATCAAATATCCATAATTTATTGTTAAAATATTCTGCATCAGGACGCTGTTCTTGCTTATACCCAGCAGATGACGTTATTAAGTTCCAAGTATCACCATCAGTCGAGCGCCAAACATCTTTTAGATTCCAAAATCCATTATCATCATCTCCACCCATTAAATACAGGGCATCATCTGTGGCAACAACCATGTGCCCTTCGCGTTTCGTAAAGGCTGCATTTTCCGTGACAAGCGTCCAGCTACTACCATCATCACTTACCCAAACGTCATTTGATAGGCCGCTGCTAGTATCACCAGCAATAACCCAAAGGCGCCCTTTAAACTCTGTTAGAGTATGATTTTTACGAGTACCAAATGGTGCTGTTTCACTAACAAGCTGCCATTGAATACCATCAGAAGATTTGTAAATTTCTCCACTGGTCTGCTCAGCAGCAGCGCCTCCTATAAGCCAAAATTCCCCGTTAAAATTTACAGCTCTATGAGCATAGCGTGAAGAATAAGATGTCTTAGGCTTATTTACTTCTTCCCAGTCAATGGCATTTTCAGAAAATAGTAATCCGTCCTCTCCGGTAACCCAAAGTTTGTTTTTAAGTACAAACAAATTTTGATGCTGTTTATTATTAAGTTTTTCATCTTCACTTAATTTACTCCAAGTAACCAGATCATCAGATTGCCATACATCTTTTTTGGAATAAGGAAATGAATCAATTCCATACCCCCCTACTAATACCCACTTGCCATTAAAGAATGAAACATCCATTCCATATCGAGCACCAAATGGGTTTGTATCAGATTCTCGCTTCCACTTCATTCCATCAAATGACCATGTATCTTTATGATCATTTGAAATACCACTCTTTCCACCAATGATAAATATTTTATCTTCGAATACGACAGCTTTATGATTTGCTCTTCTACCAAAAGGTGCAAAATCTGTCTCTAGATCCCAAAACCTACCATTACTAGAAGACCACACATCAGCCTCATACCCTGAGTTACTCTTACCACCAATCAACCAAAGCTTATCTTTAAAGGCAACAACCTGATGCCCTGATCTCCCATTAAGAATAACCGTGCGATTATGTAAAACGTCCTCTATGTCTGATTCATATTTCCAAGAAAGACCATCATAAGAAGACAAAACCTGACTGGAGTAATCACCATTATTATTAACACCAGCAATCATCCATAATTGATTATTGAATTCGACAATTTGATGCCCTTTTCTGTGTCCAAAGGTTGTTTCAACAGTACTCCCTTGCCAATACTCCCCGTCATTCGAACGGCTAAGTCGATTACCGTCATAAGTTAGGACTTTTCCATTAAAAACAATTGTCTGATTATTTGGATAAGTATTAATCCCAGCATTAAGAGCTAATAAGGAATCCGGACTTGTAATTCCTGAGTTTGCTTTAACCTTTGCAAATGCAATGTTATCACGGTTAAAGGCCGTATCTGTAATTGTACTGCCATCCAACGCATTAACTTGACCCAAGCTACAAGCAGCATAGTTATCTAAATCACAATTTTCTTGACGAGAGCGATATAGTAAATCACCTGGGCGAGCAGCCGCTAATGTAATGATTGAATCTTCCCCACCTTGCCAAACAACTAGCGATACAGGCAGAGGAACTATTTCAAACTCACCAAGACTCAACGGCTCTGATTGATTATCAGCCGGATCTGTAACCATAAGATTGCAATCAGTATATCTACCAACTAAAAGCTCATTCATTACTACGTTATTCTGTCCTTTAACAGCATTCATCAACTCAGAATCACAGCTACCTGAAAAAGTAATTGTTCCCACTTCTGTGCTGCTAAATATTAATGAGGGTGATTTATTATCTGTTTTCTCTGGTAAAGCTTGAGTTAAGGCTAGCTGAGGCTTAGTCGTATCGATTTTAAAAGGTGGCAAGGTTAGCCAATCAGAAAAATTTCTCAGGCTATCAAGCGCTCTAATTTTACAGTCTGTATATTCGCCATCTACCAATTGAGCTAAATCAATGGCATTTGAGCCCGTTATAATATTTTGCGTAGTAGAAATACAAGCACCTTCGTATTCCAAACTAGCATTTTCGTTCGTACTAATTACAACCTGTGGCGTATTATCCGACGTAATAGCGGAAATTGCTTTCGTAATGTCTAACTCAGGTCCTAATGTATCAATTATAAAAGCCGTTATATCTATGTTTGATGAAGAATTTCCAGCCAAATCTGTTAACTTGATTTGACAATTCCCTGTTGAAATATTTCCTTCTATCTCTGCTGTAATAGCAAGAGTTTGATCTCCAGATAAATATTGAGTTTCCGGTACTTGGCAATCTCCTGTTGCGAAGAATATTCCTTGCTCACTTAACCTGAGATTAAGCTGGTTGATTCGACTATTCGTAGGTGATGTTACTGGCGATATTTCATCTATCCTTGGAGCTGTATCATCAATAGTAAAGGGGGCTATCAATACAGACTGCGAGGTATTTCCCGCACGATCAGTAGCAATTAAAGTACAATTATTAAAAACTCCTTCACCTAGAATGGCTAAAGCAATTGAAGTTGTTCCAGCTACTCCATCTGCCGAGGGAAGAGCAGCACACTCATTAGATAAAGCAATAGTTACGAACTCATTGGCAGACACAAGTATTTCTGCATCCTTACTTTTCGTATATCGATTCACATTAGTTGGAATCGATATACTAGGAGCTTGGCTATCAACCGTGAATTTATTCACCTCAAGTCGATTAGATAAATTTCCAGCTAAATCAATTATTTCTATCTGACAGTCGCTATAAGAGCCATCAGCTAGATCATTAAATTGAATTACGTTATCACCTTTATTTACTTCCTTATTATCTGACTGGCATTGACCAGACATAGATAGCCTGCCTTTTTCATTTGAGTGGAACTCAAATTCAGGATGTGCACTCGATAAAAATTCAGAGATTCGATATTGAGTCTGAAGAACGGGAGCACTCGTGTCTATCTCAAACGTAGGTAAAGGAATTGATTGGGACTCACCACTATCAGACACAAAAGTAGCGACGCAATTGCTATACACCCCATCACTAATCTCTGGTAGCGTTATACTATTCAAGCCAGTATTAACTCTTATATTTTCTACTGCACATGAATCATTTATTGATAAGCGCCCATCAACATTACTTTTCACTGTAAGAACAGGTTGTGTCTTTGAAGATAATGGAGGAATAGAAAGCTCAAAACTGATTGATTGCTGCGGACTCTGTTCGTCAGCAGTATCTCCGCCGCCTCCACCACCGCCACCACCGCCTCCGCCACCACAAGCGACTAACTGCAATAAAAGTATAAATGCGATGCCAAATTTTAGTGACCACATGGCTGAAGAGCTCCTTTAACAACCGTTCTATAATTGGCGCGGATTCTATACTTTTTTAGTCCTACTTACCATGAACATTTCTATCAACTAGAAATTTTAGAACACCTCGGAATCTATTAGCACCGAGGTCTATATTTTCTTAAGTTATGATCATTTAATAAGCCGCCACCAACGCATCACAGGCTTGATGTGGATTACCTGTCGCATCATAACTTTTCACCCATTCGCCATAATTGTGCACCACAGGAATATCTTCTGGGTGAAAACTCGGTTTAAAGTAGCGCAGTAGGTTCGGAGCAAAGAATGAGAAAAGGCCTTTTCTTGGACCATACAGCCATGGAATTTTTTTAATAAAAATTTTACGGCGCTGCCACTTAGAAAACCATCAGCTTCTAACATCTGATCGGCAAAGTGGAACATAAAATGAGAGATAATCTTGGTCGCGCGAACCATAGCTGTAGCACGTTTCCAGTAACTCACTTTCGCGACATCTTTCATTACGTGAAGGGACCAATCTGTGCTCCATTTCTTCAATGGCATGCCATGCAAACAAAGCTCTCATTTTAGGGTGCATGCCCGCAGTGGTTTCTTTATTCGTGAAGTAAGTATCGGCCAGCAACGCAGTAAAGTATTCTATTGCTGCCGTTATCGCGAGGTTATATTCTGCTGACCATTTGCGTTCGTCTTCTTTGGTTTTGTCTTTATGCTCGGCTAATAAACGTTCCATTGGCATTCCCTGCTTAGCCAATAGATTATTATATTTAGTATGCGCAATGCCGTGTTGGGCTTCTTGCACTGTAAATTCTTTTACTTCGTGTATTAGATTTTCGTCTTTAATCTGATCACGAAAAGCACGCACACTAGAGATAAAGTAGCGCTTACCTTCTGGAAAAGTCGACTGCAAAGCATCGTGTATGCGCGTTTTAAATGGATCGTTGGAGTGCCAGTATTTTGGAATACTGCCATCTAAGCCAAAATCAATATCTTTGCGCGCTTCAATTTCTGGTTGAGTTGTTTTTGTCATTATTTTTCTCCCATTGCAGATAACAGTTCGTAATGTTTTGGGTCACGCAGGTCGCTCATCTCACGATGCAATATCCAATTGCGTAACTTCAGTGGTAACAGTGTTAAAAAACGCAGCAAAGAGGATTGATAACCAAATACCATGCGTTGTTTGTCGGCTTTAATGCCGTCGATCACGATTCGTACTGCGGTTAATGGACTGGTTTTCAAATACTTTTCTTCAAACTCAGCGCCATTTTTAGAATCATTAGCAATATTGGTTTTGATACCACCATTATCGGGCATGGATGATAAAATTCTCTTCCTCTATGCCCAAGGCATGACAACCCGAGAAATTTGCAAAACCTTTAAAGAATTATACTATGCTGATGTTTCAGCAAGCCTCATTTCAAAGGTCACTAACGCCGTTCTAGAACAGGTGGTGGAGTGGCAATCGCGCCCACTTGACCAGGTGTACCCTATTGTTTATTTAGACTGCATCGTGGTCAAAATTAGACAAGATAAGCAGGTGATAAATAAAGCTATTTATTTAGCATTAGGGGTTAATACAGAAGGCCATAAAGAGCTTTGGGGTATGTGGCTATCAGAAAATGAAGGCGCAAAGTTTTGGCTTGGGATTCTAACTGGGCTCAAAAAACGCGGATTAAAAGACATTCTAATTGCTTGCGTAGATGGGCTTAAAGGCTTTCCAGAAGCGATAGAGGCTGTACATTCAGCTCTGCATCGTCCATATGGTGCGCACTAGCATGAAATTTGTTCCTTGGAATGATTACAAAGAAGTGGCCGCCGATTTAAAGCGAGTTTATAAATCACCCACAGAAGAGGAGGCGCTGCGTGAGCTTGATAGTCTTGAAGATAAATGGTTGTCAAAGCATCCACAAATCAGCCGTCCATGGCGTCAGAACTGGGATAATTTAAACACATTTTTTGCCTATCCTGAGTCAATTCGAAAAGCGATTTACACGACGAACGCGATCGAATCGCTGAACAGTGTGATCAAAAAATCGATTTAAAAGCGTAAGCTATTTCCGCATGATGATTCAGCGAAAAAAGTTGTTTATCTTGCGACGCAGGAGGCGTCAAAGAACTGGACTATGCCGATTCGTAATTGGCGTTCTGCACTGAATCACTTTATGATTGTTTTTGAAACACGATTATCAGATCAGGTTTAACTAAAAGCAGATACACAGAGTTATTTACACTCTCGTTTTAGTTAGACTTACTGATTGAAATAAAACCCCTATTGGGCGGTTTTTTATGCTTATGTGTTATTTTCCTGAGAGAATAGATCGCCAGCTTCAGGCTCTAAAGGCTCCATATGGCTAAAATATAGTTTTGGTCTTTTGGAGCAGTGAGAACCCTTATCATCACGCCTATCTACCCTTGCAAAAATTCTGCATCTTGAAAAGATCAACAATTTATATTGAACAATGCTGCCGGTTTCAGGATAAGATGTAAGAATATGATCCATGTATTTGAACCCCATGGAGTTCGATGTTTTATTTTCTCGCGTGACTTCCCCTTCCAGTACCACTGAATCACCATGTTCTAATTCAGGAAAAAGAAGCTCATCCTCCTCTTCGTTCTCAGAAGAACAGAAAATTCCTTTTTGTTCCTTATTAATAGCCTCTTCATCAATCCCTTCTTCATCAATTGTAGCAATTACCAACTCCCTATCTGTTTCTATGAACTGAGCTAACTTATCCAGTACCATCGGTTCTGAGTTAATATATGAATCGAATATATTTTTAGGTATATACAAGTATTCACCCTGAGAATTAGGTACACCTATTATAGAATTATTATCAGTAAACTTGGGGTTCTCGAATTTTTTTAGAGACACCGAGCCTAAATGTTTTCCAATCCTGACAAACCACTTCAACGAATCAATTGACTTTAGAAATAGATCTTTCACGCCTACTTCAGAAAAATCATTCTCAGCCATCTTTTGAGCGGCCTTAGAGAAGTACGCAGTAGCCACTATAGCTAACCCCGCTTGAGCCCATTGCCCTACATTTTCGGGAATCAACAACTCCCATGATCCGTGTCGAATTTTGACCGGAATTTCAAAATCAAATTTTTTGATATCAGGTGATTGCTGGGATAAAAATGAACGAATTGCTGAGTCAGCACACAATAATGCTTCAGCCTGCTTACGAGCATCCATCATTCCATCTTCAACAAGCTTCCCACGGTACTTTATATATCCAATGTACTGATCTGACATACTCAAAAGGTATTCCTATTTTATATTCATCAAGTAGCTTAAATTCTGTTGCACAACCTCATCACTAGGATCAATCTCCAACGCCTTCTCATAATACTTCCTAGCTTTGTCATACTCTTTAGTAGCACCATACAACGATCCTAAATTGGCATAGCCATAAACCCTGTTCGGATAATACTGAATCAATGCTTCAGAAACGTTAATAAATAAACGATCACCCTCTTCCGATTCCAATCGAAATAACATAGCAGTACGAGGCAGCAAGCCTTGAATCATGAACTCTTCAGGATCCCCCTCCATAGAGCCGACTTTTCCCCACTGCCATTTATTATCAATTTCTTTAGAGGTTTTAAGCATGCTGATTAGCTGATCTGCCATAACAGAATACGCACCAATGTTTTGTGCAATCGTGACTATGCCAAAATGAATATCGAGTTGATTTGGAAATAATTTAAGATTGTTTTGAGCAGTATGAAGTGCTTTAAGAATGGTGATTTTATCTAGACTAACTTCTTCACGAATAAACCCTTTAACGCTTGGGTCATCTTGTTTAGTTAATTCTAAATCACCGGTCTGAGCTTCACCTTGCGCAACGATTGTTCGGACGGTACGCCCTTTGCCAAAATGGTAGTTCAAAAAGATAACGGTATAATCTGGATCAGTCTTGGCAGTCGCTTTGTTCTGCTCTAAATAGCTTTCTACAGCATCAAGTTGATTATCGCGGATGTGTTCGATGTAGGTATGAAATTGCTTTGCTTCCAGCGCTTGCGCGGTCTGAAAGCAGAGTAATAAAGATAGGCTTAATACCAGGCACTTCATAATAGGCACTTCACGGAAAATCCTTTTCGTCCGTGCCTGCTCTTAATGATGTAAAGCAGCAGACACTCGTAGTATCTGCTTATAGTAACTTATTAATATATGAGCGCAATGACTTAAAAGACGTAGGACTTTAAGCTTGAGCCAACTCAATAACCTTTAATAATGAACTCATTAGGTATAGCCATAAACAACGTTAATCTTGTTCAGCAATTATTGGCAAAGAATAACCGTCGGTTAGGGTTTCCATAAAGGCTACCAGAGCATCGACTTCTTCTGGAGTTAACTTTAAATCCCCTAACTCTTCATCATTCACATTTTCTTGCACTTCCGCTTGTGACCAACGCTGTTCCGTTAACGGTTTTTTACTATCAAGATCTCTTTCGTTATAAAATTCGACAACTTCTTTTAAGTTATCAAACAAACCATTATGTAAGTAAGGCGCTGTTTTAGCGATATTACGCAGAGTCGCTACTTTAAACTTGCCTTTCTCTTCATGGGCATTATTAATATGAGGATTATTGGCTAGGCCATTATCAATATACGCTAAACCTTGTGGATTAAATAAGTCATCCATTTTATAAAAGGCTAAATTTTTATTCGCTGGCTGACCAAGGTTATCGTAGCTGTAATCGGTAAATAACGGCTGTGGATTTTCTGCGCTGACTTGGCTTGGGTGGCAGGCGGCACAATTGCCTTTATCTTCCGCTTCAAACAATTCTAGCCCCCGTTTTTCTTGCGCTGTTAATTGCACCTTGCCCTGTAAATAATAATCATACTTTGAACTAAAGGTCGCAAATTCTGGCCCTTGTTCATACGCTACGATGGCCGCTGTAATCGCATTAAACGCCGCATCTGAATTCTGCCAAATGTTTGCGCCATAGAGCTGTTCAAATAACATTTTGTAATCTGAGTTTTTAACCTTCGCAACGACCTCTGCCATGGTTTTATTGCCCATTTCTAACGGGTTTAAAAAAGGACCTCCCGCTTGTTCTTGCAACGTTTTCGCACGACCATCATGAAAGAAGCCGCCCATCCATAACGATTCTTCTTTATTCCAAAATAAGTCGGGGTTAAATTTCACATAAGAAATCGAAGGCGCATTACGGTTACCAAAAAGACGAGCATTGGCCCCCGCACTCACCACTTGCCCAGGGTCTGCAAAGAAGTTTTCACTTTGGTGGCAGCTAGCGCAAGACTGGCCAATGGGAGAGGAAAGATTTTTATCCTGAAAGATGAGTTTACCCAAAGCGACTCTTAAGTTTGAGTCTGTGGTATCACTTTCAGGGGCTAACCCAGCAAAAGCAGATACGCTAAATGAAGCGCAAAAAATCAAAAAGATACGATGAATTAACATAACCAAGCTCTAATAAATACGACTGGCGAACATTATAGCTCAGTTGTCATGAATTTAAATAGTAATGATTATCAATAGTATTTTAAGAGCGGCAAAGTGTTCTATACTCTATGCACTTATTTAGTGCAAAATTGATAAGAAGGTTATGATAATCTTCTCATTTAATTTATTATAACGTTATTCCAATTCCAACAACGTTTTCGATTGCCTATTTCTACAACGTGATTCAACAAAGGATACCTTTATGGCTATTACCCGCCGGGATTTTTTAAATGGTGTAGCACTTACCATTGCCGCAGGCTTAACGCCGTTAAGCGCCATTCGCGCTAACCCTACGCAAAATTACCCGCCATTAAAAACGGGGATGCGAGGTAACCATCCGGGGTCTTTTGAAGCGGCGCATAAGTTGGCGCGTCAAGGCCATCGCTTTCCTATTGGCGGTCTTGGTGTTCAAGGCCAGTACGATTTGGTCGTTGTGGGGGGCGGTATCAGTGGTCTTTCGGCGGCGTGGTTTTATCGTCAGAAAAATCCGAATGCTAAAATTCTGATTCTTGATAACCATGATGATTTCGGCGGCCATGCTAAGCGTAACGAGTTTAAAGTAAACGGCGATACGTTGCTGAGCTACGGTGGCAGTGAGTCTTTCCAGTCGCCTGATATGCTTTTTAGTGAGCAAGTAAATGCTTTGATGGGTGATCTTGGTATCGAGACGGAAAAATTTAAGCGTTATTTCGATCGAGAGTTCTATTTTAAGCAAGGCTTAAGCCGCGGTACGTTCTTTGATAAAGCGCACTTTGGTATTGATAAAGTAGTGGGTGGTAGTCCTGAAATGGGGATTGCTGACGAGCTGCGTCCCGACTTATTAAATAGCCGACCATTAGAAGAATATCTAAACGATTTTCCGTTGCCAGAATCTGACCGCAAAGCTCTGATCACTCTGCACCTGAATCCTCCTAATTATTTAGCCGATATGCCTTACGATGAGAAAATCGATTATTTATGGGGCATTAGTTACTACACCTTTTTGAAAGATGTTGTTGGCCTTAGTGATACGGCGTTATTGTATTTCCGTTCGATGAGTAATGAGTTTTACGGTTATGGCATTGATTCCATTGCCGCATTGGATGCTCAGCAAGTGCGCTACCCAGGTTTTGATGCCATGGGGCTGCCAGAGCCAAGCGAAGAGGTGAAAGCGGAATTAGACGATCCTTATATTTATCACTTCCCGGATGGTAATGCTTCGGTTGCGCGCTTATTGGTACGTGGTTTAATTCCTGGTGTTGCTCCTGGCAATACGATGGAAGATGTTGTGATGGCCAAGTTTGATTACGACAAGCTTGATGTTGCCAGTAATAATGTACAGTTGCGTTTAAATAGCACCGTGGTTCGCGTCGATAATCCTAATGGCCCAGTTGATGTAGGCTATCTTGAAGAGGGTGTATTACGCAGAGTTCAGGGCCGTCATTGCATCATGGCTTGTTATAACATGATGATCCCATCCATCGTTCCTTCGTTGCCTGCTGCTCAGAAAGAAGCCTTAACTCGTAACGTTAAAGCGCCTTTGGTCTACGTGAAAGTTGTTCTGAAAAACTGGCAGGCCTTTAAGAAGCAAGGCATCCACATGGTATACAGCCCGACTGCGCCTTACAGTTTGGTTAAGCTTGATTACTCGGTCAGCATGGGTGATTACAAGCATACGTCGGGGCCAGATAAGCCGATTGTAGTACATATGGTGCAAGTACCAACGGCGGCGAATACCGGCTTGGATGTTCGTCAGCAATTGCGTATGGGTCGTGCCGAGTTATTGGGTCGCTCATTTGACGATATGGAAGCTGAAATTCGTACTCAGCTAGCCGCTGTTATGAATGTTTCTGACGCAGAACTTGAGTCTCTCATCGAAGCGATCACCATTAACCGTTGGTCTCATGGTTACAGCTATGAAGAAACGAGTTTGTTTGATGATGAAGATTACACGGCGGTTACTATTGATACCGCACGTCAGCGTCACGGTAATATTGCTATTGCTAACTCAGATGCAGGCTGGAGTCCTTATATGCATGCCGCGATTGATGAAGCATGGCGTGCCGTGAACGAACTCAGCGGTAAGGAGAGCTAAATCATGTTAAAAACAACTATTTTTATTGCTGCCACAGTGCTGGCAGGTCAGGCTTTTGCTGCGTCTCAAGAATTGATTGAACGCGGTAAATACATGGCTCAAGCCAGTGATTGTATTGCCTGTCATACAAAACCAGGCGGCCAGCCTTTTGCGGGCGGCTTAGCCATGTCGACCCCTTTGGGTGATATTTACACGACCAATATTACTCCTGATGCTGAAACAGGCATCGGTAGTTATAGTTTGGAAGAATTCTCTGAAGCATTACGCGAAGGTGAGTCTCCTAAAGGTCGTTTGTACCCTGCTATGCCGTATACCGCTTATGCGAAATTAACCGATGACGACATCGCGGCGCTTTATGCTTACTTTCAAGAAGGGGTTAAGCCCGTTCAGCAGCAAAACCTAGATTCTGATATTCCATGGCCATTAAGCATGCGCTGGCCACTTTCAATCTGGCAAGGTCTGTTCATGGAATCAGGGGTCTATGAAACGAATCCTGAGCAAGATGAACAATGGAACCGAGGCGCTTATTTGGTTCAAGGTGCTGGTCACTGTGGTGCTTGCCATACGCCTCGTGGCATTGGTTTCCAAGAGAAAGCAATGACTGAGAAAGGCAGTGAATTCTTAAGCGGTACTGAGCTTGATAATTGGTGGGTTACTAGCCTACGCGGCGACTGGAAAACCGGTATTGGCGCGTTGTCTGTTGAAGAGATTGCTTCTTTACTGAAAACCGGTAAAGGCGGCCAAATAAGTGTATCGGGTTCGATGGCAGAAGTTGTTAGCCATAGCACGCAGCATTTAACCGATGATGATTTAACCGCGATGGCGGTTTATTTAAAATCATTGTCACCTGCAATCGACAGTATCGCGACGAATGTTAATGCGCCGGTACACAATGGTGCTGAACTTTATGGTGAATATTGCTCTACTTGCCACGGCAATGACGGTGCTGGCTATTTGGGAGTTATCCCTTCGCTGTCTGGCAACGCGACGATTAATGCAGAAAAACCTTACTCTGCAATACGCGTTATTCTTCACGGTGCGATAAGCCCTGAAAGCGGTCCTGACCAAACTATTCGTCGGATGCCTGCTTATCAATGGCAGCTAAGCGATAAACAAGTGGCTGAGCTTATGACCTTCATGCGCAGCCGTTGGGGTAATGATGCTAAGGCAATCAGCGCAGACGTGGTGAAAGAACTGCGTTAAAGCACGACCCAAGATTACCGACGCCCTATTGCAATGATAGGGCGTCGGTATATTGTTACCTTAATTAGAAAATCTCGTAAATTGATTTCCCAATAGCCGTAAAAGTACGCCCTTCTCTATTTTGAATAATACGCTCTACAACCAATACGTCTTTACAAGTAGGACTATCGGGTGACCACTGGCAGCTGCTTGTTTCGATGGTTTGCATCATTGAGTTGGTATTATTGGTTATTACCCATTTGTCTGTATCTTGCAGTTTTGCGATACCATAGTCGTGTGAACCAACAATAACACTGTCGGTATAAGCAACAGATACTAAGTTGTGGTCAATAATATTAGAGTTTCGGGGTGTAAAAATTTCTGCCGCTTCAGTATCAATATTATACTTAACAAGGCCTGAGACATTATTAGCAAAATAATAATCGTTATTTTCGCCTTCTGCGATGGCAAGATAGCCTCCAGCGGGTATCACTGAGGTTTCAGAGGTGAGAGGGTGCCAGCGCATTCCATCATAGAAGGTAATACCTTCTTCAATCATAGACCCCGCCCAAATCCAGCCTTTGCTATCTTGGTAGAGTGTTTTGAAGTCAGTATTTTCACCCAAACCGTGATGGGTGATTTTTTTTAGTTGCTCTTGCCCTGCCTGATTTTTATTAAATAAAAATAATCCTTTATCAGTACCAATATACAAGCCATCATTTGTATTTGCTAAGCTGAATACTGAGGTGCATGGCAGAGAATCTGTTGCTGCTTTACAAGCAAATAAATGATCAAGGCTGCGTGTCGTTTTATTTTCTTTATCATATTCTAATAATAACTGTCCGCCCATCCACTGATCAAATCGCCCACCGATGTAAATGAATTTCTTAGTATTGGCCATATCATAAACGGGTGCTGGCAAGGTTTTTATTATGTCAGCAGTGAATTCATTTAGATCAACATCTACATTTTGTGTATTAATATTTAGGCTAAATAATTTGATCGGATCCATCATATCGCCAGTAGCGATTAACAGTTCGTTTCCCAAAATACTAATATCTGAAATTTTTTCTTCAAAATGTTTTATTTCTTTTAATTGTTTAGTGAAGTTACCTGTAAAAGTTTCTTGATATTCGCTGTTAGTAAGAGTGAAAGTAGCTTCGTAAGTGTATGAACCATAATCCAAAGCAGAATTATCGTAAGTAGATCCAATATTAATCATATGCTCCGAGCTTAAGCCAACATTCGTTTTGGTACTTACGATGTCATTGTTAGCATTATAAATATTAAGATTGAGCGTCGCTTCTCGGGTCAAATAAAAGTGCATTTGGTCATTCACCGAGCTCGTACTTTTGGTCATGGTGAATTCTGGCTCTTTAACAAGTTGTAGCTTAGCTCCTCTATAATTTTGAGCACTGCTACTTTGTGCATCGTTATTTGGTATCGTTTTTTTATGATTATCTGCTGTGTCATTACAAGCGGCCAATAGGCTGCTAGCAAACATCATTGCTAATAAGTACTTCTTGTTCATTCTATATCCAACCATCTAATATCTAAATAATCAATAGCTAATGATAATGAATCTCATTATCAAATCAAGCTTTTTATCATAATGCTGAAATTCTTATGCCCTAAGGCATCTTTATTACGCCGTTAATTGGCTATACTAAGAAATTGGTCATAAAGGTTGGTATGTATGCTTTCACGTTTAACATTAGTTGCTTTGTTACTGGCTTTAGGCACGAATTTTTCTAGTGCGTCACAGGATGCTGTCTCTTTTTATCCTGAAAAAGCGTTTCAGCAAGATTTTTATGTTCAAAGCAATTTAGAATTTACGCTGTTGCATGAATTAGCCCATGCGGTAATTGATTTGAATAATATTCCTGTTTTGGGTGGGCAAGAGCAAGCGGCTGATCAAGTCGCATTAATGCTGTTAATTATGGCTGATGATTCTAATAAAAAAGGGATCAATCCTGATGTATTGAATAAACTTCTGGCGATATCAGGGCAATGGATGCTGCTGTGGCAGGAGGAAAAAAGAAACAGTAAACCTGTTTATTGGGATACTCATCCTCTGGCTATTCAACGATTTTATGAGGTTACGTGCCTCGCTTATGGCTCCAACCCTGACAAATTAGAATTTCTAAGAAAAGAGTCAATGCTTCCGGTCGAAAGGGCTTGGGACTGCGACATTGAATTTGATAAAACGCGTGAAGCTTTGGCTTGGTTAATTGCTAACGTTACGGATTATAAATTTAATGAATCTTGGGATCTGGTAAAGGTAAAAGACAGCGCAGGCCTTTTTTCAGGGCGCATCAACGTGGTTTGGATTGAACCTAGTGGCCAAGAAAAAAAACAAATTTACGCTCGGTTAAAATCATTTACTAACTTGGCGAAAGTGCTTAAACGCATTAATAACTTACTTAATCTAAAAACCGATATTACTATTTATATGGAGCCTTTTTGCAGAGGAGCTGATGCTTGGTGGGATAGCAATAAAAATAGCATTACGGTTTGCTATGATTTGATCAAAGAATTTGAAAATAATTCTTTATTATTGCCAAACTTAGTTAAACAGCTTAAGTCTGAGCAGTAACAATCATCGAGTAACAATTATTTTATTCGTGCCTGTTTATCTTATGTCGATTTCGACAGCAGCAGGCCACGCTTAATGTAATCTTCTAACCATACATTGTATGAGCCATTGATTAATTCACACGAAATTCTTAAATATTTACCAGCCTCATTTTGTACATTTAAACTTAGATCAATAATTTTTTGTTGGCAGGCCTTTTTGTCTTTGCCAAGCACTAATAAAATCCGAGGTTTCAGTTTATTCTTTTCATCTGTTTCAATAACAATTCCAACTTCTCCGGTATTTAATTCAATGATGGCACCTGGTGGGTAAATGCCAATACATTTAATAAATTCTAACGCCAGCTCTGCATCGAATTGCGTGCCTCTGCACTTATAAATAATGTCCAGTGCTTCCATTGAAGCCCTGCCTTTATCGTAACAGCGACTGCTGGTTATGGCATCGTAAGCATCAACAATTGAGATCACTTTAGCAAAGTAGGGAATTTGGCTATCGGTGAGTTTTCGAGGATACCCTTGCCCGTCCATGCGCTCGTGATGACTATGAGCAATATCAATAACGTAATGATCTCTTTTAGGCATCGACATCAGAAGGTTGCGGCCAAAGACGGTGTGTTGCTTCATGATGCTAAACTCTTCATCTGTAAAGCGCCCTTCTTTATTGAGTACCTCAATTGGGATTTTGGCTTTGCCTACGTCGTGTAATAAACCTCCTAAGGCAATTTTCTTAATGTCTGTTTCGTCATGACCAAGATGTCTTGCAAAAGTTGCTGAAAGGATGCTCACATTCAATGAATGCTCGGCCGTATATTCATCTTTATCTTTGATTTTTGTTAGCCACGCCAAAGCATCTTTATTCTGTAGAATGCCATCAACAATGTGATTAACGGTTTCGCGCGCTTCATTCATATCGATCATGCGACCAATACGAATGCCACTCATAATATTGTTAACCGTTCCTTTAGCTGAGCTGTACGCGGCTTTCGCTGCGGGTAGTGCTTTTTCGGTTGAGATTTTGTTAATGTAAGATATTTTCTTTTTGCCTTGCGGCGATTTACTCACTAACGTCTGGTTATTTTGGTTTATAGGCCGATTACTTGTAGTGAAGCGTGAAAACAAGCTTTTTTTAGGCTTAGTCGTCTTGGTAGCAACATGAGCCGTGTGCTCTACTTGAATTTTAGTGCGGCCTTCGATGTAGACAAATTTACATTGTGCAGTTAAAGCATCAATAACCTCATTATCATCAATAATGAAGCCTTGCATTAGGAAGTCTGTTTCAGTCCAAGGTCGATCTAAGCGAATAACATGCATACCCAGCTGCAATTCACTAACAGGAATCATAATCTCTGAATATTCAATGGTCATTCGACCATCAACCTTGATACTTCTTTCGTCTTCATTGCTTACCTAAATCGATTCTTGCTACTTAAAAACTCCGTCCTGTTAATTAAATATAGTAAAAGATATTTGAATATCCATTAGCGATGGCGAAAGATATTGGTGTGCGATTATAGTTTTTGAGCCAAATAGATTGTATGTTTACTGCCTTTTCCTTTGTGCGCTCTAACCGTTTTTGTATCTACTTTGAATTTGGCTTTTTTTAGCTGGGTAGTGAACTTAGGGTCATGATACGCCGACCAGACTGCAAGCATACCTTTTGATGTGAGCGTTTTACGAATCGCAGCCAAACTTTCTAGCGAATATAAGTTGTTATTATCGCCATGAGTGAAGCCTTCTGGGCCGTTATCAACGTCTAATAAGATGGCATCAAATTCAGGTCGTTTTTCTTTGCCAGGGCTAGATTTGAACAGTTCTGCAACATCACCCACATGCACAACGACTCGTTTATTATCTAAAGGGCGTCCTGCGCACTCCCCTAGTGGGCCTTTGTTCCATTCAATGACATCTGGCACTAATTCAGCAACAACAACGGTTGAGCTATCTGTAGTTGCATCTAATGCGGCGGCTAAGGTAAAACCCATCCCCATTCCACCGACTAAAACTTTAGCATTCTCGGTATGTTTGATGTGCGCACAGCCTAAATCAGACAAGGCCAGTTCAGAACTGTGCATGCGGCTATTCATGAGCTCACCACGAACACCTTTTAGATGAATTGAAAACTCTTTATCACGTTGAGTTAATTCTAGTTCACCGCCATTATTCGGAATTTTGGCTATGCCTAAGTGCGTCCAAGGAATCATGATGTGTCCAATAAAGAAAGGGGAAGATAAGCGTTGCGATTAATAAAAAGATATTAACATAAACACTGATCACTGCTCTAATGGAAACTGCAGTGTGAACTTGGTGCCCTTGCCTTTAACACTGGATACGCTTATTTTTCCGTTGTATTTATTAACGATGCTGTAGGAGATTGAAAGCCCCATTCCGGTGCCTTCACCGACCGCTTTACTGGTATAGAATGGATCAAAAATCAATGAGAGTTTGTCTTCAGCAATGCCACAGCCATTATCGGTGATATAAATAATAAAATTTTGATCATCACTTTCGGTATGCAGTTGAATAATACCACCGGGGTCTTCTGGCATGGCTTGCACGGCATTCATAATGATATTTAAAAACACTTGCCCCAGCTGATTTCGATTACACTGGATGGCTGTTTTGTTAGCATTGAGTTTTTTGACGATGCGAATATGACTTTTAATTTCATTTTTTAATAATAATAGCGTTGATTCTACGACTTCATGAACATCGACTTTGTGCTCAGTTTCGGTATCTGGATGGCTGAAGGTTTTCATATTTCTCACAATTTCAACAACCCTAGAAATTCCTTCTTTGGTAGAGTCGAGCAGACTTAATGAATCTGAAATAATAAATTCAAGATCTTCTTCCTTTTCATATTCTTTAATACGACTTAATATTTCTTCAGCATCGTCATTTTCAGCCTGCAATGCTTGTATATACAATTTATAATCTTTAATTAAAATATGAAATGCTTCGTTATATTCACCAAGAACATTCACGTTATTGAGTACAAAGCTTATGGGGTTATTAATTTCGTGAGCAATCCCTGCAGATAGCATCCCTAAAGAAGCCATTTTTTCAGAAGCAATTAATTTAACTTGAGCTTGTTTAAGCTGAGCCAATGATTTAGACAATGCTCGCTCGCTTTTTCTTCTCGATTCAACCTCATGCCTAAGTGCAATTTTTTCTTCATCGAGCTTTGAAACCGTTTCTCTGATTTTTTCTGTGCGACTCAAAACTCTTTTTTCAAGATCTTTATTCAAGCTATCTAGATTTTGAATGGATTCGGTGGTTTTTCGCATCATGCGATTCATGGCTATTTGTAATTGCCCCAATTCATCTCTCGGATTATTGGCAACATTGATGGGGGTGTATTCAGGATTATCGGTATCAATAGACTCAGCGTGGTATGCAAGCTTACCTAATGGCCGAGTTAATAGTCGGTTAAAAATCACGGTTACGAGTATCAGCAATGCGGCTGTTTTAATGATCGCATTGATCATTAATATGTATAATCCAGATTTAATTTGATCAACCACAACGCTGGTATTTGAATAGATTTTTACTTTGCCAATTTCGTGCAATACATTGGTATCTGAATAGCTCAGCGGAAACTCATGCCAAAATGTATCGATATTATCAATTTCTGCCACTTCGTTTTTATTACTGGAGAACATAGGTTCAGACTCTTCAGATATGCTAACTTCAATTCCTGTAATAAAAGGCAATCGCATCATACTTTCAGCGGCAATACTCAGCTGTGCATAATTATAATTCCACATGTCAGCCGCTAAGATGTCATGAAACGTTTCTCCAGAAGCTACCAGCATATCGCGAACCGCATCTTTAGTACTGAAATACTCGCTGATAACATGGGCCGAGGTCACCCCAAGTGTCACTATAAAATATATCGATAAGACGCTTCTGAGTAATCGTCTTGAAATCGAATTTTCGACCGACTTAAAGTAACGCTTGAATATATTGTTCATGGCACCTAAAGACTTTCTGCAAAGTATTAAAAGCTTAGCAGTAGATCCAATTATTAACGAATTTTAAGCGCATAACAAAAGGACGAAATTGTATTTTCTTTATTTGTTTTTATGA
>PJEL010001471.1_pt1 | contig 23711 bp, 28 predicted proteins | sample 1853271 | NCBI WGS metagenome assembly PJEL01 (sample SAMN08108733, study PRJNA415343) | Invertebrate metagenome, whole genome shotgun sequencing project. | host: Globobulimina | place: Sweden: Gullmar Fjord | collected 2015-08
TGCGAAGCGTAGCGCACGTTCTTGGATTGTCCTAGACCCTTTTACTCCTTTATTTATGTTTGTTATGTGCATTTCTCTTCTTTTTAGAAGAGTGACATATGTTAGTGAACGAGTTCATACCATATCAAAATTTGTAAAATTTACTTAAGTGGCAAACCGACTCCGCGCAAAAGCGCTTCAGTTTCTTCTTTCGTCTTAGAATTCGTAACTATTGTGATACCAAACCCAAACACATTCTTAAGCTCCTCATCTGAAGTCTCTGGGAAGATGGTATGTTCTTTAATACCAATAGTATAATTGCCCATCTCATCTATCTGGCTCATCTTAAGACCGCGAAAGTCGCGTGTACGAGGTAGTGCAACATGTACAAGTCTATCTAAAAATTGGTGCATTCTATTACCTCTCAGCGTTACCTTATAGCCAACTATATTGCCCTCACGGAGCTTAAAGCCGGCTATAGACTTCTTAGCTACTGTTGTAGCAGGCTTTTGTCCTGTTATTTTTGTAAGCCTATCTATTATCAAGTCTACTTTCTTTTTATCCTTTATTGATCCCGTCCCAGTAGAAACAATGACCTTCTCTATCTTAGGAGATTGCATCAAATTCTTATAATTAAACTTGCTCTTAATTTTATCAAAAATTGTATTCTGTTTTTCTTTTATTGTTTGCATATCGTAATTTTATTTAATTTCTGTCCCGCTTCTTGTGGCAATCCTTGCTCTCTTGCCATTTTTCTTCTCTATGCGTACACGCGTAGGCTTATTTGTTTTAGGATCTAGTAGGGCTACATTAGATACATGTATTGGCATTGCCACTTCTACAATCTGCCCCCTAGAGTTTGCTTTTGATGCTTTTTTATGCTTTTTTGCAATATTTACAGCCTCCACAACAACCATGTCCTCACTTGGCAAAGCACGCACAACAACACCAGACTTACCCCTGTCCTTTCCTGCTATCACTATTACTTTGTCTCCTTTTTTAATCTTCATAAACTATAAACTACTAACTATAATATTTCAGGTGCAATGGATCCTATCTTTTGATATCCAGCTTCAATAACCTCACGAGGTATTGGGCCAAATACACGATTTGCTCTTGGTTCTTTTTTATCTTTCTCTACTATCACAACCGCATTATCATCAAAGCGTATGTACGAACCATCACTGCGTCTATATGGCTTAACTTGTCGCACAACCACCGCGCGCAACACATCCTTCTTCTTTACTAGCTTGCGTGGCTCTGCGCTCTGTACTGCTATTACAACTTCTTCGCCAAGCCTTGCATAGCGCTTTTTTGATCCTCCAAGCACTTTAAATATACGCCCAACCTTACCGCCGGAGTTATCAGTTATTTTTACTATACTTTGAGGTTGCAACATAATTTAATTTAGTTTTTTGGTGTTAATTTTTTATTAACTTAAAATGTTTATTTTTAGAAATTGGCTTAGTTTCTTGGATTGTAACTTTATCACCGACATTTGCAGTGTTGCCAATATCATGCGCGAAGTAGTTCTTTACCTTCTTAATAAACTTACCGTACTTTGGATGCTTAACAAAGCGAGTTACAGCAACCTTAGCTGTATCTTCCATCGCAGTGCCTATCACAATTCCACGAAGTACCTTACCGCTCTTTTTTATTTCTTCAGTCATAATTTTAATTTTGCTTACTATATACTATATTTACACTATCCGCCAGACTTTTATTTGCTTCTTTTCCCTCAAACACGCGTGTTCAGTTCTGTCAAAATGCGTGCCACAGTCTTGCGTAAGTTATTACCTTCTTTTACATTACGCACCTTAGACCCAGCAGACCCAAAGCGAAACTCGCGTACACGCTCGTTAGAATCCTTAAGCATTTTCTGTAAGTCTTTAACACTCTTTTTCTTTAACATGTTGGAAGTTTTACTTTTATTATTCATATTGTTTAGTTATATATTATATTATTTTATCTATTTGACCTAATTTGGTTCTACAGAGATTTCCAGTTGAGTTTTAAAGCCTAGTAACTACTTTAGTATTAACGGAAAGCTTTGTACCTGCCTTACGCAAAGCCTCTCTAGCTACACTGTCAGGGACTCCATCTACTTCAAATAGTACACGCCCTGCCAAGACCTCAAAGACATATCCCTGTGGATCACCTTTACCCTTACCCATTCCAACCTCCGCAGCCTTTGCAGTATATGGCCTATCAGGGAATACGCGTATCCACATTTTGCCGGTTTTACCAATTGTACGCACTATACACCTACGCCCCGCTTCTATTTGATTAGAAGTTACCCTTGCCTGTGATGTTGCTTTGAGTCCAAATGAGCCAAACGATACAGTAGTACCACGAGTGTCGTATCTGGTTAGCTTTTTCTGGTTCTTTCTGCCAGTTTGCCATTTTCTATATTTTGCTTTCTTAGGGAATAACATAATTTTATTTTTTATCAAATATTTCTCCGCGATAAATCCACACCTTAATACCGAGCTTGCCCTGCGGTATCATTGCGTATTCGCTTGCGTAGTCAATATCACTACGCAATGTTTGCAGTGGCACTCTGCCTTTACGAGCCTCCTCCTTACGAGCCATATCAGCTCCACCGAGCCTGCCAGACACGCGTATACGCACGCCCTTTACATCTCTATTAGCCATTACCTTCTCTATGGTCTGCTTCATTATGCGCCTATGAGGTTGTCTCTTTTCAAGTCCTTCTGCTATCATGTACGCTACTATCGCAGCGTGAGACTCCGGTGAGCGTACCTCGTCTACATCAAGTTTAATGTTTGGCATGTCTTCTCCAAGTTTTAGCTTCTTTACCTCTTTGTATATATCTTTAAGTAGTTTTTCACTTTCTTCTCCATTGCGACCTATTACCATACCAGGTCTTGATGTGCTTATAGTAAGCTTGAGAATTTTGTCATCACGATCTATATTTACAGAATTTATATAAAATCCACGCAAACGCTTTTTAAGATATTCTCTTATTGTTGTGTCCACTTTTAGGTTTTGTCTATAAGAGGCCTTATTTGCACTAAACCAGCGTGATTTCCAATCACGGATTATACCAAGTCTATGAGCGTATGGATGTACTGTATGTGTCATAATTTAATAGTTTTTAGTTGTTAGTTTTTAGTTTTTAGTTCTTTCTCCATTAGTTGCAGTGTTATTTTACTGGATCTCCTGCGAAATGGCGCAGAGCGACCAAATGCCCTAGGACGAGCCCTGCGCATAGAGATGCCTTGATCTACATAAATTTCTCCAACCTTTAGATTGCTGGCATCCTTACCCTGCGTACTTGCATTTGCGATGGCAGATTCTAAGAGCTTCTTTATAGCCGGTGCAGACTTCTTATCCATAAATGAGAGAGTAGTGCGAGCCCTCAGCACATCCATACCGCGTACTAACCCTGCAACAAGGCGAACTTTACGCGGAGACTGTCTGTAATTTTTAAGAAATGCTTTCATAAATATAATTTTGAATTTAAAGTTTTGAATTTTGATTCAATTTTTAATGTTTTAATGTTTTTAAAAATTAAGTAATTATTATTTGATTTGAAATTCGTACTTCAAAATTCATAATTAGGCTACTGACTTAGCTGCTTTGGCTGCTGTTATCTCTGCTTCCTTCTTCTTTTGTTCTAGCTCTTTCTGCATCTTACCACCATGCTTATGGAATGTCTTAGTAGGAGAAAATTCTCCAAGTCTATGTCCAACCATCTCGTCTGTAACTACAAATTCTATAAATTTACGACCATTGTGAACCGCAAATGTAAAACCTACAAACTCAGGCGCAATCTGACTATTGCGAGCCCATGTTTTAATAGCGCCATCACCCGATCCAGCTTTAGAGACTTTCTTTAAAAGCTTCTCATCAACATATGGTCCTTTTTTTATTGATCGTGTCATAATTAAAATCCGCTCCTTGTGAGCGTTGAGCTATATTACGCAAAAATGGCACCAAAGTCAACCCGCAGTATCCGTCCACAACATATGGCAGTCCTTATCTGACTCCAATTGCGACATAAATTGTATGATGGTATAAGAAAAACTACTTTCTATCATCAAATCCCATATGGGATTTGATGATAGAAAGATTTTTAAATAACTCAAATGCACCCAAACCAACGAAACGGCTCACATCTGTAGATGTGAGCCGTTCTTTGAAAATAGCCTTTATCCACGCCACATTCGCAAGGACTCCCCTTGCGACAAACGCTCCCCTTGCGACAAGAGGATAGTAAGAAAGTAAAAACACCCAAGTCCAACTTGGGTGTTTTTTGTTTTGGGTTGGTGTTTACTTTGAGGAATTTTGAATTATTCCTTACATTTACAATGTTCTTTGCGCCAACCAATTGTGTAAAACACAAGAAAGAAAGGCACTCCAACAAAAAATAGAAATACAAATGCACTATTAAATTCTAGTTGCCTTTCCGCTTCCGTTAAAAAAGGAACAGCAAAAATACCAAATATCCACATGCTTATTAATTGCCACTTAGTTATGTTGTATATGTTCTTCATATTTTTTTAATTAAACTTATAAGCTTATAAAAAGTGGCACGCAAAAAGCCCACCACTAGGAGAGCCGAAGCTCTTATAAGGGTTTCCCCCTATAACGATAAACACGCCCTAATGATGGGTTTTTATGTTGTATGATTTTTAACCATGCCATCACAAGTGATGGGTCAGGTTGTATTTGTATTATATAACTTGCTGGGTGTGTTACAAGAGAGAAATGTTGATATTGTGGGGTTGGATTTATTAATGTGTGGAGTTGATGTGAGTCTTATCCAACACACACTTACACCCAAATAAAACACGATTCTAACGCAAAAAGGAGCCAAACGGTTTGACAAGCTAGGAGCCTCCTAGCGAAAAGCCATTTGAGCTATACAGTTATAACACTGATAGTGTTCGTCTCACCGGGCTTGCCGAATATACTCCCAGACACAACAACAATCTTATCTCCTTTTTTAGCTATCTTACTATTAAGTACTGCTGTTCGTGCTATGGTATTCACATTATCACCATCTGTTAGCGAAACTTTAGCAGTAGGGTACACGCCAAACGATATGGTTGTCTGTTGCAATGCATATTTATTCTGGCTAATTACAAATATAGGCTGTTTAACTCTAAACTTTGCAACACCTCGGGATGTAGTACCCGTCTCTGTAAAGGCAACTATCGCCTCAGCACATAAGTCTCTTGCTACTTTTGCTGCATTGCGCGCGACAACTTCATTAGTGTGCATACATGTACCTTTTGCATAATCTACATTCAGTCGCCTATTAAAATCCATGTGTTTCTCTGTATCTACAGCAATGCTCGCCATTTCCTTTACTGTTTCTGATGGGTAGCCTCCAAGTGCAGTCTCTCCAGAGAGCATCACAGCATCAGCTCCATCAAGTATGGCATTCGCCACATCTGATACTTCGGCTCTTGTTGGTACTGGGCAGTCTGTCATTGTCTCGAGCATTTGAGTTGCTACAATTACTGGTTTGCCAAGTGCATTTGCCTTCTTTACTATATCTTTTTGTAGCATGGGTACGCGTGTCGCTCCAACTTCCACTGCCAAATCTCCGCGGGCAACCATTATCGCATCTGCCACGAGCAAAATTTCATCAATATTTTTAATAGCATTTTGTGTTTCTATTTTTGCCACAACCATTGCTTTTGAACTTCTCTTCTTGAGAGTATTTTTAAGTGCAAGTATGTCTTTACCAGATTGCACAAAAGAAAGTGCGATAAATTCAACTGCGTGTTTTATACCAAACTCTAAATCTCTCCTGTCTTTAATAGTAAAAGAAGGTGTTGAAAGCATCGTATCTGGCAAACAAACTGCCCTCCGCGATGCTATCTTGCCTCCATGTTTAACCTTGCAATATATCTCCACACCGACAACTTTTCTCACCACCAGCTCTTGCCTGCCATCATTTAGTAAAATTCTATGTCCAGTGGCAACATCCTTTGGTAATCCCTTATAGTTTACGCTCATTTTTTCTGCTGTTCCTTCAACTTTTTTTGTAGTAAGTATTACTTGCGCTCCTCCTTTGAGGAAGACTGACCCCTCTTTTAAGTCTCCAGTGCGGATTTTAGGACCACCAAGATCTTGCATTATCGCTACATGTAACCCTAACTTCTTCGTAATAGCTCGTACTAACTTAACTTTATGTGCATGCTCTTCAAAATCCCCGTGAGAGAAGTTCATACGAGCGACATTTACTCCAGATTTAATTATATTCTTCAGTATCTTCTCATTTGCAGATGCTGGCCCTATTGTTGCAACTATTTTAGTTTTCTTCATACTTATAATAATGTACCAAGTATACAGTATTTTACAACCCGAAGAAAATAAAAAAACCACATACCCTAGCACCACCAAAATCTAAACTCATGACCCCAATCCCTAAGGAACAACAAGACTGGGCATCTTTGTTCAGAGCAGCCCCAAAAATAACTTAAAACTTACTTAGGAGTCCAACTCCTAAGTAAAAACCCAAGTAATTAGCGCCCCCAACAACTCAAAAACTTAGGAGTTGGACTCCTAAGTAAGTAATACCATGCTACACTATAACGATATATCGTTATATTTAAACAAATGGCTCGCGTCCACGAGCCATTTGTTTTTTTATTTACGCTTTCCTACCTTGCGCCTGCGTACAATTAAATCATTTGAGTACTTCTTAGCTCTACGAGTCTTTTGCCCCTTGCCAGTTGGCTTACCCCATTTACTCCTCGCGCGTCTATGTCCACGCCCCGCCTTGCCTTCACCACCACCGTGTGGGTGGTCTACAGGGTTCATAACACTACCACGCACTGTAGGTCTCTTACCAAGCCACCTATTGCGACCCGCCTTACCTATTGTTACAAGTTTGGACTCTTCATTTGATGCTTCTCCTACTGTAGCCCAAGCACCACTCAATACCTTGCGTACTTCAGTACTTGGCATCTTCAGGTGAGTATGCCCAGCATCGTGTGCAATAACCTCTGCATAATTACCTGCACTTCTTGCAAGTTTAGCGCCACCTCGGGGTTTTATTTCTATATTAAATACAAATGTACCAATTGGAATGTTAATAAGTGGCAATCTGTTACCAATTTTTGGCTTTGCATCTTCAGATACTATAAACTCACTTCCGACTTCCATAGATTTAGGTACAACGATATAACGCCTCTCTCCATCTGCATATAACGCAACACCTATATAAGCTGAGCGGTTAGGATCGTACTCTATAGTCTCTATCTTAGCTGGCACACCGAACTTATTATAAGTAAAATCTATTTCACGCCATCTGCGTTTATGTCCACCACCTTTATGGCGAGTTGTTATCCTGCCTGCACTATTTCTACCAGACCCACGCCTGAAGCCGGCAGTTAAGGCCTTCATAGGCTTAGAAGTTGTAACTCTCTTTTTGTAGGATATGCGTGTCATTCCTCGGCGTCCTGATGTTGTAGGTTTATATGATTTCATAATTATTAAACAATGTTTATTTTATCTCCTTCGTTTAGATATATATATGCTTTCTTTCCTCCACTCTTTACTCCTCTTATTCCTGTACGCTGGTTTCGTACATTCTTTTTAGCAATCTTAGATACATTAACTTTTTTTGGTGTTATCTTATAAATTGACTTTACTGCTTCCATTATAAGTCTTTTATTTGCGCGCTTATCTATATCAAACACATACACATTTTTATCAGATGCGTACATAGCCTTCTCTGACATGCGTGGGTTACGCAACACCCAAGATAAGTCAGTGTTTACAAGATTGGTCAGAATTTTTTTCTTCTCCGAATCGTTCTTTGTCTTACCGAGCTTTTGTTCATCCACACGGATTTCAGGAGAGTTATCTTCAGCGATTTTAACCTCTTTAACCTTATCTTCTTTTTTATTTTTTTTGAAAAAAGCCATAATATTATTTTTTAATCCTTGCACTTAGCTGCTTAGATGCTTCACTCGGATTTACTATTATCACATACTTATGCCTGAGTGTATCCACGGGGTTCATATCCAACACATTTGACACAGTTACATTACCAAAATTGCTAAAACTTTTAAGTACATTCGCATCTTTGTTTGGTAAAGAAATAAGTACCGTATTGTGCTTCTTTGTTATTAGTGCCTCGTATCCTTTTATTTTAGCGAGTGCCTCTAGCGTGCTTTTCGCTTGTGCCGTTTTTGGTTTATCAAACTTTATAGCATCTACAAATATAATCTCAGAGTCATCAAACTTTTTAGATAGGACGCTAAACAGCGCCTTCGCTCGCATCTTTTTATTTATTTTTTTAGAGAAGTTTCTTTCATTGCGAGGACCAAATGCAACTCCACCACCTGTCCAAATTGGAGAACGGATAGATCCATGTCTTGCGCGACCAAGACCTTTCTGTTGCCAAGGCTTCCTACCGCCACCCTTGACATCACTCCTGTCTTTGGTGTGCGCAACATTAGAGCGAGCGTTTGCTTGCATAGACACAACCACTTGATGCACCAAGTCGGCATTCCACTCTGAAGCAAAAACAGCCTCGGACACTTCCACTGTGCTGTCTTTCTTACCTTCTTGTGTATAAACATCTATTTTCATAATTCAAAATTAAACACCTCTTATTTCAACCAATCCCCCCTTCACACCAGGTATCGCACCAGAAATTACCAATATATTTTCCTCTGGATTAACCTGCAATATTTTAAGGTTCTTTACAGTAATTCTGTCGCTACCCATACGACCTGCCATCTTCTTACCTTTAAAAACACGCTGAGGACCCTGAGAGCCAATAGAGCCAGGTGCACGCTCTGAGTGTTTTTGACCATGTGTTCTCGGTCCACCAGCAAAACCATGTCTCTTTACAACACCTTGAAATCCCTTACCTTTACTCTTCGCAGAGACTGTTATCTTATCACCAACTTCAAAAATTCTAACATCAAGCTTATCTCCTTTTGCTATTTTGCCATCATTCTTAAGTCTAAACTCCCGAACATGTTTAAATGTACCAAGATTACTAAAGTGCCCATTTTGGGCTTTTGTTATATTCTTCTCTTTCTTATTTCCAAAACCGACTTGTACAGCACTGTAACCGTCACTATCTTGGGCTTTCACCTGCAATGCTATAATAGGTCCAGCAGAAAGTACAGTAGCAGGGTACACCACACCATCCTCATCAAAGACTTGCGTCATTTTTCCTTTTGTTGCCAATATAAATTTCATAATTTAAAAAATCCACAGAGTAGCAGATTCAAAATTCCTGCCATTGGTTCTTCTCACTAAAATAAGTGAGTGAACGTAGCGTCCAATGCAAAATCACATAAGAACCCGCACAGTATACACGAATATATAGACAACGCAAATTTTTAATACTATTAATCTTCTTGCCAAATTGGGATCATATGTACAACGGTTGAGGTAGATATAAACTGATACTCATCACAAGCTGACCTACACGTTAATGTATATTCTGAATATCCTTCTACTGTAACTGTTTTCCCATTCCGCGTTTCATCGCTTTGCCAATTATCACCATTGCTGGATTTTACAGTACAGGAATCCAAGCCTTCATCCGCCTTCCAAAATATTTTAACAGTATCTCCATAACGAGCTAAGCCAGGAACAGAACGAATATAAAAGTTGTCTTTTGCCGTGCAACTGCCCACATCCATATATCCACAATTGATAGCCAGTGTACCCCAATCAGACGCATAACCATTATCATCTACAGCTTGCGCCCTTACAAATACAGAACCTTCACTATTCCATGTAAAGGTGGAAGTTTGTGTAGTGCCAGAGTCTACATAACCGCTACTTGGTACACGCCCAGAGGCCTCGTCATTCCAATTTATATTATAGTAAATTTCATCGGATTGGTCATCATTAGAGTAGAATGAAAATGTAGTGCTTTGATCAACCATACAACTACCAGATATTGATATTATAGGTGCTGTGGGTTTCTCTCCACTGCTGGAGATTACAACATCAACTGTAAATTCACATTCATCACTACCAAAAAAACCTACACCAAACAAAGAGTAGCCGAACGCGCTACCGCAAAGATCTGGAACTTTGAAAGAGATTTGATGAGTACCTTCTGTAGCCATTCCACTGATTGAGCTATCGTAAGTGGTTGATGTATCACTTATGCTTACTATCTCTTCCCAGCTGTTGCTCCCAACCTTAGCAGTTACAGAAGAGTCTGTCGGCTTCTTATAATCGAGTGTTTGTTTATCTAGTAATTCAAAATTAAATGTTATATCCTCATTTGGTAAATATTCAGCCTTATCTAAAGTAACAATAAACTCTATGCTAGAATTGTCTAGCGCTTCGAATGTGTCTGTATTACTTAATAATGTAACTGCACTACTAAATGATGCTGGTGCAAATAGTAATAAAATAAATATAGAAAGGGCCGTTTTTGACAATCTTCCATGTGTAACACTATATACAACAAGAGCAATAATCAATAATATTATTAATCCTAGAACAGAGTAGAGTGTATTATTACTATTTAAAATCCTATCTTTCTCTACAGACATTTGATCAATAACAGAGCCTCCAATGTTATTGTTATTAACTACTACACCTTGTTGATTTGGATACTCTAGTCCATTTGCGTCAATGAGATTGAAAATAACTTTATAACGAGGATAATCTACAAGTTTTTGTATGTTAAATTCTTTATTACTTCTGAAATTCTCTACTGTACCTACAAAAACAGCATCACTATAGGCGCTATCTCTGTAAATATGATATAAGAGCGATAGCTCACTACTGCTGTGCTCTACGCTACATTTAAATGTGAAGTCGTCTATGCTGAGCAAGTCGCAGTCAGTTAGCTTTGGGATATCTTCTCCGCTTGTAATAACTGCTTTAATCTCATCAATATGTGATACAGCAATAGTTGTATCAGTGACATTTCTTAAAATTAAAAAGGCATCTGCATCTTCGGAGAGTAAACTTGGCACTGTAAATTCATCTTCAATAAATACTTCATTTTCCAGTGGTGGGAAGACCACATCTCCAAGTATATACTCTTTTATTATATCACCAGACTTACCCTGTATGAGTATCCCGTACCTTATATCATCACTTCCCTCATGTGTTGGAGTGTTATTGCGTATGAGGAAGCTTATATTATCTCCTACCATCGTTGGACTGCTAACAAATAGACTTGGCAAATCAACTGGCTGCAACACAATAGCCTCTGCTTGGTAACTTACTAACAAAAGACATATGACTACTAAGCTTCTTGTAAAGATTCTAAATTTACTCATACCAATTAATACTAACATAAAATATATTAAAATAAATTGTATATATATTTAATTTTGTGGATAACTCAAAAAACCAGAACTATATCATTTTAACATCTATGGAAACTCCAGAAGGGAGTGTAATGTTTGTAAGCGCATCAATAACCTTTGGTGTCGGATGCAATATGTCTATCAATCTTTTATGAACACGCATCTCAAATTGCTCACGCGCATCTTTGTGCACAAATGTTGAACGGTTAACTGTATATTTCTTTATTTCTGTTGGCAAAGGTATAGGACCACGCACTTCTGCCTCATAGCGAAATGCTGTGTCTATTATTTGCTTTATAGATGTGTCCAGTAGCTTGCTCTCGTATGCGCGTACGCGTATACGCAATCGCTCTATTGTAGGCTTTTTACTCTTTCCAGTTGTTTTTGTTTCTTTAGTTGTCATTGTACTATGCCTTATCAGGCTAATTTTTAATTTTGACTGAATGACGAGTGGTTGAATGTTTAATAAAACCCATATTAATCAATTCAAAATTGATTCAAAATTCGTACTTCAAAACTCGCACTTCAAATTGCGTTTACGCTACAATCTCGGTTACAACTCCAGCCCCAACAGTACGCCCACCTTCACGGACGGCAAACTTCATCTTCTCTTCCATAGCAATTGGGCCTACTAGCTTAACTTTAAATGTTACGGTGTCCCCTGGCATTACCATCTCTGTACCGTCTGCGAGTGTAACTTCACCAGTAACATCTGTTGTACGGATGTAGAATTGTGGTTTGTAACCACTGAAGAACGGTGTGTGACGACCGCCCTCCTCTTTTGTAAGGATATATACTTCAGCCTCAAAATCTGTGTGAGGAGTAATGCTACCAGGGGCTGCAAGCACTTGTCCACGATGCGCATCTTCTTTCTTTGTACCGCGAAGTAGGATCCCTGCGTTGTCTCCCGCAATACCTTCTTGCAAATTCTTATTAAACATTTCAATACCTGTAACAGTAGTTTTTGTTGTATCTTTAATACCTACAATTTCTACTTCCTCACCCACCTTTACTATGCCACGCTCTATACGGCCAGTACATACAGTACCTCTGCCCTCAATAGAGAAGATATCCTCAATAGGCATAAGGAATGGCTTAGTTGTATCGCGTTCTGGTATTTCAAAGTACTCATCCATTGTCTTTGTAAGCTCAGCAACCTTTGCAACCCACTCATCATCCTTATCTGTAGCTTCAGTTGCTTTTAGAGCTGATCCACGGATAAATGGAGTGTTCTCTCCATCAAAACCGTACTGTGTCAAAGTCTCTTTAATCTCTTCCTCTACCAGCTCAATCATTTCATCATCAACATCTGGCATGTCTGTCTTGTTGATAAACACGATAATCTTAGGCACACCAACTTGCTTAGCAAGGAGTATATGCTCACGGGTTTGTGGCATAAGACCATCGGTAGCAGCAACAACAAGTATAGCCCCGTCCATCTGCGCGGCGCCTGTAATCATGTTCTTAATGTAGTCTGCGTGACCAGGTGCATCAATATGCGCATAGTGGCGATTATCTGTCTCATATTCATTGTGAGACAACGCAATGGTAATACCACGCTCCTTCTCTTCCGGAGCGTTGTCAATCTCATCAACAGCACGCATTTTAACTGTGTTGCCAAGTAGGTTTAATGTGTTCAAAATCGCCGCTGTAAGTGTTGTCTTACCGTGATCAACATGACCAAGTGTTCCAACATTTATGTGATCTTTTGAACGATCAAATTCTTCTGCCATAATAAATTTTAATTTTAATAATAAATAACAACTAACACATGAAGGCATAAGAAGAGGCCTCAAGTGCATGTATCTTACCAAACAAAGATAATAAGTCAATGATTTGTACTAGTCCACCACTTATGGCACTCCTTCCTCTGGTAAATCCTCCTCTGAATCAATCCAATACAAACGGGCAAGGTGTCCCTTACCCATTCGCACATTTGCGATTAGTAGAAATCTATACCATGAGCCTTAATATGCTCCTGCATTGCCTCGCTTACATTATCTCTATCTACTATATCAAACTTATACGGCATCGTGGTATTTTCGTTAAGCTGAAAGGATACATTAGAAACTGCGTCAACATCCAGCGGATCACCAAACAAAGCAATATCCACATCAGAACCATGCTTAAAATTACCCATCGCACGAGATCCAAACATCGTAGCACGACGCACTGAAGATTCTTCTTTAATTACATTTATAATGCGTTTTACATCGCATTCTTTCAAACCAAAATTGGACTTCAAAAACTTTCGCATAATCCAACTCTTTAAATTTAAAATTAGTCTATTCCTCATATTCTTTAGCTAGGAATTCCTCTATTTGGTTCATTGCAGGTAAGTATTTATTCTTAATACGACTAACAATTTTATCAACTTCTTTCTCATCATACAGATGCACAGTTAAATTACGATCTTTAAGAGCCTCCAGCAGAGATTCTCCGTTTTCAATTATACCAATCTCAAAACATTTCTTTAAGACTTCCCTAGGATTCTTATCTGTGTAGCCTTTACTTTCCAGATAATCTTTTAATGTTTTCCAAGTCAGTTCAAAAGCAACCTCAAAAAATTGAATCCCACCAGCTTTCTCAGCTTCTGATGGATTCTCAATCATAACAGTATTACGCAAAAGTGGCATTGCCTTTTGCATATTTCCAAAGCGCTGTTTCCACCTTATCACCTTATTCTCATCCATGTGTACATTTTACACAAATAATCATAATAACGCCAATAGTTCTTATTATATACAAACGGGCAAGGTGTCCCTTGCCCGTTTGCACATTCGCCCATTTGCGATTAGTAAAAATACAGCATCTATATTATTCCTCGTTCCAAGCTGGGAGTACATAAACAGTAACTTGCTCATCTGGCATTTGGTTACCATCTACAGCATCTATACAAGAGAGTGTATAGGTTGTTTCTTCATCAATAGGTGCAGATACTTCATCACCGCTAGTACCAACCCACGAATCATCATTACCCTGCGCGGTTACTGTACAACTTTCTGTCTCAACAGTTGTCCAGTTTACTGTAGTTGAGTCTCCAAAACGGACAAGTTCAGGATTTACGCCTATACTTGTGGATATCAAACCTCGCCTAAATTCCAACAAATCTTCTTCAGAGGTTATTACATCTGTGGTTGTATCGGTATCGTCAGAAGTTGTTGTTACAGTCGTTGAATCTACAACATCACCAGTACCGTCTCCGTCTCCGTCTCCGTCGCCATCACATGATCCAGTACCTGAATTACATCCAGTATATCGTATAGACTGGGTATTCTCTATTTGACATGCGGCACTCTCGCTTATTACTTCAACACTTATAACCCTTGATTCACCCGCTCGCTGAGTTGTAAACGCATTTCTCATGAAATCTACCATAGAACTTGAAGGATTTATATCTGTTATAAATGATTCAAAGTCTTCTGATGTTGTGATACATCTAGAACCTGCTCTTTCTACATCCGTAATTCCTCTTGTTTCGACTACTTCGTTAAAGATCCTACGCAAATCTCGTGTACCTGTGTATACACGGCTCTGTACAACAATTCGCACTCCATTATCGTCAGTACTAGACACTGTCTCCCAATCTCCCCATGCGCCACCTGTACACGCGCCATCTATGTTTATAGTGCGTTGATTTTCGGTCGTTATAGTACATGGTTCATCCCAATTACCGGAAACTGCAATAATTGAACCTAGCACTACAACAGCCACAATAATACCTAAAATGATTTTTTGGCGTGTGCTTAATCTATCCATAAAACCTTTTTGTGGTTCTTGTGGTTCTTGTGGTTCTTGTGACCCAATACCACTTTGCTCATCTGATCCAAAATCAGTTTGATTTTTTAATTCTTCTGTCATAATTTTTATTATAATATTAACTAATAATAACTTCTACTAATAATTTAGAAAGTCTTCATGGTATAAAATGGGACTTTGACCAAACCGTCCTTATTTATAACCTTGAAGCCCACATTATCCCATACTCCGCGTATGCGGTCTAGTACCCAAAATGGAGGGACATATACCATGCCGAGATTTTGCAGTAAATCGTATGTGACAGGGTATCCTGCCTTCTTAGATGCATCTAGCAGTAATTGCATATCTGTATCAGTAAGTGGTCTCTCAGCAATTGTGCGGTGCTCTGGAGATAGTATCGCCATACGGTGTGTTAGTTCCATTGGATTAGCTGACTCTACATGCAGTTCTTCGCCATCTGTAGCGACAAACTGAATATATGGCATACCAAATGACAAGAAAGCATCCGAGACAAACCCTTGCCCCCCGCCGAATACATCAAGTTGTAGTAGAGAAGATGGCGCACTGTCTCCTATCCACTCATATACATATACTGTCAGGTCTCCTGAATATATATCTCCTGTTTTTCTTATTATTGAGTCAAATGGTATCTTCCACTGACCTTCAGTAGTAGTGATAAAGAAGTCATCTCCTTGTCTTCGCGCTCCACCGGCACCGGTTACGGTTTTTGTATTAGTATTTACATACACAACTATTACGGCCTCTTCTATAATAATGTCATCAACAGTATAATTTTTCCTTTTATCTGTTATTACAATAAAATCAGTTATCCCATCAGAATAATGTTCTTTTAATGCTCGTAAACGTACTTTCTGTAATTCACGAACCGGTACTATAATTTTATAATTACCTTCACTATCTGTAGTCACTGGAGTAATACCATCCTTGCTTAGTACTCCAACTACCGCATCTGCAATTGGATTGCCTGCCGTATCTAAGACTTCCCCTTGTATTGTTACTAATACATCTTCTGAGGTGCATTTCGTACCAAATTCTAAACAACTCTTTGCGTATATGGAGTCGCGCTCATTATATCTACCTTCAAGCTCATATAAATACGCTAATTTAAATAAATCTTCAGCTGTATATTCTCCACTTTCTAACAATAACTCAAGACTGGTAAGCATGTCTTCTGTTTTACCTTCAACACCAAAAGAATATACTTTATTATGGAATTGCAACTCAGGTGGTAAATCACTCTCAGCAACAAGCTTCATACTTTCCGGTGGTGAAACTTCAGATTGAACTAACCTATCATAGAGCATTTTAATTTCTTCATCACTGAGTCCCTTGCGCGCCAAATATTCCGGATCAAAATACAAAACATGTTCATTACCATATTCGTCTGTATATACATACCAAAATCCATTCAGAAGATCTCTCTCACTAATATGTGGTATGTCAATCAATACGCTATGTATACGACTTTTATTTTCCTCAATTTCTATTGCCGTTAATTCTCTATTCTCACTCCGAACAAAATATACTGCAATTATTGATGTGTAAACAAAATAGCCCACAATACTTAGTACAAATATCGCTAAAAATACTATTGCAATTTGTTTTCGTTGCATAAAAAAAGTATATACTAGCAACATGTCGTGTCAATAACAAACTTTCAACAACTTACCCACTCATTTTGGTCTAGCTACCACGAGCCACCGGAGTGAGCGACTTTACCAAGTGAGAGAGCGTTTTGTGGTTTGGAGTGCAAATCTTATTAAAAATCCCTGCATTAAAGCAGGGATTTTATTCTCTATATATTCAATGTTATGAATTACGAACGCTTAGCAATTATCTCTTCTGCAACATTGCGTGGCACAACAGCATAATGGCTAAACTCCATAGACGCACTAGCGCGACCTTCTGTCATGCTTCTTAGGTTTATTTAAAAGATTCTAGTTCTTCCAATCCCTTTAGAAGGGTATTCCAATAATTACTATTAACAAATAATTCTATGTTTTCTGTGGCTAATTTATTTAAATCGTGTTTGGATTTCCTCCGTAATCTTCTAGCCTTACTTTCTGAACCGCCGCTAAGTACTCTTATTATCTCATCCTCCAAATCTTTACTCTGCCAAATAATCTTAACTTTTGAGTTTTCTGCCTCGGCTTCTAGTTGTATTTTCTCATCCTTCCATGACACTGGGAAATCATGTTGTAATTTATCTATATCTATAAAACAAAGAGCATATTGTCCATCTTTCTGCTCATTTTTGCACCCAATCAGAATATCTTTTGGGGAATCGCCATGCCAAGAACCTGTTTGAAATGGAAAAACCCAAGCATCTTTCGTATGATATCCAAATTTATCTAACCCAGCTAACTTTGAAAGAAATTTTCTATCTTTTCTACCTTCTCCGTAAAACAAACAGGACTTCTTTTCCATAATTTATGCCGTTATATGTGGATAAGATCCATAAAGCCCTAGATTATATTTGGTATACAAATTATCTTCTGTGCGCATCTTCACTCCATTTTTTTCCGATTTCTCGTCAAGACGATACACATTACTTTCACCACCACTATTTTTTTCAATAAGAAAAACTTGATCTTTTTTAAACTTTTTTAAGAAATTTAAATCATGTGTAGAAAAGATGAATTGTGCTTCACAATTAATATTTTCACTAATGAAGTAGTCAATCAACTTAGAAAGTGCTTCAGGATGCAGTCCACTTTCAACTTCATCAACAATAAGTACGCCGCCAGTTTTTAAAACTGTAAACAAATCAGATAACATGTAATAAATCATTCGTGTACCAGTTGATTCATACAAAAAAGGCAGTTTCTCATTGACACCCACAATTGCGTTGAGTGAATACAATTCTAAAGCGAGTACCTTCTCGCCATCTTTTTCTTTTTCTTTAAAGGAAATGGTAAAACTTTTTTTCGGTCCTAAATCAAAATTATTGACAAACTCTTCCATCTCCTTCTTTAGAACTTTATTTTCCAGATACATCTTTGAACTACGAACCACTGCCTCTTCTTCTGGGCGACGCTGCCCTAATTCATTTATATTTATAAAAAAAGTACCAAAGAAACTAGAAACTTTTGACAACTCCTCAATCTCAAACAAAGAATTAACAAATGCAATAAAAGACATTTTACGAGTGAACCTTTGTAACATTTTCTCAGTAACCACATCCATATTAAAAGCTGGGTTCAATGTGTTATTTTTTTTATCGTATGAATAACTATAAATAATTTCTTTTCCTTTCCGTAAAGATTCGCTATCCAGCAGAAAATTTTTAATGGAAAAAGAATATACATATATATCTGTGCCAATCTCAAATTCAATAGAGAAGTTAGTGCTTTTCCTATTTTTGAAAAAAGATTTGTAAGCATTTGTCATATTATTACCGTCACCTCGGTCCATTGCATTCACAAAAACCCCTAAAAAACCAAATATGCGCATTAGATTAGTCTTACCTGCAGCATTTTTACTTATAACTCCAGCAATGGTCGTGATTTGCTTCTTATCAACTTGAGATTTGCCATAATCATAAGTCCTATTCTTGCTAGTCAAAAAGTTAATTGTTTGCTTATCCTTAAAAGAATAGAAATTATTAAATTCAATTTTACGAATCATATTATATAAATATTAAGTTGATACATTTTCTATAAAGAAATTGTATCAAGTTTTTTAAAAAATGCAAGTAAATACATAGAACCTGTATTTACTTGCATTTTTATAAAAAATACTCGCATGAGATAACCATCCAAACTCAAAAGCACGAATAAGAGAGTGCTCTCGCATATATTATTCTAGTGTACTACGAACGCTTAGCAATTATCTCTTCTGCAACATTGCGTGGCACAACAGCATAATGGCTAAACTCCATAGACGCACTAGCGCGACCTTCTGTCATGCTTCTTAGGTTTGTAGTGTAACCAAACATCTCTGCAAGAGGTACCTTAGCAGTTATAATCTTAGAATTACCACGATCATCCATACTTTCTACACTACCACGCATAGAGTTAAGGTTACCTGTAACATCCCCCATAAATTGCTCTGGAGTAGTAACTTCTACACTCATTACTGGTTCAAGTAGTACAGGAGTAGCGCCAGCCACCGCCTCTTGGAAAGCTTTAGAACCTGCAATCTTAAATGCAATTTCACTAGAGTCTACATCATGGAATGATCCATCAAACAAATCCACAGATATATCTACCATTGGGTAACCAGCAACAACACCACGCTCCATTGCTTCCTTTATACCCTTCTTAACAGCAGGTATATATTCCTGAGGTATGATACCACCTTTAATATTATTGATGAATTCAAAGTGATCTTCTCTGTCTATATTCTTTGCTCGTTTCTTGTCTGTCTCTTCCTCACCGAGTGGCTTTACCGCAATCTTCACATGTCCGTACTGCCCGCGACCACCTGATTGCTTTATGTACTTACACTCTGCATTGTTAATTGCTTGGATTGTCTCACGGTACGCAACCTGTGGCTTGCCAATATCCGCTTCCACACCGAACTCGCGCTTCATACGATCTACTAATATATCTAAATGGAGTTCACCCATACCAGAAATAATAGTCTCCAATGTCTCTGGATCACTTGTAACTTTAAATGTCGGATCCTCATCTGAGAGCTTATTTAGCGCTATGCCCATCTTCTCTTGGTCTGCTTTTGTTTTTGGCTCAATACGAGCACTCACAACAGGCTCTGGGAATGTCATCTCCTCAAGTACGATTGGATTCGCTTCGTCACATAATGTATGACTTGTCTTTGTGTCTTTAAGCCCAACAGCCGCTGCAATCTCTCCAGTGTATACTTCTTCAACTTCATCACGCTTATCAGCTTGTAGTCGTACAATACGCCCTATGCGCTCCTTTTTACCATTGTTGGCATTGTATACATATGAACCACTCTTAAGTACTCCAGAGTACACACGAAAGAATGTAAGTTGCCCCACAAATGGGTCGGTTTGTAATTTAAATGCGAGTGCTGCTAGTGGCTCCTCATCGCTTGGTTGTCGCTTTTCCTCCTCGCCTGTTTTTGGGTTAGTGCCTGTTACAGCATCAAGGTCAGTTGGTGCTGGTAAGTAATCTACAACGGCATCCAGTAACATCTGCACACCCTTATTCTTGAGTGCAGAGCCTGTATAAACAAGAAATATCTCATTAGCAATAACAGCCCTACGCAATAGCTTTTTTAGCTCGTCTATACTCGGTTCGTTACCCTCTAAAAATGCCTCCATTGCTACATCATCATTCTCTACTATCTTTTCTATCAATTCCACACGATATTTCTCTGCCGTCTCTTTAAGCTCCTCTGGTACTTCATCACTAACATTTATATCCATACCCATCTCACCACCGAAGCGTATAGCCTTCATTGTTAGTAAGTCAATAACCCCTTCATGAGCATCTTCTTCACCGATTGGTATTTGCGCGCGTACGGCTTTGTTTGAAAGACGCTCAAGAATACTAGCATACGAACGCTCAAAGGAGGCCCCACTGCGATCTAGTTTGTTTATAAAGCAGATGCGTGACACCTCCGCCTCCTCTGCATAACGCCAATTTGTTTCACTTTGTGGCTCTACGCCAGCAACACCATCAAACACTACAATCGCGCCATCCAGCACGCGCATAGATCGCTTTACCTCTGCGGTGAAGTCAATGTGTCCAGGTGTGTCAATAATATTAAATGTATGTTTCTTATCAGGATCGTCTGTATATGTTGGTTGCCAATCACAACTAATAGCGGCTGCGGTGATTGTAATACCCCTCTCACGCTCCTGATCCATCCAATCTGTAACTGTCTCACCATCGTGCACTTCACCTATTTTGTGACTCTGACCGGTGTAGAAAAGCACACGCTCAGATGTTGTAGTCTTGCCGGCGTCAACATGCGCAACGATTCCAAAGTTGCGAAGTTTTGATAAAGGATATTTACGAGCCATGATTTTTAATTTAATAATTTAATAATTTTTTTAAAATTGTTTTTAAATTGAGTGCATAACGAGGCGCATGAGAAAATTAGTGTGAGCCGTATCAAGATACGGTGAATGCTAATTTTTGAAATGCAACAAAGTTAGGTACAAATTAAAAAACAATTTTACCACGCAAAGTGCGCAAATGCCTTGTTAGCCTCCGCCATTTTGTGTGTATTGATACGCTTCGTTACCGCATCTCCGCTTTCACTAGCAGCAGCATTTATCTCATCTGCAATTCTGTCTGTCATTGGCTTGCCACTTTTGCTCTTTGCTGCTGCAATCATCCAACGAAGTGCAAGTGCAAGTTGGCGTTCGGGACGCACAGGCACAGGTACTTGATAGTTAGCGCCACCAACTCTTCTTGAGCGTGTCTCCATGGTTGGAGATACATTTTTAATAGCTGTACTAAATATTACAATCGGATCTTCTTTGCCGTCTTTACCTTTCAGAGATTCAAAAGCACCATATACCAACTTTGTCGCAATGTCCTTCTTACCATCCTTCATTACGCAGTTTATTAGTTTTGCAACTTTAATAGAACCGTATCTCAGGTCTGGCTTTAATTCATTTTTTTTCTTTATTGGTCTTCTCATATTATCCTAAATTTTTAAGAATCTTTCTTCTGCTTCTTAGCGCCATATTTTGATCGTCCTTGTGCGCGGTTTTGTACTCCTTCTGTATCAAGGTTGCCTCGTACTATTGTATAACGCACACCGATATCCTTAACACGACCACCTCTCACAAGTACAACGGAGTGCTCTTGTAGATTATGCCCCTCCCCTGGCACATATGCCGTTATCTCCATACCATTAGTTAAGCGCACGCGCGCAATTTTGCGCACAGCCGAGTTAGGCTTTCGTGGAGTTTTAGTAGTAACTTTAGTACACACGCCTCTTTTAAAAGGTGAGGAGTACATACTTGGTCTATTCTTCAAGCTGTTGAATCCACGACCAAGCGCCACCGTCTTTATTTTTTTGACAGGTCGCTTTCTTTTGCTTTTTACTAATTGATTTATTGTTACCATATTTACTAATTGATAGTTTTTAGTAAAAACTAGATATACTAAAAATAACTGCCTAAGCAGTGCGAGAAATATACTACGCCAGCATAATAAAATCAAGCACTTGTACTACTCCGCAACATATGGCGGTTTTCTTTGGGAGGTTGGTCATGTAATTAAATATGGAATACCGTTTGTTTATCGCCAGTCGCTAGGAGGCTCCTAGCGAGATTGCGAAATTGCCTCAAGTTAAGTGTTAGAAGAGGTACACATTTAATATGCTGGTTGATCTGGCTTATCAAAATCTGTAAGTGGATTCGGTATAGAAGTGTCTGGCATTACTTGCCCTACTTTTAAAGGGTCTTGACCTGCCAGAGATGAGCCTGTTGGCTGAGCCTCGCCGCTGTCATTAACTACGAAGTTCTCCTCAACAGGTGGGGTAGGAGCAGCGCCAGCAGGAGTTGCACCAACTGGAGTAGCGCCAACTGGAGTAGCGCCAACTGGAGTAGCACCAGCTGGAGTTGTAGCTACAGGAGTAGTGTCGGCAGGAGCAGGAGCAGGAGTTGCAGAAGTGGCGCCAGCTGGAGTTGCGGGCATTCCTGGTGAACCAACCGGCTCACCCATCGGTGCGGGTCTAGCCAGTTCATCTCCTTGCCCACTTTGCGTAGCGACACTTGGCACTGTAGCGCTTTCAGCGTCTCCGCCTTTCTCTTGCTCTACTAGTTGTTTATATTCTGCGACACCATCTTTAAGCACCTTGTCCACGATTTGTGGTGCGTCTGGGACAAGTTGTAGTATTTTGTTTTGAACTTCTTCAGTTTGCCCAGCTTCTATAAGAGCATCAACATTTTCAAACTCTCCTTCCGGCATCTTGGCCATTATTATAACTGTAGCGCGCTCTAGCATTGCCTCGGCAAGTGTATTTATTATTTCCTCTTGCTCCTCTTGTGATAAGTGAGTAATCTCAAGCTCTGTGGCTATCTTCGCTTGTACTTCTTCTTTAGATAATGGATTCATAATATAAATTTTAGTTAATAATAGTTATGTATATTTAATTTACTTACCAAATTTCTGCAAAAAGCTACCAAATAAATTCTTAATATGATTGTATTGGTCTACATTGCCAGTCCTTAACACATTTTCATACACATGACTCATAGCTCCTTCATTACTCATAACTCCCTTAATTAAAGGTCTGAAATCAATTTTCGTACCATCGCGAATGATATCAATATTACCACTATCAATGCCCATACTGGCTAAAAGCTCTGGCATACTTCTGTGGTTAGATTGTAATAAATCTTTAAATGCGTCAATTGATATATTTTGTTGCAAGTGTGAGAGCTTATTCCATTCAGGAGAGTTATCAAGAACTTGCCTTAAGCCATCCCAAACAGTGTTGATAGATTCGCCTCGTCCGTGTGTAGTTACATCAAATACTAGCCCTTTCTCTGGTAACTTGCTCACATCAATAACTGAATTAACATTTTCAGCCCCGCCACCACTTGGAATAGTATCACCACCAACAGAGCTATCAGCTCCAACAGGGGGGATATCCGCTCCTGCCGGTGCATCAGCTAGATTAACATTACCTGCGACTGCCTCTGATGCTGTAGGACCTGCAGTTGGAATAGTATCACCACCAACAGAGCTATCAACTCCAACAGGGGGGATATCC
>PJEL010001472.1_pt1 | contig 23687 bp, 21 predicted proteins | sample 1853271 | NCBI WGS metagenome assembly PJEL01 (sample SAMN08108733, study PRJNA415343) | Invertebrate metagenome, whole genome shotgun sequencing project. | host: Globobulimina | place: Sweden: Gullmar Fjord | collected 2015-08
GATGATAACGAGCCAAATCGGGCCATGATCCAAGGATTTCTCGAAAGGCAAAATGTACGGATAATCGAGGCGAAAAATGGTCGGGAGGCTGTTGAGATGGCCTATCTCTATTCTCCTGATTTGATCCTCATGGATTTAAAAATGCCCATCATGGATGGCTATGAGGCCACCAGGATCATCAAGGAGAATGTTGAACTGCAGCAGATTCCTGTGGTGGCGATAACTGCCTCGGTTATGAAGGAAACAGCGGAAATAATTGAATCAGGCTTTGATGGTTTTCTGAGCAAACCTTTACAGAAAACAGGGCTGGTGGAGGAGTTGCAACGTTTTCTGCCTTTTTCCCATGTCGTGCATCCTGAAATTTTTGAGTTGCCGGACCGGCAAGAGGGAGATATTGCCATCCCTTCAGATTCTTTGTCCGTCGAATGTCTGGCCGCCCTACCGGAATTGGTCGAAATTATGGATGCGGAACTGCGCACCCTTGAGCGACTGGAAAAGGTTTTCATTATTGGTGAAATTGAGGGATTTGCCAAAAGAATGCAGGAGCTTGGCAGCCGCTATCAGGTGGAGATATTGGAAAAATGGGGAGAAATCCTCTTGCAGCAGGCCGATGGTCTCGATATTGAAGCTCTGCCCATTACCCTTGACCTGTATCGTGCCCTGTTTATTCAGCTAAAGAGCCTGGCCAAATCTGCGTGAAATAACGGCGAATAGCCGTCATAAGGTAGGGGAAAATGGAAATGGCCGTTTACTGTACCCCAAATACAGTAGACGGCCAGTGAGAGTGAAAAACAAAAAAAGGAAAAGAGTTGAGAGCAGGTTTTAACAATTTCATGCGGGGCCCCACATGATAAATGTGCAACGCAGCTCGAAATGTTTCCTTTTTGAGTTATACAAACTAGGGTGCAAAACCTGTGCCTTTCTGGGGTCCACTAGGGTTGACACCCTAGTTTTAGTCTAACTTGCTGAAATTGCATTGGTTTGTTGGTTTTGGCCTGTGGGGGCGCCCAGGGTTGGTTATTCACGGTATTGTTTTGTGGGGTATTTCACCCAATTGACAGGGGGGATGGTCCGGTTTTAAATGGTTTTTTCACCCGATTCCGTTGTTTGTTCCTTGTTTTTGCCAAAGAAAAGAGTCTCTGCTGCTGATTTTTTTTTGTTGCTGTTGGCGGTGGAATACGATACTGTTTGCCGATTCGTTTTCTTTTATTCTTTCTCTCCTGCTGAAGGGGATTTCATGGACCCTGTTTAAAAAATATACGTATATATTATGGCTTCTCTGATTGAAAAAAAATCTGTTTTGGTGGTTGATGATCATCCTTTTATCCGGGACGGGGTGAAGGGACTCATTGCCCGAAGTGAAAACTTTGAGTGCATTGCGGAAGCCGGAAGCGGGGCTGAAGGAATCCGTCTGGCCACCGAGCTGAAACCTGATTTGATCACCATGGATATGTCCTTGCCGGATATGAGCGGGGTGGATGCTCTTCGTGAAATTAAACGTTGCGTTCCCGATGCTCGGGCCATTGTTCTCAGTATGCATTCGGGTTTCGAGTATGTGGCTGAGGCCTTTAGCGCCGGTGCTTTGGGTTATGTGGCTAAAGAGGCTGCCAGTGAAAAGCTTATCCATGGTTTAGAGGCGGTGGGCCGGGGTGAGTTTTTTCTTGATGGTCAGGTGTCAATGGAAGTTGTGGGCAAACTTTTGTCCTCAGGACGGCCTGAGATTTCTCCGGTAAAAGATGAAGCGTATGACTCTTTGACTGCCCGGGAGAAAGAGGTTTTTAACCTTGTTGCCAAAGATTTTTCAAACCGAGAGATAGCTGAAAAGCTGTCAATCAGTCCAAAGACTGTGGAAAACCACAGAACCAACCTTATGAAAAAGTTAGATCTTCATTCCAAGATGGAATTGGTCCGTTATGCTGCACGTCTTGGCATTATTGATGTGGACATGTGGAAAGCCTAATCTGACAAATACCCTTTCCTGAAGTTGTTTCCTGCTATTTTCCCTTTTTATTCCTAGATGTGTTCACTGCTCCCCGTTGGTAACCAGCATTGCCTGCCGTCATGGAGTTCCACTTGCAGCCATTTGCCACGGTGTTCAAGAATGGTGAATTCTGTACCTGCATGGAGCGGGGCGGTAAAGCTTGGCTGGTAGTTGAGTCCGTCTCCCTGGCGGGCTGTAATCTTCTGGGCAACAATAACACCGGAGGCCTCTTTTGCCCCAAATCGGTCGGCCAGCAGGGATGTGGAAAACATCATGGTCAACACCAGCAGCGCTATTGGCAGAGGGCGGGGGATGGGCAATGGAGTCAGCAGCATCAGGCCTGCACAGAGCCAGAATGTGGTGTATGCACATGCAAAAATAATCGTCCGTACTCTATCTGACAGATCGTAATGCCAGAAAAAGAGGGTGTGCAGGAGCTTATCTTCCTGCTTGACCGGGATGATATCCTGGCGTTTTTCCAAGGCAAGCCCCAGATTCTGTTGGAGTTGCTCGTTGTCGGGGATCAGTTGCTCCGCCCTGCGGTAGTTGACTATGGCCCTGCCAATATCACCTTGCATGAAGTAGGTGTTGCCGATATTGTAAAAGAGTTTGCCGTTGGCGATTTCTTTGCTGACGGTTTCGTAGCGAAGCAGGGCCTTTTCATAGAGCTTCTTTTGTTCATCATCGTCCTGGCTCTCATTGGCCTGGTGAAAAAAGGTGGTGGCCTGCTGCAGCAAAAGCCCATTGTCTTGATCTGACTGGGCAGATGCAAAAGCTGCTGTGAGGCCCAGGATAATCAGGAACATAAAAGAGGTTACGAGTGTTTTCATAGTAGGTGTTCGTGTTTCACATTGCTTAAGCAAAATAGGATTCCAGTTTTTCAATAATTTGCCGGGCTTTCTTTTTCATCTCTTCGCTTGCATCACTTGCTATCCCGAGGCCTGCAAATTGCGATGTCTCACACTGCTCAAGCAGGTCGGCGAGTCCCATCAGTGTTTCGTCATCAACCCCAATAGTACGTAAATCTGGTTCTACGTCCTGGAAAGTAAGAGAGCCTGGATTTCTGACAAGTTTTGCCCCAAGGTATTCATTCAGGGCACCGGAGAGCATCCCGGCAGGAAGCGGTTCCCCAGACACTGTCTTATTAAACTGTCCTGCCGCCATTTTTGACCGCCGCTTGTCAGGATTACGGTTTTTTCTTCGTAAGAAATAGGTGAACCCAGCCAGCAGAGAAAAAAGAAGCGGTGGGCTTGCAATGAGCAGCCACCATTTCCCTTGGCCGGTGCTTTGTGCCCTTTGATCAATAAGTAATTCCTGCTCTGCAAAGTTAAAGGCAAGCCCCTTTTGGGCAGCTTCCAGTTTCGTCTGGCCAGTTGCCGGGTCAGTTCCTTCCGCATCCATGGCTGTTACCACTTTGGTGGCATGGACGATGAGTGGAATGGGAGCAGATTTGGATGTTTGGTAGCTCCCTTTTTTTGTGTCAAAGTAGATCAGTTCAATGGCTGGTATCTCATGCACCTTGGCTGCTTTAACGCGAATGGTCTGAGTAAATTGCCTGCTTGCTCCATGTACTTCTTCCGGCGCAATCTCCTCTGGTATTTTAAATGAGGAGGGAGGGAGGAAGGTTGACAGCGCTGGAAGAGAGGCGTTTGCTGCATTTGGGCCGGCAATGGTCACTATCAGGGTTATGGGGTCTCCGATGTTGACTTCGGTGGGCGCGGCAACGGCAGAAATTGCATAGTTGCCCACCAGGCCGGAAAAGTCCATGGGCTTATTTTTGACCGGCAGCGGGCTCACTGAGAGATTTGGTTCATTGGCGGGAACGACCAAGGTTTGCAAGACAGGTTCACGGCCAGAGTTGAAAAAATCATCAAATCCACCAAATGGGCTGCGCCGTCTTCTGTTTCGATATCCAGTAGTAACCTGGCAGGATACGGTTGCCTGGGGAAGACTGAACTGCCCCGCTTTCTTTGGCACGAGTAAATGGTTAAAGGTTACGGTGAGAAATTCTTTACCGCCAAGTTCCCCCTGTTTTTTTTCAGCCAGCAGGGTGTCATCTCCCACCGGGATTTTGATTGTGTTTTGAGCCGAACTGCCAGCTCCCTGGCTGGATGGGATCACGTCAAAACGGGGATCACTGAGAATCGGAACATTAAAGTCAAAATTATTCACATCCTTACCGACAAACCAGGTGGTGGTCATGGTGACGGGTTCACCTACATAACACTTACTTGATGAAAGAAAGGTGCGTAATTTGAAATCATCAGTTTCCTGGGGCTTTTTGGCCACAATGGTAAGTGGATCGGTTTGATATGGTTTTCCGTCTACCTTGATGCTAATTGGCGGGATGGGCAAGCGCCCGGCCTGTTGCGGAGTGAGTACATAGGTAAAAGTGTAAGTCAGGCTGGTTACTCGCTGCCAGGAGCCATTGACATTGCTGACCTGGGTGCTGCTGTTTCCTTGTCCACCCCTGGGCTGAATCTTGAAATTCTGCAGATGGGAAAGATCCGGCTCTTCTGCTGTGTTTGTCCCATTGATCCGGATGACAAAAGCAAAAGGCTCGCCCACAAAGACTTCCTGTCGCTCAGCCAGGGATTCAACTGTTATTTCAGTTGAGGCAAAAAGTGGAGCAGCCAGAAACAACTGGATACTAAGAAGTATAAAGCTGAGGAGGGCAGCGTAGCTGGTCAGACCGATAAGCGAGGTTGCGAGACATCGAGACTTATGCCCCCCAAGGGTATTTCCTGTGGGGCACTCTTGTGGTACAAGTAAAAGTATATAAGAATTTATTTTTTGAATCATTGTGATGGATTTCCTACCAATCCTTTTCGACGGAATCAGGAGCAATACGCATTCGCTCTCTGCGCATCTCCTGTAGTTTCTTTTCAGCATCAAGGATTGCCTGCACCGTCTGCTGTGTCAGCTCTTTTTGCTCCTGGGTCTGTTTTTCACCTTCCTGCTGCACTGGGCTAGCTGTTTCGGAAGAATCCTGCTCCGGCGGTTGACTGTCCTGCTGCCCGCTCTGATCCTTATCTTGCTCAGATGATTGCTCAGCACTTTCCTGCTGCTCTTTTTTCTGCTGCTGTTGCTGCTGGTTGTTCTCTTGTTGCTTGTCCTGACTCTCCTGCTGATCTTGCTTCTGGTCGTTTTTTTTCTGTTGGTCGTCTTGGCTTTCCTGATTGTTTTGCTGGTTCTGTTGCTGCTCTTGTTGCTGCTGTTTTTCAAGCTCCCTGATTGCTTTTCGGCAGATCTCAAGATTACGTACTGCAGCTGTCAGGTTTGTGTCGAGCTGATAGGCTTTCTTGAAAGCGGCAGCACCTTCTTTAAATTGTGCCAGCTTTTCCTGGGGATTTTCGAACTGCTCACCATGTTGAAAATGGGTGTTACCAAGATTAAACCAGCTTGTGGCCTGGAGATCTTTCTTGTTACTCTTTGTGATGGCTTGCTCAAAGGCGGCTGCTGCTTCAGAAAATTTTTGCTGACGGTATAGGCTGTCACCTTTGTTAAAAAACGGAGCCCCCTGGTCAGGACCAGCACTGGCAGCCTGGCTATAGAGTTTTTCCGCTTCACCGAAATTGCCATTTTCGTATGCTTTGTTGCCTGATTCAAGCAAACTTCTGGAAGAGGCCAGGCAGACATCGGGCTGCAAGAGGGGAAGCACAAGAAAAAAGGTGATGACAAAGACTCGACCAATAAACCCCTCTATGGCCAGCAGCATAATCGCCGTTGCCAGAAAAATCTGGAATTTTTCCTCATACCGCTTAATGGTTTTTGATTCCAGTTCTTTTTTGTCGGCAGAGGCAATGAGATCAAGATACACCTCGCCAAGATCAACCGTGCCGGTGGCCACCGGCAGATAACGTCCACCCGGGGTGGCCTTGGCCATTTTGCGCAGAGTGTTTCCGTCAAGTTTTGTCCAGACTTCCTGGCCGTTATATTTAAGAAAGGTAGTTTGCCCATCGCGGCTCGTCACCGGAATGCGATGTCCTTCGTTTTCATCACCCAGTCCGATAATCAGCAGCCTGATGCCTGCCTCACCTAAAACTTGCGCCGCCTGAACGGGAAAACTCTCATGATCTTCGCCATCTGTGATGAGAATGATATCTTTAAACTGTTTTTCCTGGTTGTCAAAGACCTGGTCATAGGTGGTGCGCAGGGCATCGCCTATCAGAGTCCCTCCTTTGCCAACAGTGGTTGGGGTGATGGCATCGAGCATCATCAGGAAAAATCCGTAATCCTGGGTCAGGGGGCATTTGATGGTTGCCGATCCGGCAAAGGCCACCAAGGCCACCCGGTCACCCTGGAGTTTTTCAACACAGTCGCTGATGGCAAGTTTGGCCCGTTCCAATCTGTTTGGTTTCAGGTCGGTGGCCAGCATGCTTTTTGAGACATCCACCATGAATACCACATCCCGGCCCGACTGTTTCACCGTTTTTTCGCTGAGGTTCCAGGCGGGACGGCTCAGGGACAGGATGATAAAGCCTACTGCCAGGCAGAAGAGAAAAAAACGTATGCCCCGTTTGGTGGAACCAGGTTTTACTGGAAATCTGCGGAAAATGTCCGGGCCGACAAAGGTGGCCAAGTCTTTTTTTCTCCGCCCTGCAGCATAGAAAAAAAGCAGCAACAGCAGAGGCAGCAGCCAGAGCAGGAGAAACATCTTTATGTCAGTGAAATGAATGTCAGACATGATAAGATTTCAAGGTTCAAGGTTCAAGGTTCAAGGTTCAAGGTTCAAGGTTCAAGGTTCAAGGTCGAGACCGGTCCATCCGGGTGTTACGGTATTTTGCGAAACAGGGTGGCGCGTAGTATGGTTTCAGCTACCAACAGTCCCAGGGCGGTCAGGACAAAAAAACGAAAATATTCTGCATAATCCATGTGGCGGACGCTTTCAATTTCGCTTTTTTCAAGCTGGTCAATTTCTTTATAAATTGACCGCAGCCCTTTAGCATCATCCGCCAGACGGAAGATGCCGCCGGTGGTGTCGGCAATCTCCTGCAGGGTCTTTTTGTCCACCCCGCGGCCAAGCTGGTTCATGCGAGCAAAAAAGCCACGAACGCTGCCTGGCTGGGTATCCTCGCCAATGCCGATGGTGTAAATTTTTATACCCCATTGCTTGGCAAGTTCTGCTGCAGCAAGGGGGGTGAGGCTGCCGGAGTTGTGGGCTCCGTCAGTAAGCAGAATAATGATTTTGCTCTTGATTTCATAGGTAGAACCAGGATTTTCCTGCCGTTTTTTAGCCAGGGTCTCATCGGCTTTCTGCAACCTGGCTGCTGCCAGAGCAATGCCGTCGCCGATGCTGGTACCGTCCTCGTCACGGCGGTTAACAAGCTGGACGTTTTCCATCAGGTTACTGAGGGCGTCGTGGGCCAGGGTCAATGGACAGGCTGTTTCCGGAAACCTGGCAAAGGTGATAAGGCCAATAAGGTCATTTGGCCGTCCTTTTAGTTCTCTGCCGTTGCCTGCAACAAATTCGGCAAATACCTGCTTTACCACTTCCAGGCGGTTTGTTTCACGGTTTCCTATGACCATTTCTTCCCCCATACTACTCGAACGATCAGTCACCATTTCAATGGCAATGCCGTGACTGATATCGTAGACTTTTTCAATACCTTGCTGGGGACGGGCCAGGCCAATGATGAGCAGGATGAGAGCCGTTGTGCGCAAAAAAAGGGGCAGATGGAAAAGCTGCTGTCGCCAGGAAGAACCGACATGAAGCATAAGTTCGGTAGCGGAATAGCGAAGGGCCGGTGTTTTTTGGCGCCTGAGCTGAAAATAGAGATATACCGGGATGATGAGTAGGGCCATAAGGGCCCATGGGGAAGCAAATCTCATGACGTGCCTCCCTGTTTTTCTCCGGTGGCCTGGATAAAATTCTGGCAGGACTGCACGCTGTCCATTATCTCTGCCTGACTTGGAGTAATTTTGGCAAACTTGATCAGGTCGGAGCGATGGAGAAAATTTTTCAGCAGTTCTTTATGCTGTGTAGAAAACATAGGAGTATGGCCAAGGGCGATCAGAAATTCTTCAGTGGTTTGCTCTGGAGCCTTTAGGTAAAATCGCTCTTCAATGTAGTGGCGGAGAATAAGAGAAAGTTTGGCAAAAAACAGCGAGTGTCCGGTGTCTGCTTTTTCGCCCAGCAGCCTGTCTATTGCCGTAAGTGCGGTTATGTGGGCAGGAATCTGTGGGATAATTTTTTTATGCGATTTTTTCCGGCGGATAAGAAAAAAGACCAGGGTAACTATGAGAAGCACCAGCAGACCGGCCACCACGAAATACCAGATGGGGGTGGCCAGAGAAAGCGGCTCGTATATGTCTGTCATCGCTGGTTCTTCTGCGCTTTCTTCAAGCAGTGAGTGAACGGTGATTGTTTGAGGCTGAAAGGTAACTTCAAGCAAAGCACTGCCCTTTGCCTCTGTTGCGGCTGAAATTTTTATCTCCGGGGTGTTGTAGTCTCCCTGCAAAAAAGGGGATAAGGTGAGGGTCATGCTTTGGCTAACAAGAGAGTTGCTTAATTTTTTCGGAGATGAGGTGGTATCAACCAAATCGAAATCACCCGCTGTTGTTGAAAATTCAGGAAAGGAGACATGGTAATCTTCGGGAGTTGTGGCGGTGAGTGTCAGGATTAGGTTGTCTGCCAGGTTGATTTGTTCTGATTGAATCAGCATCTGGGCGCTGAGTGGGCCGTTACTCTGCTGTTGTTTGATAGCCTGACTGTGGACAGAGGTGTCCTGACTTTTTTCCTGCTGGTTGCAGCCGGTGAAAAGCAACAAAAGAAAAAGCAGTGCAAGCTGTTGAATGCGTGGTAACGAAATAATGGACATCTTAGCGCCGCCTCTTTTCCCGCATTCTGAAAAAGCGAATAAGGTCCTGCACATAATTATGGGTTGTCTGTAGTGGAATGTGGTCTACTCCCATGGCACCAAACTGAGAGGCGAGCTCGGCTTCTCGTCGGGCTGCGGAAGCGGCAAAGGCCCGGCGCACAGTGGCGCTACCGCAATCTATAAGCGCTCGGCTACCTGTTTCCGCATCCTCAAGCTCTATTAAACCTGCTTTGGGTAGCTGTTGTTCCCTGGGGTCGGTGATGGAAACGGCGATCAGGTCGTGACGGCGGGCAATGACCCCCATGTCTTTTCGGTAGCCGGAATCGATAAAATCAGAGACAAGAAAGGCAACGGATCGTTTGCGGCTGATTTTGCCGAAAAAGTTTAAGGCTGCCTGAATATTTGTTTTGCCCCGTTCCGGACTGAAATGAAGAATTTCCCTGATCAGCCGCAGGACGTGGGTTGTTCCTTTTTTGGGCGGTATGAACATCTCCACCTGGTCGGTGAAGGCAATCAGGCCCACCTTGTCGTTGTTTTTAATGGCGGAAAAGGCGAGCAGGGCGCACAGTTCCGCTGCAACCTCGTTTTTCAGGTGATGGATGCTGCCGAAGGTGCCGGATGCGGAGAGATCCACCATGAAGAAAACTGTAAGCTCCCTCTCCTCAACATACTGCTTGACGTATGGGTGTCCGGTGCGGGCTGTGACATTCCAGTCAATGGTACGGATGTCATCGCCGTGCTGGTATTCACGCACCTCGTCAAATTCCATGCCCCGGCCCTTGAAGACGCTTTGGTACTCACCGGCCAGCACATCGTTCACCGCCTTGCTGGTGAAGATGCGGATGGTGCGGATTTTTTTGGCTAGTTCGGCATCAATCATGGAACTTCGACGGTATCTAAAATTTCTTGCACCAGATCTTCACTGGTTTTTTCTTCGGCCTCCGCCTCATAGGTGATAATGACCCGGTGGCGTAATACATCCATGGCAATGGTTTTTACGTCCTGGGGGGTGACAAATCCCCGACCGGCAAGCATTGCACACGCCTTTGCCGCCATGGCCAGATAGATTGTGGCCCGGGGGGAGGCCCCGTATTGGATCAGATGGGCTATGTTGAGGTTGTAGGCGGCAGGATTCCTGCTCGCATCAACCAGATTGACAATATATTTTTCGATTTTTTCATCCAGATAAATTTCGCTGGTTTTGTGTCGCAGCCTTTTGATATCCTCCGGGCTGATGATTGCTTTGACCTCGGTACGATTGGTGGCTGACGTCATCATTCTGAGGATTTGCTGCTCCTCTTCTTTGGAAGGGTAGGTGATGTTCAGCTTCAACATGAAGCGATCAACCTGGGCCTCGGGCAGGGGATAGGTCCCCTCCTGCTCCACCGGATTCTGGGTGGCAAGCACCATGAATGGCTCATCGAGTTTGAAACTTTCTGAGCCGATGGTGACCTGGCGTTCCTGCATGGCTTCAAGCAGGGCGCTTTGGACCTTAGCCGGAGCGCGGTTTATCTCATCGGCCAAAATGATGTTAGTGAAAATCGGACCTTTTCTGGTGGCAAACTCGCCGGTTTTCGGATTGTAAATGAGGGTGCCGATCAGATCACCGGGAAGCAAATCAGGAGTGAACTGAATGCGTTGAAAGGAGGCGGCAATGGTCTGTGCCATGGTGGTGACGGTCAAGGTTTTGGCAAGTCCTGGTACTCCTTCAATCAGGACGTGATTGTTGCAGAGCAGGGCGATAAGAAGTCGTTCCACCAAGGTTGACTGGCCGACTATCTCTTTGCTGATTTCCCGGCGAATCTGCTCAAGCAGCAGGGCCTCATCTTCAATATTTTTTGTTATTTGCTGTACTTCCTGTGTCATCTAGTGTCCCCTAAAAAAAAATCATCGTCAAGGTCCTTATGCCCCTCAAGGGGCACTGAAAAAAGTTCAGTATCTTTAAAAAATTCCTGCCTGTCTGGGTTAAAAATAGACAAAGTTCCTCGCAATAAGTTGCGAGATTTTTAACAAATTTGCATGTTTCTTGTCAACCTTGGTATTGCCCGCTAAATAAGGACTGAACTATCTCAACAAAAAAAACAGGAAATTGACTGGAATTCATGATACAATTTTAATTTAATACGTTTATATGTTTTTGCTGATAATAATGGGCAAATTAGCCGGGAGTTTCTCTTAACTAAGAGAACTTTTTTCCAGCTGGTTTGGGATGGTTGATATGTTGAGGTTTGTAAATGGCTTCAGATGATTATGTTTACGATTTGAGGCGCATTGAGGATGTTTTTGCCTGTCTTGAGGTGATCAGTATGGCCCAGGGGACCTTGTTTAGCGTTGATCCTGCTCTTGCTGCAAGCCTGGGCAAGGTCACCGAGGCCCTGGGCGCTTTTTCGGAACTCGTTGCCGAGGGAGGGCTGGAGCCTCAACCAGCACCGGAGCAGCCTGCTCAACCCGCCATGCCTCAGCATGCACAGCCTGCTCCGGTATCTCCCATTCAACCGCAATCTGTTGTTCCCCCGCAACAACAGCCGCCAGTTGCGCCTTTGCAACAGGATAAACATGGATTTGTCGATCTTGTCGGAGGGCAAAATGATGCGTCCACCAAAGGGTTGGAGCCGGGTAGTGATGGTATTGTTGATATTTTAACGGGTAAAAAAATTAAATAGGTAGATATATGGCCAAGATTCTTGTCATTGATGATGATGAGCAGATACGCTCTTTACTGACACGGGTGTTCATATCTTTAAAATATGATGTTCGTACTGCCGAAAATGGCGCTGTTGGGATAAAGATGCTACGGGAAGAAAGTGTGGATCTCGTAGTGACAGATATTCTTATGCCTGAAAAAGAAGGTTTGGAGACTATAATGGAGGTCAAAAAGGATTTTCCAGATATGAAAATTATCGCCATATCCGGTGGAGACAGGGATGGCTGTGATTTTTTGCCGATGACAAAGCCCCTAGGGGCTGACCGCAGCCTCAGGAAACCGTTTAGTATTGAGGAAATTACCCAGGTTGTGAAGGAACTTCTGGCATAAAAGAGGCCAGAAGTCAGAAGTACGGTGAAAAAACGTTGTTTTGACTTCTGACTTCCGTTTAATTTCTTGTTTTATTGTTTCCGGCAGAGCCTGCTAAACCCCCCTGGGATTGTTCCTGATGCCCAGAAGAGAGTACCCTGTTTAAAATCACAGAACCAATATCCCCCGGGATCACGTTGCTGGGACACAAAGATGAAAGGTTGTTCTTTTGAGAAACATCGGTGGAGGTGAACACCTTTGTCGTTTTCTTCCTGCTCCATCAGTGAGAGTGCTTGTGCCATGTTGGGCAGGTGCCAGTCGCTGAAACCGGCAAAGCTGTCCTCATTCATTTTTTTGACATAGTCCATAGCTTTGCGGATGCTTGTTATGTCATTTCCTCCCCGTTGCCACATCAGGCCGGTTGCCTTGTCGGTAACGGTGAGGCCATCACCGTTGTCCACCAGGAAATTGGTAAAAGAGCCGCCCGGGTTATGTTGGCTGTCATAAAAGTTGCTTTGCTTGGCGATATTTTCCACATCCTCTTCCTGGACATACTGGGGGACCTGGGGCAAGGCAGTTTCCTGCATGTCAGCGGGTAAGGGGGTGTCTTTGCCTGGCAAGCCTGATTCTAAAGATTCTTTTTCAATGCCGCTTGCCAGTGGGATTACTTTCGAATCATCCTCACCGTCGACCACGTTTTCAATCAGCCATTTTTTTAACTCTTCATCAATAGCGTAGCTTTTGTCCAGCCCCATGGTTTTTCCTTGACCCGCCACCGCTTTGTCGATCAGCCCCTGTGGGGCATCAATGCGGGCCAGTACTCTGGCAAATTTAATTCCACGTTCCATCAGGCAAAGAGTTGCTGGGTTTTCCCAGGTATCAATGAAAAAATAATAAAAACGTTCATCCGGGCTCGATATCCGTATTTTGCCTCCCCAGCTTTCAAAGATTGAAAAAGTTTCTGCCGGCAAAAGTTCCCAGTCAATAGCAGGTGTGACTTGTGAGGTAAACCCTAGTTTTTGAAATAAGCCCATACGTATCACCTAATGAAGTTGAATTGATAACAAAGGTCTTTTCGTTTATAATTAATATAGGAGTATAATTTATTTTTGTAAATAGTAATTATTATTTTTTAGGAATAGGGGTTGGAAAAAGTAAAAAAAATACTGTTGCTTGGTGATTCTCTTTTTGCCTTTTATAACTGGCAGCTTCGATTACCGGCATATGACATTGTCAACCAAGGAGTCCCCGGGGAAACTGTTGCTGGTCTTTTAAGGCGATTGCCTGGTGAGGTTTCGGCTGCTGGTGAACCGGATACGGTTTTCATTATGATCGGCACCAACAATCTGGCCATGGATGATTATACCTTTTTGCCTGAATATGGTGCTATTCTGCACAGATTGAGTGACCTTTTGCCAAAGGCCGGTGTGGTAATCACCAGTCTTCTTCCTTTAAGGCTTTCCTGGCTTGCGGAAAGTGCAGTTGCCAGGCTCAATAAGTCACTGCTTGAACTTGCCAGGAGATTTGGCGTTGACTATCTCGATGTCTATGATGCCTTTACTCCGGGTGGAAAAGCTGACAGCTCTTGTTTCCTGGAAGATGGGGTGCATCTGACGGATGAGGGATATCAAAGATGGTCTGATGTTTTAGAGATCTTTCTGCAGGGTGATCAGGGGTAGGAGACTTTTTTCAGGAGAGATTTCTTGCTATTTGAAAGGTGTGATGATACTCTTTTTTCCGAAGTGTTCATTTTAGTAAAAGTAGCCAAAAATGTAGGTGGGCATATGTATGTAAAAATTGATAAAGAATTATCTGAAGTTGTTATTTTAACAGGACATTTAAGGATTGTGGGCATAATTCATACTTTGCCCCAGGAGAGGTTGACTGATTTTATGGCCGACAGCACCACCCTCTACCTGCCGGTGACCAATGCCTCTGTCTATAATTTGAGCGATGGGTCTCTCATTGCCAAGACAAATTTTCTATCTCTTAATAGAAATGACGTCGGGGTGATCATCCCTGCATCGGAGATTGTAGAATAAATCCCGGTTTACCCGTAAGCGTTCCTGTTGCCGATAAAAGGGTGCATGTTCTTTTAACTGGCAACAGGCAAACGAAAAAAAAACGGTAATGCGTATCAGTAATTGCCGGATACTCCTGTAGCCCCTTTTTCATTCACTTATCTTTCATCCCTTCTTTTTGAAACTCCCACGCCCCGCTGTAATGGTGAAGCAGAGGTATTTTGAGTCTCTTGGCTTACATCCAAACATCAAATTGCCTTTTTGGTAAATTTCGTCTATTCTGTATTTTCTGACAAAATCGTAATAAAAAATAAGAAAAACAATCAATTTTGCATTTTTTTGCAAGGTGCTTTTTTCATGCATGCTGTTCTTTACGGAACAGGCAAGTGGATAGAAGATATGAGTGAAATGTCTGAATTTGAATTAGTTGAAACAACGACGCTTTACCAGATAACCAAGGTGCTTGCCTCCACCATGGATCTGCGTCAATGTCTGCATCAGGTCATGGAGATTTTGGCTGATAAAAAGGGGATGAACAATGGCACGGTGAGTATTATAAATCCTGCCACCGCCAATCTGGAGGTTGAGGTGGCCTATGGCATGACCGCCGAGGCGCGGAAGCGGGGCAAATACGAGGTGGGCGAGGGAATTACCGGACGTGTGGTGGCTAGCGGTGCGCCCATCGTTGTGCCGCAGGTCAGTGAGGAACCTCTTTTTTTGAACCGTACCCGTTCCCGGGGAGATATTAAACAGAAGATGCTTTCTTTTCTTTGTGTGCCTATCAAGCATGGACAGCAGTCGATTGGGGCGCTCAGTGTTGACAGGGAGTACAGTGAAGGGCTTGATTTTGATAAGGATCTGCGTTTTCTGACAATCTTGAGTGGGCTGATAGCCCAATCCGTCACCAGGATTCTGGCGGTCAATAAAGAGCGCAAGAAGCTTGAGCGGGAGAATTCTCTGCTTAAAAAGGAGTTACTCGGTAAATATCAGATCGGCAATATTGTCAGCAACAGCAGCCGCATGCAGGAGGTTTTTGAGATGATGTACCGGGTGGCCGATTCCAATGCCACGGTACTCCTGCGGGGTGAATCCGGGACCGGCAAGACCCTGGTTGCCAAGGCTATCCATTACAATAGTAAGCGGGAGAATAAGCCTTTTGTGGTGGTAAACTGCTCGGCATTGCCGGAAACTTTGCTTGAAAGTGAGCTTTTTGGCCACGAGAAGGGGGCTTTTACCGGGGCAAATAGTCTGAAAAAAGGACGTTTTGAGCAGGCAGAAGGTGGCACAATTTTTCTTGATGAAATTGGCGACCTCAGTCATGCCGTGCAGGTAAAGTTGCTCAATGTGGTGCAGGATCGTGAATTTCAGCGTCTTGGCGGCATAAAGCCCAAAAAATGTAATGTCAGGGTGATCACCGCAACCCATAAGGACCTGGAAAAAGCTGTGGAAGAGGGGCACTTTCGCGAGGATTTTTATTATCGGCTTAATGTTTTTCCTGTATATCTTCCGCCATTGCGCGAGAGACGAACTGATATTTTGCTTTTAGCAGAATATTTTCTGTCTAAATTTTGTGGTGAAAACGACAAGGAAATTACCCGTATCACGACCCCGGCCATTGATTTGCTTATGCAGTATCACTGGCCCGGTAATGTTCGTGAATTACAGAACTGTATGGAGCGGGCAGTACTCATCTGTGATGATGATGCCATCAAAGGGTACCACCTTCCTCCCACCCTGCAGAGTGCTGAAAGCAGCAGCATGCAGGGACCTCTGTCTCTTGCGGCAGCGGTGGAGAATTTTGAGCGGGAGTTAATTGTTGATGGTCTGAAAAAGGTCAAGGGGAACCAGACCAAAGCGGCAAAACTACTGGATACCAGCTTGCGTATTATTAATTATAAAATCCATAAATATGACATTCATCCCCAGGATTTTAAGGTAAGAAGTGGGGAGTGATGAAAATACTGCTGCATACCTGTTGCGGACCGTGCTCCGTCTATCCTGTATCCCTGTTACGCCGCGAAGGGATTGATGTGGCTGGATATTTTTTTAATCCAAATATTCACCCATTCAAGGAATTTCGGCGGAGGATTGTCGCCCTGGAAGAATTGGCAACACGGGAAAATTTTACGGTAGAGTTTGAAAGGGATTATGGTTTGCGCCAGTTTCTCCGTCAGGTGGTCTTTCATGAGGAGAAGCGGTGCGCTGTGTGCTATAAAATGCGCCTTGAGGCGACAGCGAGAAAGGCTGCGGAGATGAAGGTGGATGCTTTCAGCACCACCCTGCTTTACAGTCGTTACCAGAATCATGAGCTTATTTGCAGCCAGTCGGAGCGTCTTGCCGAAAAATACGGGGTTGCTTTTTATTACCGGGATTTTCGAGAAGGCTGGCAGCAGGGCATTGATAAATCCATCGAAATGGGCCTCTACCGGCAACCATATTGCGGCTGTATTTACAGTGAGCAGGAGCGGTATGACAACAGATGGAAGAAGCAGATGAGGATAAAGAAAAAACAATTGCAAAAAGAGGGGGAAATTTCTGGATAATACGTCCCAAATGTGTTTGACCTTAATTAATCCCCACCGATGCACCCCTTGATTCATCTTCCCCCCCCCAAAAAAAAAAGAAACATTTTTTGCAGTTACAGCTTAATCTTAAAGTACCAATAGAATTTATGACGCATTGTTGACACATGGCAGCTGGAGTGCCGGCATGCTTATATGTCGTTTTTTACGAAAAAATAATTAACAGTTAATAGTAGTTTTTAATTGACACTCAAAAGTAAGAAATTATAGGGTAATTGCGTATGTGCTTCTTTATTGGTATTTGAAGAGCGCTCCATCAAACATGCGGGTGCAATCTCTTTTTGCCTAGTAATCATTTATATGGAACGAAACTGCGAAGGTATGCAATTTGACCCAGACGGAGACTTGGTATCCTGAGGACTCGGTTGACCTGACAAAAATGCTCAGGGACTTACTTGGAATGCTTGTTGGTCAGTGGCGGGATAAGGGATATCAGGCACCACGGCAACGCCTTTATGTTGCTCTTGAAGAAGCACTTTTGAATGCGTGGAATCATGGCAACAAGAAAGATTCTGCAAAATCAATTGAGTTGAAATGGCGTTATGCAAACGATTTTTCCATTGAGATCATTGATCAGGGGCAAGGTTTTGACCCGAGTCATCTTGCATCCCCAACCACCGACAGTAATCGTCTGCTGGAAAACGGGCGAGGGGTTTTTATGATCCGCCATGCTGCAGACGATGTTTTCTGGAAGGATGATGGTAGGCGAATAGTCCTTTTGTTTAAGCTAAAGCCGAATTAACCGGCGCGTCGTGTCCGCTTAATTCGATAAGCGAGTGAGGCGAGACATCGAGACTTATACCCTTCAAGGGGGTACCTGAGAAGAGTGCCCTGCCCTTGCGGTATAAAGTAAAGGCTTTAGCTCCGCAGATAAACAGGGCAAGCATTCAGAGGTTGCCTTCAGTCTTTGATAGAGGAGAGATTATGGATATTCAGGTAAACCAGATAGGAGATGTGGTTAATTTCACCCTTGCCGGTGAAGTAGGAGAACCGGAGGCCGAAGAGTTGAAAAGTCGTTTTGAGAGACTGAGCCTGGCGCAAGTCAGTGAACTTAATATCGATTTTGCCAATGTTTCTCATATTGGCAGTGCCGGCATAGGCAAATTACTGCTCTTTTATAAAAAAATGGCACTGGGTGGTGGAATAATTCGTGTCAGTAATTTGTCCCCAACTCTGCGTGAGATGTTTGCTGAGTTGAATCTGGAAACCATTTTTACAATTTCCTGAAAATTTTCTAAAAGGGCTTGTGCCCGACAATATCATTGTGTCGCTGGGAGTTTGGTGATGTTCAAAAAAATGGGTTTGTACGGCCGTCTGGCCACTGGTTTTGGGTCTATCCTTCTTGCTTTAGCCGTTGTTGGCGGTTTGAGTTACATGAGGCTTAACAGTCTTGCCGGGTCTGTTTATGACCTGGCAAGCGTCCATCTGAAATTAACCGAAGCTATCAGTACCGTTGATGTGGCCGTCACCGGACAAGAGCTTTCGGTAACCCAGTATGCCTTTCACAAGGAAAAGGAATTTTTGGAAGGATACCACGAACTGGATAAGGAAGTTGATAAGGCACTTTCAGAAATTGTTGAGTTGATTAAAACAGATGAAGAGCTTGTTGAGATGGGCTGGCTGCAGGCTGCCAAAGAAATCGAAGAGCAGCACGACGCCCTTTTCCTGCCGGCCTGTGACAAGATGATTGAGGCAATAGAGGCCGGTCAGTCCTATGAGGTAATAGATCCACTGGCAGATAAAATTTCTGAAGCCTCTGCCATTTTTATGGGTAACATCGATGCCTTTCTTGAAACCAATGAAAAGGAGAGCCAGCATGTGGCAAGCGAGACAGAAGCTCTGGCATTATCAACCGAAATCATTGTCGGCTCTCTGTCAACCATTGCCTGTATTGTTGGGGCGTTTTTCGCCTTTTTTATCGCCCGATCGATTGCCGTTCCAATCAAGAAAATGGTAACAGATCTGACCACCGGGGCAGAAAGTGTGGCGTCAGCATCATTGCATATTTCCAGCAGCAGTGAAGAATTGGCCAGCGTTGCCTCGGAAGGAGCCGCTACCGTGGAGGAACTTGCCTCTTCAACTGAGGAGGTAACCTCCCAGGTTCAGGAAACCTCCCAGCTTGCAAACGGTGCCGAGGGATTAATGAATGAGAATATACGCAAATCCGCCAACTCATTAAAGGCGCTTGTTGAAACAACACGAAAGGTCAAAGATATTGAAGATGACAGCGCCCAGATGGTGACAATTATCAAGGAAATTCACCAAGTTGCCTTTCAGACCAACCTACTGGCCCTAAATGCGGCAGTTGAGGCGGCCCGGGCCGGAGAACATGGTCAGGGGTTTGCAGTGGTGGCCGAAGAGGTGCGGAACCTGGCGGGCAGGGCCTCTCAGGCAGCGGAAAACACCCAGACAATTTTGGCCAGAACCGCAGAACGGGTGGGTGAAACCTCTGAAGCAATTGTTGTCATTAATGATAATTTTGAATCCATTGTCGAATCAGCCACCCTGATCGGCGAAAAGATTTTTGCCATCACCAAGGCAAGTAAGGAACAGGCCACGGCAATTTCTCAAATAGCAAAAGGAAATAACGAGATTTCAAATACCACACAAATAATTGCCGCCAGTTCCGAAGAGTCGGCAAGCTCTTCGGCTGAACTCCTCTCCCAGAGCGAATCCATGCAACTTCTTGCCGTTGAGTTGGGCGCCCTTATTGATGGAGGTGGACAATCGGAAGATCTTTCCGCTAAGTCTCCCGCGACAGAGCCTGAAGGTAGCCTGTTAACCTTAACCTAGAGAAAGAATGGCCCTGGCAATGCATCCAAGGAATAAAGCGCTCATCACCTTAAGTTTAGCTCTAAGCTTCCTGCTTGTTGCTAACTTGCTTATAACCCTGGTAAATACCAACCGCAATATTACCATGGTGAAAAATAGCGGCCTTGAGAATGCCCGGCAACGTTTTCAGGAGGAGATAGACCGGGACGCTGAAGTTATAAAAGGCCTGCTCTGTTTTATCACCAAGGATCAAGCTCTGACTGAAGCATGGCTGCGCAAAGATAGAGATGCTTTGTTGCGGGCTAGTTTGCCGATCTTTGAAGAAATCCGCCAGGACCACCGCGTTACCCATTTTTATTTTCATCAGCCGGACAGGATAAATTTTCTCCGTGTTCATAATCCGGAGCTGCATGGCGATTTGATCGCGCGTTATACCATGGAGCAAGCTGCGAAGTCTGGTGGGAAATCTCAATCCATAAATGAACTGGAATGCAATCCTCAGGCATCCTATGGTATTGAATTGGGCCCTTTTGGAGTCTTTGCCCTCAGGGTTGTTGCACCCTGGTACATCGAAGGTGAGTTGGTCGGTTATATCGAACTCGGTGAGGAGATTGACCATGTCCTGCGAAGATTGAGTGGAATGTTAAAGAGTAACCTTTTTTTTATTATTGAGAAGAAATATCTCGATGAAGAAAAATGGTACCAAGGGGCGAAAAACATTCTGCAACTGACTGATGATTCTGCAAAAAAGACCTGGGGCCAATTTGATGATTTTGTTATTACCGGTCAGGTCCATGATGAGGTTATTTCGGATATTGCCAGGTTGCATCTATCGCTGGAAGATCATGATCATGATAAGGTAAGTCGTCTCATTGTCTCCCCGGGGTTTGACATCGGCTTTCTTCCACTAATCGATGCAGAAAGACGTGTTGTCGGTCATGTTATGGTTCCTCAGAAAACCACGGAATATGTAAACATCCTTAAACAGATGATGATCTGGCAGGTGGCGGTTTCTTTTATTATCTGGCTTGTTGTTCTCCTTTATTTTGGTCGGCTGAGCGGACGATTGGTGACAAAGCTGAACAACGAGATACATGAACGCAAAGAGGCGGAAGAACGTCTGTCAATTATAAACGAAAAATTGCATCAGGCAAAGGAGAAGGCCGAGGAGGCCACCCGTGCAAAGAGTGATTTTTTGGCCAATATGACCCATGAGTTTCGTACTCCGATGCATGCCATCCTCAGTTTTTCAAATTTTGGCATCAGCAAGATTGACAAGGCGGAAAAAGAGCAACTACTTAAGTATTTTGAAAAGATACGCATGTCTGGTGAAAGATTGCTGCCGCTTTTAAATAATATTCTTGATCTTTCTAAACTTGAAGCCGGCAAGATGACATTCGCTGTAGTTGAAAGTGATCTTCATGTCCTGGTGCAAAATGTAATCTCTGAGTTTGGTGGTCTTGCAGCTGAGAAGAAGGTGTTCATAGAGCTGGCTGATTCGGTAAAAGATGTGGACGAAGTGGTGCAGTGTGATCCAGAGAAAACCGGCCAGGTTGTGCGAAATTTACTCTCCAACGCTGTCAAGTTTACCTCCAGCGGCAAAAGGATCGTTGTGTCACTGGCAGAGTCAACGCTGCCTGGAGGACGCCGGGTTACGGACAAAGAGTTGACGCCCGCTGTTGTCGTCCAAGTGGCCAATGAAGGAACGAGTATCCCGGATGGTGATCTGGCTAATATTTTTGAGCAGTTTGCCCAGAGCAGCGCAAGTACTGACACTCATGGAGGGACCGGGCTCGGGTTGTCTATTTGTAGGCGAATCGTTGAGGGACAGGGCGGCAGGATATGGGCGGAACACAACCCGGCCGGCGGGGCAATTTTTTCTTTCAGTCTGCCTAGGTTTGCTTTATCAAGTCAGGTAGATGATGAGGGGCAACAGTGAAAAAAAGCGTCGTGCTTGTTGTAGATGATGATGAGCTTAATAGGGAAATTTGCCAGATAAGCCTGGAAGCGCTTGATGTGGATGTTCACATGGCTGAAAATGGAGAGGTAGGTCTGGATATGGCTGGCTCCCTTGATCCTGATCTCATTCTTCTTGATGTCATGATGCCCGTGCTGGATGGCTTTGCCACCCTTGAAAGATTACAGAGTAACCCTGATCTGCGTGACATTCCGGTGTTGATGCTTACCGCCAGGGTGGATACCAAAGATGTGGTCAGTGCCCTTGGAATAGGGGCCAAGGATTATCTAAGAAAACCATTTGATGAAGCAGAACTTGCTGCCCGGGTTAAGACACTGCTGACAAATCGCCAGATGGAAAAGACCATGGTCCGAGACATCAAAACCGGGGCAGCTATGCAGCGTGAATTTCTCACTCCTGCCCATACGATTGAAGAGGGGCTTGCAGGTCGTGGCTTTAAATGTGTTGTTTATAATCAATCATTTTCTGCGGTGTCAGGAGATTTTTTCTATCTGAAAAATATAAATGACAGCTCAGCAGGGCTTTTTTTTGCCGATACCTGTGGCCATGGGTTGTCAGCAGCTCTCATTTCAATGAGAATCCTTGGTATGCTCCAACAGCTCTCCTCACCCCTTTATTCAGCCAATGAATATCTCTCCAAGGTTAATCAGGAGTTGGTTGGTTTCTTGCCCCCAGATCGTTTTGTGGCAGCAGTCTATATCATTTTTCATGGTCAAGGCTGCATTATTTCCAATGTCGGGCAACCCTATCCTGTTTTACTCTGCAAAAATGATATTCGGGAAGTGAAGATCAGTGATATTCCCCTCGGTCAGATCCCAGACAAACGCTATGGGCAGGAGGAGGTAGTGATGCAGAGCGGAGATCGACTTATTCTTTACAGCGATGGGATTATTGATACCAGAGACAGCAGGGGGGAGGTTTACGGAAAAGAGAAATTTTTTCACTGCCTGCAAAAAAATGGTTCTCTTGATATTACTGCTTTACGCGACAAGGTCATCCAGGACATAGGGGAGTTTAGCGGTGATGCTCCACCTAACGATGACAGGACTTTTGTCATAATTGAAAAAAACTGAGTTGTCCGGGATGTTTTCCCCCTCTCACCCCATGAGCCCTTTTCTTTTTAGAAGGGGCTCATTTCTTTAAAAAGCTGCCAGTCAGGCAGGCCGATTTCCGGAATCCAGTCACGCCATTTGCTTTTTGGCGGGTTGCCTGCATTGAGCATGGCTAAAAGCTGCCCTGCTTCGGGGGCCACGGTTGTTTCAGGGTAATTGTCCAGCAGATACTCCAAACGACCGATACTCTGTTTGTATTTCCCTGTTTTGATATAAAAGGACGCTACATACATTTCATGGTTGGCCAGAAAGTCTCGCGCTGCTCTGATGCGGGCCTTTGCCTCTTCAGTGTAGGGAGATTGTGGATAGAGGCGGACAAGTTTGCCAAGGGCGATTTCCGCATCAAGGGCAGCGCCGGGATCACGGTCAATGGTGTCGATTTGATCGTAATAGCTCATGCCTATTTGAAACAGAACATAGGGGATGGCCTCGTTGGTGGGGTGGCTCCGTTCAAATTCCCGGTAGCTGTTAATAGCCTCAATGTAGTGCTTCAGGTAGTAATGGCAATCTGCTGACTTGAGCTCAGCCATCAGGCTGAAACGACTGAAGGGAAAGCGTTCCTGTATTTCGCCGAACTTTTTGAGGGCTGTGGTGTACTCAGCGTGGTTGAAAGCGTCAAGTGCATCCATGGCCATTGCATCAGGGCCTTGCTCGATTGGGCTGCCGGAGTCAAAGCCGAACATGGACTTGATGTCGTTAAAGGACGAGCATCCCGGCAGGAAAACAAGAATTGCTCCAAGTGACAAAAGAATGAGGGTGTTGATGATTTTTCGCATTATTTCCAGGTAAACAGTCGGTGTGAGTACTACTTAAGCGTAGCGAGATAATGTTCGGCGGATAGACAGGCAACAGCACCTTCTCCGGCGGCATTGACAATTTGACGGACCTCTTTACTGCATATATCCCCGGCTGCCATGACGCCAGGCTGGGACGTGCGCATTTCCCTATCGGTTATAATGAAGCCGCTGTCATTGTCAAGCTGGTCAAAGGGCAGCATCTCATTGTTTGGTCGGATGCCGATAAGCACAAAAACACCTTGAAGGTCAAGGGTTGACTGAGCCCCATCCTTGGTGTTTTGCAGGCGAACTCCTGTTACTTCATCCTCTCCGAGTATTTCCGTAACAATCGAATCCCAGATAAATTCAATTTTTTCGTTGGCAAAGGCCTTTTCCTGGATGATTTTTGTGGCCCGTAATTCGTCTCTGCGGTGAATAACAAAGACCTTTTGGGCAAATTTTGTCAGGTGGATTGCTTCCTGGATGGCAGTATTGCCGCCGCCTGCCACTGCTATCTCAAGTCCGCGATAAAAAGGCCCGTCGCAGGTGGCGCAATAGGAAACTCCCTTGCCGGTCAGTTCACTTTCTCCGGGGACATTTAAGGAGTTCGGCCTGGCCCCGGGGGACAGAA
>PJEL010001473.1_pt1 | contig 23681 bp, 26 predicted proteins | sample 1853271 | NCBI WGS metagenome assembly PJEL01 (sample SAMN08108733, study PRJNA415343) | Invertebrate metagenome, whole genome shotgun sequencing project. | host: Globobulimina | place: Sweden: Gullmar Fjord | collected 2015-08
AGAAAATGCGTAGTCGCTGGGGGTCTTTGTCGAGCAAGGGCTATATTAATTTGAATATGAAGTTAATGGAGTTTGGTCCAGCCATCATCGAAATGGTGGTGGTTCATGAGCGGTGTCATAGCCATTATTTTGATGATAGCGCGAACTTCTATCGTTTAATGGCAGAAAAACTGCCAAATTATAAAACCATAGAAGCTCAGCTAAAACTGATTGAAGCTGACAGTGCTTATTAATAACCTTCGTCTGAAGATAAGCTCATCTGCCAAGGCTGAGAATACCAATAATAACGTCCAGGTTGACCACTAGGAACGGTACAGTTATAGCGACTTCTCGCGCCTGTTAAAGGCTTCGATGCCTGAGTCGTCAGTATGATTTTCTGATTATCCGTTGTCACGACGGTATCAATAGCCCCTTGTTGGCTAGCAAAACACTGCAGGCGTTCAGGGTTATAATCTGCAGGGATTAACTCTAATGTCAATGTCGGTGGGTTATTGTCCGTTGTCAGTACAGGCTCTCGAAATTGGCTCGATGAAAGTGGCAATGCCAAGCTTAGTAACTTTGTCTTTAACGTTTGCGGGTTGGCATAAATACCAGCGGCAGGAAAACGAGATAAGGCTTGTGGGTGACTTAGCGGCCCAATAGGTCCTGATTGCTGACCAAAAGCCAGTATGCCTTGTTTTTCAAACCACGGCAGCATTGCAAGCGTGAATTCTCCATACGGATAAGCAAACATCGTACTTACCTTGCTTAAGCGCGTCTGTAACTCTTCTTGCGCCTGTAATACTTCCGCCTCTAACCATTGCTCAAGACTCATCGCTGGTGGAATGGACGGCAGATGTGCATGAGTAGAAGAATGGTTAGCAATCGTCACCCCTTCATCGATTAAGGTTTGCAGCTGTTGCCAGCTCATCAAGCCTCGGTGACCTTGGTTTACCGCTTGAGTATTAACGAATACCGTATAGGGCCAGTTGCGGCGCTTTAATTCAGGGTGAGCATGGGTGAATATGGAGTCATAGGCATCATCAAAGCTGATCGCGACTTGCTTCGTTGTTTTGTCATACTCATTTGTCGCTTTAGGATTAAGCAACGCTAATGTCGCGCTTTCTAAATCGACGACTTCGAATCCTAAATCTTCAAGCAATTGCATGTGTTCAATAAACTGGCTTGGACTTAGGCTAGTCGAACGGGGAGTATCCTCACTGACATGATGATATTGCAATACGACCAAGGCTTGCGCAGGCATAAAGAACATCAGTAAGCATAATGTTATAAATGAAGTTTTTAATTGAGTCATAAAAGCACTTAGTTAGATAATAAATTGTATTGTTTTAGCTGGTGAAATGCTTGGCAGATTTTTTTAAAATGCTCACTATCGCCGCCTTTATCTGGGTGGTGAGATTGGGCCAAGCGCCGATATTGTACTTTTAATTGAGGGGTAGGAATAGGGCTATTAAGTTCCATAATGTTAAGCCATTGCTGAATGTCAGTCTCATTTTGTGGGGTAAAAACTTTGCGCCAGAAACTGTTTAATAGTTCCTCAACCTCTTCGTTGCCGGTCTTCGAAAAATGTGACCAATCCAGATAATATTGAGCCAGTGGATCGCTGTGCGCGAGTATTTGAAATTGAGCATTCGTGGATGCTTGAGGGGAGATTTTAGGTGTTGTTGCGGTATAGGGGGATTTTATGATCAGTATGGCCGAGATGTGTAATTCTGCTTGCTGAGTAGTATGCCAGCATTGCTTTAAACGATATAAACAATGAAATAATAAAAAATGCGTTTGAAACAATACTAATGGATCGCGCAAAGCATCTTCGGAAAAGAACTCGTACGGTGCTTGCTGTAATAACTTCAGTAGCTCGTGCTCACTGAATCCTTGAGGGGCGTCGTGCAAAAGCACGGTTAATAAATCAATCAGCTCGGTAATTTGTTCTTCATGGGCCGATAACAGGCTATGTGTTTTTACGTGATTGATCGGTATTTCTCCCTGTGGCCAAAATGAATAAAATAACAAGAAGCTGTTATAGTAAATACACTATGATTTTAGAAGTATATGACAAGACTCGCAATGACCGAAAATAAAGAAAAGAAGCCTCTGCCGAGGCGTGCGCATTTAATTACCCCAAGAGGCGAACAGCAGTTACAAGATGAGCTTGATTTTCTTTGGCGTAAAGATCGACCGGTTGTGACACAGCAGGTTTCGGATGCCGCCAAACTTGGCGACCGTTCTGAAAATGCAGAATACATTTATGGTAAAAAACGTTTGCGTGAAATCGATCGCCGAGTGCGCTATTTACGTAAGCGCTTAGAGATCTGTGATGTCATTGATCGCCCACCATTAGATGTTGAGCGAGTCTATTTTGGTGCTTGGATTGAGTTAGAGGATGATAATGAAGAGTTATACCGTTATCGAATTGTCGGCGAGGATGAAATTGATCTGCCGAATGATTACATCAGTGTTGATGCGCCTTTGGCCCGTGGGTTGCTCGGAAAACGCTTAGATGATGAAGTTGACGTGATGTTACCTAAAGGCCAAGTGACCTATTGTATTGTTGCGATACATTACCAAAAGCCAGAATGGGATCAAAAAACCTGGTATCAAGCACCTTCGGTATTAAAATTTAATAGCTGAGTCTTTTCGCTCCTTCATCTTTCTATATAGCTGCTAATCTTAAGGTAACTCGTACCGATCATTTGAGGCCTTATATGCCATATCGTTATTCTTTGATGGCGATGATTCTATTACCGTTTCTATCGCTAACCCAGACTCCTAAAAGCTTTGCAGAAGACCTTTCACTGCAAGAGCTGTATAAAATGTCGCCTAATATTATGACCGTCAAACAGGTTTGTCCTTGGCGTTCAGCCACTACGAAAGGCATTATTCGGTTAATGAAAATTGAAGATAAGGGTGCGCATAAGCTTTATGTTCAGTGGTTGCGTGAAGGTATTGCCGGGACAAATGAAGCGCCTATGTCAACGATTGCCATTAAAGAAGTGAATGAAGAAGGTTATTATCGTTTTGAATTGCCTAACGGTAGGCTGTTAGCGGGGGCTTGTTCTATAGAAACGATTATGGAAGATATTGTTGATGAACGCCGTATACGATTAACGTTGTATTTAACGGGGCCAGGGAAGTATGAAGTTCACCTGACCCGTTTATTGGATGGAGGCTTGAAGCCTCAGAACCCAATTTTAGAATAATACTAAGGCTGAAAGCTTTGCACAGAATTTTCTAGAGACGTTGCGGCCGTTTCAATCATAGTATCGTCGGCGACCTCTAGGGACTCTGCCTGGTCTAGATTAAAGAGCGGTAAGCGCTCACCCAGATGGGATTTTTGTTGTTGCTGTTGCAGGCTCTTGAAATCAAACAGCTCATTATCGGCCAGTTGCGAAGGTGCAATATTGGCAATAGAGCGGAAGATGTTTTCTGTACGCCCTGGTTGAATTTTTTCCCAGTCGATCAGCATTTTCTTTATATTCTGACGCTGTAGGTTTTCTTGTGAACCGCATAAATTACAAGGAATAATCGGGAATTCTTTTAATCGTGCGAATTCTGCGATGTCAGTTTCTTTGCAATAGGCTAACGGGCGAATAACCACGTTTTTCTTATCATCACTAAGCAGTTTTGGTGGCATTGATTTCAGCTTTGCACCATAGAACATGTTCAAAAATAACGTCTCAACGATATCATCGCGATGATGCCCCAAGGCTATTTTATTCGCCCCGATGCTTTCTGCATAACCGTACAAGCTACCACGACGTAGGCGCGAGCATAATGCGCAGGTTGTTTTACCTTCAGGTACTTTTTCTTTAACAACGCTGTAGGTATCTTTTTCTAGAATGTGATAATCGATGCCAAGGGTTTCTAAGTAAGCGGGTAAGACATGTTCAGGAAAGCCAGGCTGTTTCTGGTCCATATTAACAGCAACGATGTCAAAATGAATGGGAGCGCTTTTCTTTAAGCTCAGCAATATATCAAGCATCGCATACGAGTCTTTACCACCCGATAAGCAAACCATTATTTTGTCGCCATCTTCAATCATTTTATAATCTTCGATCGCTTTGCCTACATTCCGGCGAAGGCGTTTATTGAGTTTAATATACTCAGTACGTTGTTTTTGATCCAAAGATTCAATTACAGATGCTGTTGATGGTTGCGACATGCCTACTCCAAAAATGCGTGATAGCGCAGAAGGCACGACTTATAGCAGAATGAGGCGAGAGAGACTAGTTTTGTTTTGTATTTTACCCATAAGTCGGGTTGCTTATGCCGCCGCGGTTTGCTCTGCAACATACAGGGTGACGTTGTCACTGAAGCCTTCAACATTGAGTTTACTTTTAGGGTGATAAAAGCGTTTCCATAAATGCGCTAGTTCACCAATCGTAGCATTTTTAGGCAAGACAAAAGCGTCATGGCGCGCGTACATAAACCAGGCAATAGCGGTTGCGTAAGATAAGTTAGTCGCTAATTCAGCATGAGGTTGTGATAGAAAATCTTGCTGGCTAGCGAGACCTCGCACTCGGCTTGCCATGTCACTGTGGAGGGCTAGGTGGTCATCCCAAATATGGCGGTGAGCAAGACTGTGTATTTGATAAATGCCGAGTGCACGCTGACCCGCGGGTTTTAAGTGTGAGCCTAGTCCTGATTCTTGCGCCGCCGTTGCTAATAATAAGTTTTCAGCGGTTTTACTGTAAACACCCAGTCGCTTAAGTGTGGGCTTAATCACGAGCAGGCGAAGTTCTTCTGCACAAATTCCCATCAGTCTCTCCATGTATCGTACTTTCCTTCGTAGGCAGCACGTATCGGGCCAAAGCCTTGTATTCTCTATACCTTAGAGCATGGTTTACTAATTTGCGTAATTATTATGCGAAAAAAGTTAATAAAAGGCGGATTTTGATATTGACACTTGAGATTCTAGCAATGAAAGGGGCGCTGGAGGATATTCTATGGGATGTATTAGTAAGATTAAGCCAACATCAGGAAAAAGTTCAGCGGCAATAATACGTCAGTATTAGCCGCTTCTTTCATCATTAACGCTTATTTTGTCTCTTCGTGTCCGCATTCTGGACGTACTTCTTCAGCACAGCCTGCGAGCTCGAACAATGTTTTAGCATCTAATAAGGTTATTTCTTTTCCTTGGGTCGCAATAAGCTCTGTCTTCTGAAAGCGGGTGAAAACACGGCTAACGGTTTCAACCGCGAGACCTAAGTAGTTACTAATATCGACTCGAGACATGGATAAGCGGAACTGCGAATGTGAAAATCCTCGACGGACAAAACGTTCAGAAATATCAACTAAGAACGACGCGATGCGCTCTTCCGCATTTTTCTTACTAAGCAACATCATCATATTCTGATCATGACGAATTTCACTGCCCATGTTACGCATTAACTGACGGCGTAAATCCGGTAATTCATCGGCCAATATATCAAGCTGAGAAATTGGGATTTCACATACCGTTGTTGTTTCTAAAGCTTTTGCAGTCAGTGGATAAGTGCCGCGATCGTAGCCAGACAAGCCAATAAGCTCACTTGCTAGGTGGAAGCCAGTGATTTGTTCTTCTCCACCGGTTGCCAAAGTATAGGTTTTCAATGCGCCAGTGCGAACCGCGTAAACCGATTGAAAAGCTTCGCCTTGCTGGAAAAGTATCTCGCCTTTTTGAATAGGGCGGCCACGACGAATAATATCGTCGAGTCTATCCATGTCATTATCGTTCAGCGATAACGGCAAACAAAGGGAATTCAGTGCGCAGGTTTGGCAGTGCGGTTGAGCGCCGCGGGTTATTCTCATGGCTGGAGTTGATGTTGGCATGTGTTTCCTCTTAACATAGAAAATGCCTTGCGTAATACAGGGTATTCTTTGCCCTTATAATGGATTTCATAGCAATCATTGTCAACGATTGTCATTATTATTAATAAGCGTGGATGACTATTATTTTAATGCATTGTTGATGTGATTGTGAATTAAGGTTGGTACCAAATTGCCGCGATTGTCCAGCTGCCATAAACCATTAATAGCACTCCGGATATTTGGCGAAAGTGCTTGTGTTGAATATAAGCACTTAGTTGGCGTGCAAATACTCCGGCAGCAAGAAGACCTGGTAAAGTACCTAAACCAAAGCAAAACATGGTTAATGCTCCCATGCCTGGTTGAGCATTGGCCGCGACCCAAGCAAGGGTGCTGTATATAAGACCGCAAGGAAGCCAGCCCCATAATAGACCTAAAGAAAGTGCTTGGGGGCGTGTGCGAATCGGTATCAGTTTGCGGGTAAGTGGTTGTATGAAGCGCCATAGTAACTTACCGGCGGATTCTAAGCGCGTTAATACCATCCACCAACGGGCGATGTAAAACCCCATGAGGATTAACAAAACCCCAGAAATGCTGCGTAAAATTTGCTGTGCGACGATATGGCTGTCGGCTAACCAGAGGCCGAGCCATGAAACAATAAAGCCCGCAAGTGAATAGCTTAAAATGCGGCCCAGGTTAAACAGTAAGAGAAAGGAAAAATCCGTTTTGCCTGAGTTTGAGCTGCTTGCGGCAGCGGCAATGCCTCCGCACATAACTAAGCAATGGCTTGCGCCCATAAGGCCCAATAATAAGGCGGTAATTAATGACAGTGGTTCGATCATTTTTCTATTGGATCTTTATTGTCATTCTTATCGTCATCGAACAGGATCCTATGAGCGGGTGAATCCATATCATCAAACTGCCCACTTTTAATTGCCCAGAAAAGAACCGTAACAGCAAAACTAATCAGTACGATCGATAGCGGAATGAGTATGTAAATAATATCCATAAAACCTTCTATTCGGTTAAGTTAAAGCTCATAAGCTTTTCTTTGCGTAGACTTTTTGTCGCTAGACAGGAGGCGTAGTGCATTGCCAACAACAATTAATGAACTTATTGACATGCCAATGGCAGCGGCCCAAGGCGGAATAAACCCTGCTGCGGCTAAAGGAAGCGCTAAGATATTATACAGCAATGCCCAGTAAATATTCTGGCGAATTATTCGATTTGATTTTTTGCCTTTGGTAATGGCATACAGCAACGTAGCTAAGCTGTTATTGGTAATAACCGCATCGGCATTTGTTTTGGTCAGATCACTGGCTTGACCAATGGCTACGGCAATATCGGCTCGGGCTAAGGTAGGAACATCGTTAATACCATCGCCCACCATCATTAAACGTTCGCCTTGTTGCTGCCAAGCAGAAGCGATTTCAAGTTTTTGGGCAGGGCTAAGGCCTTTATGCACATCGGTAATACCGAGTGCTTGTGCTACCGCTTCTACTTGCGAGCTTGGATCACCGGTCAGTATAGAAACCTTGATGCCCCAGTGTTTAAGCTGCCTGATGGTATGACCAGCGCCTTGGCGTAGGGTATCTGATAATGCAAACCAATAAAGTGGTTGCTGTTCATCGGCGAGTAATAACCATTGGCGATCATCGTCAATAGGGGGGATGGGAGGCTGCTGCGGAAAAGCAAAGTCAGCACGGCCAATGCGATAGATGCCATCAGCACGACCCTTAAGGCCGCTTAAATAACCTTTAACGCCTTGAGCACTGACTTGCTCAATATCATCGATGACTAAATGGCTAGACGTATTAAAAGCACGAGCTATTGGGTGGTTGCTGTATTGTTCGAGCGAAGCCGCGATTTGCAATGCTTGCTGAGCGCTCAGCGCTATATCGTTCCCCGCAGGAATGGATTCTTCTAAGCTTAATTCTCCGCGGGTTAGCGTTCCTGTTTTATCAAATACAATGCGATCGATTTGATTTAACCCTTCTAATACGTGACCTTTACTGATCAAAAAGCCTTGTTCTCTTAACGATGCCGTGGCCGCGGTAAGTGCAGTGGGCGTTGCTAATGACAGTGCGCAAGGGCAGGTGACGACTAATACGGCGAGAGTGATCCAGAAAGCTTGGCTAGGGTCAATAAACCACCAAGTGATGCCAATGCCGCTGGCAATGATAAGAACGGCTGCAACAAAGCGAGAGGCCACTTTATCAGCAAAAATCGCGATAGCGGGCTTCTCTTGCTGAGCGCGATCCATTAAACGCATAATCGTATTCAGTTCCGCATCGGCTCCAGTGGCTGTGACGCGCATTAAAATTTGGCTCTCTACATTGTGCGTGCCGCCAATTAATGGATCACCTTGCGTTTTATCAATCGGTAAATATTCACCTGTTAACGCGGCTTCATCAACGGCGCTGATACCGGATTCGACAATGCCGTCGGCCGGAATTTTTTGTCCGGGTTTAATAATTAATAAATCACCCACCTGGATATCACTGCTAGGGATAACAATATCCCCTTCGGGGGTTGATTTTGTGGCGACAGAAGGCATTAAATCTAACAAGTTATTTCCTGCTCGCGTCATACGGTGGCGAGCCCGCATTTCAAAGAAACGACCGGTTAGTAAGAAGAAGGTAAACATACAGACGGAATCAAAATAGATTTCGGGGCCTCGGTTTACCGTGCTCCAAACACTGGCGAAATAGGCCAGTAGTATGGCAATGGATACTGGTACATCCATGGTCAGATGGCGGCTTTTTAGATCGCGAATGGCCGCGCTAAAAAAGGGGCGTGCGCTGTATAAAACAACGACGGTAGCAAACAGCATGGAAGCGGCACGAATAAATACTTCGTATTGAGCCAAAATCCCTCTTAATTCGCCGATGTACAGTGGCACGGCTAACATCATGACCTGCATTGTTGCAAAGCCAGCGACGATTAAGCGTCGAAAAGCCGTTTTGCTTTCTTGAACTCTTTGCTGTTCTGCTTGAGTTGCTGAAAAGGGGTGTGCTTGATAACCCAGTTGATGGATTTCTTCTAAGATTTGAGACAGTTTTATTTCATCGTCTAACCAACGCACCATAAGGCGGTGGGTCGTCAGATTGAGATTGGCGGATAATACGTGTTTAAGTTGGCTTAAGCGGTGTTCAATTAGCCATGCGCAGGCCGCACAACTGATACCTGAGATAACCAGAATGGCTTCTGCTTCTACTTTTGATGCTTCATTATGAATACGTTGAACAAAAGATTGCTGAATAGCGGGCTCATCGTAAAGCATTAATTCGCTGCGTACTTCATTGTTCGCATTACGCTTTTGCTGCGGCGATACTTCAGGCAAGGCTGTTCTGTGGCGGTAATAATCTTTTAGGCCGCTATCAATAATGGTTTCAGCAACGGCTTTGCAGGCAGGGCAACACATTGTTTGCTGCTGGCCATCAATTTCTAAACACCAGCGATTGCCCTCGAGGGCAATCTCACCACAGTGAAAGCATAGATTTTGACTCATGACTTAAATCTCTGCCACTTGAATTTATTGGCTAAGATTCAGCAGTTTGCCATTTTCGATTAAGGCTTCATCCTTAATCATCCATTCTTGTTCAGGACTTTGCAGCCACATTTTACGTTTGCCCAAATGGTTCTTATCTGCCAAACCTAAATAGCTGCCATCAGCCATCTTTTGCAATAAAACCGTTTCGTCTTCGGTTTCAAGCGTTGGATGAATGATTTGAAGGCGTAAAAATGATGGATTTTCGTCTAAATAGCCAGCAATGGATGAGCGAACTTCACCCTCGTTATAAGTGACCGTCGCCGTCAACTGCAGGCGTTTTGCTTTGTTGCGAAATTCACGATTTTCCGTGTACGCCATGCCATCTTTATAATAGCTGTCGCTCACTAAGGAATCTTTACCGTTAACGGCCAGAGTGACGATGACAACGCCCCAAAGAATAGCAGCAATTGGCACGCCCATAACAAGAAGCATCCAAGGCTCTTTATACCAATGTGTAATAGGCTCTTCAGAATTTTTTAGCGGGGAATTCATAGCATTCTCGAAATGTGTGGCATGAGGTATATATCAAGCTGCCAAGTGTAACCACTTGGCAGCTTTGGCGCTAGTATAGTTGCGTAAAGATACGCGAGTCGCACATCGGGTTAACGATTAATTAAGCGGCGCAATAAAACGGCTTTCTTCACGTGCAATCTCTGACCCAGTTGCGGCCTCTGTCACTACAAACTCGATGTTTGTTTTACTGACGCTAAGATTTGCAGGGTCCATTTCGATATTGATCGGGAAAGAACGCATCTTATTACTTTGCAGCGTTACGGTGGCTGGCATATCCGTAATAACGTTTTCTAAACCTTCAATTTTGATGTTGTAGCTCAGCTCACCCTGAGACATATTCATCAATTTTAAGGTGTACGTATTTTGCACGGTATCGTTTGCGGTTACTTGGTATAAAGCACCACGATCGCGGATGATATCCAGTTCAAACGCCGTGCGAGAAGCCATTGAATAGACTAAGCCTGAAATCATTAAGCCTAATACTAGGGCGTAGCCAACAAGGCGAGGGCGAATGAAGTGCGTCGTGCCACCTTCTAATTCGTGCTCAGTGGTATAGCGTACTAATCCAGGCTCGTAGCCCATTTTATCCATGATTGAATCACACGCATCAACGCACAAGGCACAGCCAATACACTGATATTGCAAACCATCACGAATATCGATGCCGGTAGGGCATACTTGCACGCATAAAGAACAATCGATACAGTCGCCTAACCCTTCAGCTTGAGGATCAATGCCCTTTTTTCGAGCCCCACGGCCTTTTTCGCCTTCGCCGCGTTTCTCATCATACGAAACAATCAAGGTGTCTTTGTCAAACATCACTGACTGAAAGCGGGCATACGGGCACATGTGAATACAGACTTGCTCACGCAACCAGCCGGCATTCAGATAAGTGGCTAGCGTGAAAAAGCCAATCCAGAACGCTTCCCAGCTATTCAAATTAAACGTTAATAAATTGGATACAAGTTCACGAACAGGGGAGAAATAACTAACAAAGGTAATCCCTGTTGCAAGTGCTAATAATAGCCACAAAATATGTTTAGCCCCACGGCGTAAAAATTTTTCTAAGCCCATTGGCGCTTTGTCCATTTTCATGCGCTTATTACGTGAGCCTTCCGTTTTCTCTTCAATCCACATGAAAACAAAAGACCAAGAAGATTGCGGGCAGGTATAACCGCACCAGACGCGTCCGGCAAGGTTGGTAATGGTAAACAAACCATACGCAGCGATGATCAGCAGGCCTGATAATAAGAAGAAATCTTGCGGCCAAAAAGTAATGCCAAAAATATGGAATTGGCGGGCAGGTAAATCAAATAAAACAGCTTGTCTATCACCCCAGGTTAACCAAGAAGTTGCAAAGAATAATGCCATTAAGCCCCAAAGACTATAAGAGCGAATCTTTTGAAAGAAACCGTGTACTTCGCGTACTTGAATCTTCTCTCTAGCAACATATAGAGACTTTTCTTCGGGAGTTACATTTTTAACCGGTATCTTGCTCATCGTGCACAGGCCTTAGTGGTGGGAGTAAAACTATATAACTGCTTGATTATAAAGCGCGATGTGAAACTCGCAAACAAAAAAAGCGACCCTAGGGTCGCTTTTCTTTAAATACTTGAGCTAGCTCAAGATTTACTAAGTGTTTGATTACTTAGCGTCTTCTTTGTGTGACAAAGAGTATACATAAGCTGACAGCACATGAATCTGTTCTTTAGAGAAACGTTCTCCTTGAGCAGGCATCATGCCGTTACGACCATGGCGGATTGTAAATGCAATCTGCTTAGTCGATCCACCGTATAACCAAACTTTATCCGTTAGGTTTGGTGCGCCTAGCATTTGATTTCCTTTCGCATCAACACCGTGACATGCAGTACATGCTTGGGCGAAAACGCCTGCGCCTGCTTCTGCTAGCGCTGCGTCATGCTTAAGGTCAGACAAGCTACGAACATACTGTACAGTCTGATCGATTTGTTCATCTGTCATTGAAGGCATTACACCTTTTGCTGGCATCATACCGTTACGACCATAAGTAATGGTTTTAACGATATCTTCAGGCGTTCCACCGTATAACCAATCATTATCGGTTAAGTTAGGGAAGCCGTTAGAGCCTTTTGCGGTTGAACCGTGACATACAGAACAGTTGCTCGCAAAGATGCGTTGACCTGTTTGTAATGCCGCTTCATTTTTAATCAGTTCAACAATCGGTGTAGCGGCATATTCAGCATAAAGTGGAGCAATTTCGATATCGAATTGCTGAACTTCATTTTCCCATTGAGCTGTTTGGCTCCATGGTACTTGCTTGCCATCAACTTCTACTGTTAAGAAACCATTCATGTTGCCCAAGCCGTAAGCTGCGATGTAGCCAACAGCAAAAACGATGGTTGCCCAGAACATCATTACCCACCAGCGAGGCAGTGGATTATCAAGTTCTTGAATACCATCGTATTCATGACCCGTTGTTTCGTCAGTTTCTTCATTATGAACCTGAGTTTTGCTGCTGTATTGAATCAGCAAGCCACAGGCGATTAGGGTGCCAAAGACAATGGCAAATACCCAAAAGTTCCAAAATGTACTTAAAGCACTCATATTTTTACTCCGTACCTTTATCGTCGTGCGTTTTTTTTGTTTCTACACTGTTATCAGTACTTTCTTTGTCTGACGAGTCGTTATCTTCTTTGAAAGGAATCATCCCATCATCCTCGAAACGACCTTTGCGGCGTGAGCTATAAGCCCACGCAACAATGCACAAGAAAGCAAACAGTGCGAAAACAGTGCCTAAACCACGTATGACGTTAATATCCATGGGTTATTGCTTATCTTTCATGACGGTGCCTAATTGCTGTAAGTACGCAACTAAAGCTTCAATTTCACGAACGCCGTCTACAGCCGCTTTTGCACCTTCGATGTCAGCATCAGTGTAAGGAACCCCTACAAAGCGTAATGCTTTCATTTTCTTAGGTGTATCACGACCATCAACAGTATCTTCAAATAACCATGGATAAGAAGGCATAATTGACTCAGGTACTACATCACGAGGATTGTACAAGTGAGCACGATGCCATTCGTTTGAGTAACGACCACCAACACGCGCTAGATCTGGACCTGTACGCTTAGAACCCCAAAGGAATGGGTGCTCATAAACATGTTCGCCAGAACGAGTATAGGTGCCATAACGCTCAGTTTCAGCACGGAACGGACGAATCATTTGTGTATGGCATACTGCACAGCCTTCACGAATGTAAATGTCACGACCTTCAAGCTGAACAGCATTTAAAGGCATTAGGCCTTCAACTGGCTCGTTTGTATTATCATCCCAAAAAAGAGGAACGATTTCAGCCAAGCCACCCCAAGCAATAGCGATGACGATCAAAACGATCATCAAGCCAATATTTTTTTCAATAATGTCATGATTCATATCAGCAGAACTCCTTATGCTTGAACTGCGGCGGCAGCTTTTTTGCTGTCACTAACAGTGCGGTAAACGTTATAGGCCATGATCAACATGCCAATTAGGAATAATGAACCACCGATAGTACGAACCACATAACCAGGGTGTGATGCTTCAACAGACTCGATGAACGAGTAAGTTAATGTACCGTCAGCATTTACTGCACGCCACATCAAACCTTGCATAATACCGTTAACCCAAAGCGCCGCAATGTACAAAACAGTACCAATTGTTGCTAACCAGAAGTGAGTATTAATCAATTTAGTTGAATACATGTCGCCTGACTTACGGCCAAACATAACAGGAATCAAGTGGTACATTGCACCAATTGTAACCATGGCAACCCAACCTAACGCACCCGAGTGAACGTGACCAATAGTCCAGTCAGTATTGTGCGATAATGCGTTTACCGTTTTGATCGACATCATTGGGCCTTCGAAGGTAGACATACCGTAGAAAGACAAAGAAACAACCAAGAAACGCAAGATAGGATCGGTACGCAATTTGTGCCATGCGCCAGATAACGTCATCATACCGTTGATCATACCACCCCAAGAAGGCGCTAATAGAACCAAAGACATAACCATACCGGCAGTTTGTGCCCAATCTGGAAGTGCAGAATAGTGCAAGTGGTGAGCACCGGCCCAAACGTATAGAGAAATCAACGCCCAGAAGTGAACAATAGATAAGCGGTATGAATAAACAGGACGCTCAGCTTGTTTAGGAACGAAGTAGTACATGATGCCTAAGAAGCCTGCTGTTAAGAAGAAACCAACAGCGTTATGTCCGTACCACCACTGAACCATCGCATCGACAGTACCAGCATAGACAGAGTATGACTTAGTAAGAGTAACTGGAATTGCTAGGTTGTTACCAATGTGCAAAACAGCGATCATAATCATGAACGCGGCAAAGAACCAGTTCGCAACATAAATGTGCGGCTCTTTACGCTTCATAATTGTACCGATGAAGTTTACGCAATAAGCAACCCAGACGATGGTGATCAAAAGATCGATCGGCCATTCGAGTTCAGCGTATTCTTTTGTAGAGGTTAAGCCCATTGGTAGCGTAATAGCGGCCAATACAATGACTAAATTCCAACCCCAAAAAGTGAACGACGCTAACGTGTCAGAAAACAAAGGCGTCTGACAAGTACGTTGAACAATATAGTATGAAGTTGCAAATAGTGCAGAACCACCAAAAGCAAAAATTACCGCATTAGTATGCAGTGGGCGTAGGCGTCCAAAAGACAGCCAAGGTGTATCAAAGTTTAGTGCAGGCCAAGCAAGTTGGGCAGCAATAAGTACTCCGACGGACATTCCGACGATGCCCCAAACTACAGTCATAATGGCAAATTGTCTTACCACTTTGTAGTTATATACGGGGTGATCAAATGCAGTGCTCATGATCAGATTCCATTTAACAGCGAGGATTGAGGGGTTAAAAAACGGCGCAATTATGATCTTTCGTACACAACTTTGCAAACGAAGGATGATAAAACGCTGAACTAAAACAATAGCTTAGTGCATAAGTTTTGGTTCTAGGTCAATTAATGAACATATTATTGAGAGAACTTCACCGAACGACCCTGTGCCAGTAAATTCAAATGTGCCAAAAATCACCTTAGTTATGAATAATAGAAGGCTTTGCCAAGGTTTTCTTGATCTAAGACAATTTTTGATTGTTAATTGCCGTAATTGATCTAATTAAGAGTAAATTGAGTGGAACTTATACAAACTGGCCCCATGAATGGCCCTGTTTACGTGCTTGCCCATGGCGCAGGTGCTGATATGAATTCTGAATTCATCACGCACTTTGCCGAAAAGTTGGCTGAAAAAGGCGTGAGAGTCGTGCGCTTCAATTTTCCTTATATGATTAAACGGGCCGAAGATGGTAAACGTCGTCCGCCAGATCGTGCGCCTAAATTGCTGGCCGCTTATCAGGAAGTGATTGAACAGCTGAATTGTCCTGTGGTTATCGGGGGGAAATCCATGGGGGGACGAATGTCGTCAATGTTATTGGCAGACAATGCTTTGCGAGAGGCAAGCGAGCGCTTGCCAATATTAGGCAGCGCGTGCCTAGGCTTCCCTTTTCATGCGCCAGGAAAAGATCCTAAAGATCGCTTAGACCATTTAAAAGCACTTACGGAGCCTCTGCTAATCATACAAGGCACTCGAGATACTATGGGCTACCAAGAAGAAGTTGAGGGGTATCGCGGATCAGGATGTATAAACTCATCCATAACGTTGAGCTGGCTAGAAGATGGCAATCATGACCTGAAGCCCAGAAAGGCTTCAGGCTTCAGTCACCAGCAGCACATTGAAAATGCGATTCAGCAAGTGGCTGATTTTGTGCTGAAATTACATCAAGCGCATACTAGGCGGTCAGAACAGTAATTTTCTCTTGGCGCTCTAAGATAGGCTGAATAGCGGCAATGACTTTACGTCGCTCTTCTGATCCTTGCCATTTTTGCCAAGCAACAAGGCTGATCCAATTGGTAATGATAACTCGGTGGTTTTCATCGACGGCATCCTTGAAATTGGCGCCAGACATGTAGCCAGGAGCTTCTAAAATGGCACGAAGCGTATCTTTAATTGCGGCGTCGTAAGTAGATTCCATGCCAAGAGCAATTTTGCGCTCTATAATTACCTTAATCATTGTCCTACCTTAGTGAAAAATTATTATATAAAAAGATGTCATCCCTATGGTATAGGGGTTAGGGATAAAATTTCAATCGTTTAGTCAATAATATTGGCTTTATGGCGTAAAAAACAGCCCAATATACGTGTTATAAAATGGTAATCATTTAGCGGTTTAGTAGTGACTATGACATAGGCCAATAACCGGGCCTGTATATTGATCTCACGCTAGGATTTCTGAGTAAACATCTGTATGCTGGCGACAAATATTAATGAGGCTTAGTTTATATGCTGTTGATTTTTCGTTATTTCTTATTGGCGTGCCACTTTGTGATCAGTTCACTGGTTGGTTTTGCTATTATCATTTTCAGACCGTTTCATCATAGTAATAGCCGAATATTGGCACAGATATATTCTCAGATTGGTCGTCGCATCATTGGCGTGAACATTGAGCATCATAATGCCGACATTATGAAAAACCACGAAGCTTGTGTGGTTGTTGCCAATCACCAAAGTAATTGGGATTTGTTTATTGTCGGCTCGATTGTTCCTAAAAAGATGGTAAGTCTAGGCAAAAAAAGTTTGAAATGGTTGCCGTTTTTTGGCCAAGTTTATTGGTTAGGCGGTAATATTTTAGTTGATCGTGGAAACCGCAAAAAAGCGATGGAAGCGATGGAAATAACGAAAACAGCCTTAACGACAAAAGACACCTCGATTTGGTTTTTTGCGGAAGGAACCCGCAATCATGGTAAAAACATGCTGCCATTCAAAAAAGGTGCCTTTGTAACCGCGGTGAATGCGGGTGTTCCTATTTTGCCCGTATGCACTAGCAGCTATCTAGAGGGCTTTGATCTTGCTAATCTTGATAACGGCACAGCTCACATTAAAGTGCTAGAGCCTATTGAAACTAAAGGCCTCACCCTAGACGATGTTGATCAGTTAATGCTTGATATTCACTTAGCAATGATGGACGGTATTCAAGAAATGGATCAAAAATCACGTCAGTCGCGAGCTTAGTAGGTAGTAGAATACAATGGATATTGAACACATACGCAGAGAATACATGCGAGCTGGTTTAAAGCGCAGCGAGTTAAATGCCGACCCTATGGTGCAGTTTGAACAATGGTTATCTGTGGCTACTCAAACCCCTATGACTGACCCTACAGCGATGAGTGTCGCAACGGTAGGGGAGAATGGTATGCCTTCATTGCGCACGGTGTTATTAAAATATTTTAATGAAAAAGGTTTTGTATTTTTTACTAATCTTGATAGCCGTAAAGCGCGTGAGCTCAAGCAAAACAATAAAATTGCTTTGTTATTTCCTTGGGTGCATCTTGAACGACAAGTGATTGTGACAGGCGAAGTTGAGTTTGTTTCAACAGCAGAATCAATGAAATACTTTTTGAGCCGTCCTAAAGATAGCCAAATAGCCGCACTGGCTTCACGCCAAAGTCGTCCAATTAATTCTCGTGCATTATTAGAAGAGAAATTTCTTCAAATAAAAAACAAATTTAAACATGGCGATATCAGCTTACCTTCATTTTGGGGCGGAGTACGCATTAAACCGGTACAAATCGAGTTTTGGCAAGGCCGAGAGAACCGCTTGCACGACCGTTTTATGTACACCAAAAATGATAACGGTGAGTGGACGGTAGAACGTTTAGCGCCTTAGTCGACCCTCTGATTCACCAGAATGACCGATTAATCGTCTTTTTGGTGGATAGTTCGGTATACTGTCTTATCCGAACGATGAAAATTCACTTTATACAAGGAGCACCTTGTAGTGCAGAATAAAATAACCCTTATAGTCGATTACATAAACGAAGTGAAAACTCGCTGTACATTCAATGCTGCGGCTGATGCTTTAGGTATTACGCCACAAGCACTTAAAAAAGAATTGGGTGAAGCGCGTCCAGAAGTATCTTGGTTTGTTAGCCCAACGTCAGGCGAGCCTATGCGCTATTCCGATGAAGAGAAGCATCCAGAGCTTTACCGTACAACGCGTATTATTACGTCTGCAAAAGTCTTAAAGCGTAATCTAGATTTATCTTAGCGTTACCTCCGCTAGCCGGTCATTCAAATATTCACATTTAATAATTCGTTAAACATGCTGTCTTATTATTTTAGGAACCCTCATGTGTGAGCTGCTTGGCATGAGTGCCAATACCCCGACTGATTTATGTTTTAGCTTTACCGGTTTAACCCAACGTGGTGGCAATACTGGCCCTCATAGTGATGGTTGGGGGGTTGCTTTTTATGAAGGGAAGGGGATTCGTAGCTTTCATGATGCTAGCGCGAGTGCTAAATCGAAAATCGCCAATATGGTTCAAAGCCATCCGATTAAAAGTGAAATAGCACTGTGCCATATTCGCCAAGCCAATGTCGGCGACGTATGTTTAGCCAATACACACCCCTTTATTCGTGAATTGTGGGGACAGAATTGGGTATTTGCACATAACGGCCAAATTAAAGACTTTGTCCGCCGTGATGGCATATACGAACCGATTGGTGATACCGACAGTGAAAATATTTTCTGCGATTTGATGAACCACGTTCGTCAGAATTTGACTCGCGATGCGCTGGCCGATCAATTGGCAGATTGCCTAGTCGTATTGGCGCGAGCATATGCTCAGCAGGGCGTATTTAATTGCTTGTTGAGCAATGGTGATTGGTTATTTACTTTTTGCAGTACTAAATTAGCGTGTATTACTCGACGCGCACCTTTTGGGCCTGCCTGTTTAACCGATGCTGATGTCAGTATCGACTTTGCCGCCGAAACAACCAATAACGATGTTGTTAGCATTATTGCAACGCAACCTCTGACCTCGGATGAGGCTTGGGAAGTTTACCAGCCTGGTGAGTGGCGCCTTTGGCAATCTGGTGAAGTGATTGCTAGCGGAAATGTATAACTTTCTTTAGTCATCCTCAGCTTCAACCTCAGACGCTTTTTAAGATACTAATTGGCTTACTGATTTTCTGGTTCTTAGTATAAAGTTTTATTCTGACTAATAGTGCTTCAGTAAGCTCAGTGCCTTTGGCCAAGAGCGTGGAATGATTATCCGTCACCATATCTTCAAGTAGTATCATTCCTGGTAATAAATTATTAACATTGACGGTGCTTACATTGTCTTCATTATTGATCTTTAAGCTGCACAGTTGATCGACTAGCTCTGGGCGAAACGAGTCATCATGTTTAAGCAACTCAATGGCGGACTTGTTATTGTGTCCAGACTCAAGCAGTTTATCGAACTCTAAGGCAATTTTTAATAAATCGGCACCGCGTAAAATTCTCCCCTCAATCGCGCCGTTATCACTATGAATGAGATGATTAACCTTGTCTGATAATCGAACCATTTCGGCAATATTTTCTAAACGTGGAATATGGTTAATTAATTTACTACTGATTAATGGCACATCTTGTAGGGTGATTTTTTCATGAGCGGTTAACTCACAATTCGGTTGCAATACTTTTTGAATTAAATCTTCGGGCAGCGTGAGGTAGCCTAAACTATAAAGCATGCCTGCCACTTCAAAATCCCAGGTATCAACCTCGCCAATCTCTTTTGCCATGTGACGAATATAAAATTTTATTCTGTTGAAGTTACTGAATACATTCGGCTTTACGATAGCGAGTAATTCACTTAACAGTTCAATAGATCCTTTCACGGTATTTTGTAATAAGTCTTTCTCACTATTAATTAAGCGATATTGGCGAATTGCGCTCTTTAAAGTATCTTGCAATACTTCTTGCGGGCAAGGCTTGCTTAAAAAACTGAATATTTGACCTTTGTTGATTGCAGAAATTGCGGAATCTAAATCGGTTTGACCGGTTAATAATATTCTAATGCTATTGGGGGACTTCCTTCTTGCTTTCTCAAGAAATTCTGCACCATCCATAATAGGCATTCGCATATCGGATACGATCACGGCAAATTCACTTTCACTATCGATTAAATCCAGAGCTTCTTGGCCACTGGTTGCTGTTGATATGTTGGCCTTTTTTCTAAATTGTCGTTTAAAAGAACTTAGAATGTCGGACTCGTCATCAACAAATAATATTTTTTCTGGAATGCTCACGATCTTATCCCTGTAGTAATTTCTGGATCTTTATAAGGTAATTGTAGAATAAAGGTGGTGCCTTCGCCTGGAACAGTTTCGAAATACAAATCGCCGTTATGGCGTTCTTTTATGATTCTATAAGAAAGTGAAAGGCCTTGGCCTGTGCCTTTTCCTACATCTTTTGTGGTAAAAAATGGGTCAAATATTTTTTCTTGAATCGCCAAAGGAATACCGCCGCCATTATCACTTATTCGTATTTCAGCAAAATCATCTTTGTTTAGGGTTTGTATTTTAATCATGCCTTTCTCGATCGCTTTATCTTTTTCCATTCGATCTTTAATAGCATCAGCCGCGTTAACAATGAGATTTAATATAACTTCATTAAAAGGGCCTGGGTGGCACATAACTTCGGGCAGGTTAGGATCTAGAACAACATCAATATCAGAATGATACTTCCAAGTATGTTTGGAGATTATGATGGTACTTTGAATACTATTATTTAAGTCGGTAGCGACCTTCTTATCTGAATTAGGATGAGAGTACTCTTTCATTGCTTTCACAATACCGCAGACTCTGCTGACGCCTTCGGTGGTTTGATTAAAGGCGAGAGGAAGCTCTTCGCTAAGGTATTCAAAGTCGGCTTCTTCAAAAATATCAGCCAGCACTTGTTCGTTTAACGTTTTATTTAAGAGACACTCTTTGATTGTTTTCACGGCTTTTGCAGTATCGGTAAAAGAATCTTTTAAAAAATTCAAGTTGTCACTGATGTATTGCATCGGAGTATTAATCTCATGGGCGATGCCTGCCGATAACTGGCCGATTGATTCTAAATACATCGACTGCTGATGGCTTTTTTCGAGATGTTTCTTTTCCGTAATATCATCCAGTAATAGTAAATAGCCGGTAAAAGAACCGTTCGCTTCTTTGAATGGCGTAATGGCAACTGAGAGAATACGATCTTCTTCTGTATCGGCTCTTTTATAAATAAAATCAAAGCGTTCAGAGGTGATGTTTTTATTTGAACTCTCGTATAGCTTAGATATTAATGTAGGCCAGTCACACTTTATGTTTAAGTCAAACAGTCTCGCGCCGATGGCTTTATCACTGTTAATGTCAAAGTATGTTTCCGCTTGATGATTCCAGTGAGTCACTAAATCATATTTGTCGATACCAATAGCCGCAGAGCTCATCTCATCAATAAGGCGAACGTTCTGCTGGTGTATTTGTTCAAAGTGTTCTCTTTCTTGAGCTAACAAAAGTATCTCGGAAAGTGTTGCCGACATATCTTTATAGTAGTGGTGTTCTTCGGCAGGATGAACAATGCCGTATTCAGTTTCAATTTTAAGAAAGGCAAAAATTGAATTTTTATTCCTTAAAGGAATAGAAAATTGATGTCTGTTTTCATTTCTTACTTTTAGGTAATGAAAGTCTTCTTGAAAATCACTCGAAGATTTTAATCTGTAGATTGTTTTTTGATAGTCAAAAACAACGTCTTCGCAATCCTCAATTCCAGAGTGGGCGATGCAATCTATTTTATCTTCATGGAGGGTATAGATACTGGCGGAGCTGTTGCTGAAATGTGAATTTTTGGCATTGATGGCTTGGCACGCTGATTGGGCGACCTTGATAAGGCTTTTTTTATCTAATAGTAATTTTAATAATTTATTGCTGATAAGCTTTCGTTGATTAGAAGTATGAAATAAATGATAGTTTTTTGAGCGTTGAATCGCCGAGGTGACGACGCGCAATAATATTGCTGGCGTGATGATATTAATGTCTAAAATATCGTCAAGACCAATGTAAGCATAGCTTTCTAAATCCACAGTCGCATCGCTACCCCATGTTGTACTGTCAGAGATGGCAAGAATAGGAGCGAAAGAATAAATGCTTCTTAATTGGATGCAGTCTTCTTTATAATCGTGAAGATTAATGGATGAAATATTAACAATCACAATGTCCATGGTGAAACGACTAATGGTTGCAACGGTATCGCGAAAATTATCGTGTTCATGAAGCGATAATTTGATGTGCTGATTTTTTGCAGTCGATAGTGGAGAATCATTAATATGATTGAGTGCGCTAACAATCTTAGCCCTAGAGGCGGGATTATTATCTAGGATCATTATATCAATGTTCATTTAATAGCGGTCCAGATGTCTAACTCAATATTTAAAGGTTAGTCTAAAGATGGCTTACTTCAACGCTAGATTGGATGATTTGTATGTTTAAGTGGTGGGTATTATTAACCCTGTATTTGACTCAAGGTTTACCTCATGGTTTTTTTGGACAAGCGCTGCCGACATTGCTGCGTCAGCAGGGAATGAGCTTAGAAGCCATCGGCTTGATGTCTTTAGTCTCTTTACCTTGGGTATTAAAGTTCTTATGGGCGCCTCTATTAGATCATTACCAGCCACTAAAGCGCCTGACGGGTGGGCGTATTGATGGTCATATTCGTAAAACGTGGATTATTACTGCGAATGCTATTGCTGCTCTTGTACTCATTTTTATCGCATCAATACCTCTGGAATTTTGGATCAATAAAGCAGCGCTTGGGTTAGCGTGTGCGCTGATTGTATTAACGGTATTTGTGGTTACTCAAGACATTGCGACCGATGCACTCGCGGTAGAAAACATTCCTGCTCACCAGCGTGGCTTAGGTAATAGCCTGCAAGTTTCTGGATATCGTATCGGCATGATCCTGGGGGGCGGTGTCTTATTGGCTGTTTTCTCACAATTGGGCTGGCAGGGCACGTTGTGGGCGCTTTCAGGCTTAATGTTATTAGGATTGCTGCCTTTATGGTTTTGGCAACCCGCGGTGGTGAACGTTGATAAGCAACCGGTTTTCAAACACTGGCTAGGTTTCTTTAAGTTATCCGGCGCTGGCCTTTGGTTATTGCTACTGCTGACTTACAAAGTAGGGGATGCGTTTGGCACCGTGATGATTCGACCACAGCTTGTTGATTTGGGGGTGACTTTAGCCGAGTTTGCCGAGCTGCTGGGTATTTGGGGAACGATTGCAGGTTTAATCGGCGCGTTATTGGGAGGCTTGTTATTGAAGGTATTGCCTCGCATGTCAGCCTTGCTGTTATTTGTATGCCTAGAAGGTATTGCTATTGCGAGCTACTCTCTTGTTACCTCATTAGACTGGCCGTTGATTTATACCTTGGTCGTTACGGAACACATTACTGGAGGAATGGCGACGGTGGCCCTATTTACCATAATGATGGATCGTTGCCGCGAAGCCAGTGCGGGTTCTGATTATGCATTGCAGTCTTGCTTGGTGGTATTATCAACCTTAGTCGCGACAAGTTTAGCGGGATTTTCTGCCGCAAATTTTGGTTATGTCGCCCATTATTATTTAGCTGCGGTATTATGTGTTATTGGCTGTTTATGTTTAGTGCTAAATAGAAATAATATCGTGAAAGAAACGTAGGTAAATCGACGTATGTCAGAAATAGAGTTTGAACACCAGATGGATGCAAAAGGCCTTTTTTGCCCAGAGCCTGTAATGATGCTGCATGATGAAATACGCAAGGTCGCGGTTGGAGAGCGCATTGAAATTCAGGCGACAGATCCTTCGACAGCGAGAGATTTTATTAAGTTTTGCAGCTTTTTAGGCCATGAATTGGTATTAAATGAAGAGCGCGAAGGGGTGTTTTTTTACGTGATTAAAAAAACCACTTAA
>PJEL010001475.1_pt1 | contig 23666 bp, 15 predicted proteins | sample 1853271 | NCBI WGS metagenome assembly PJEL01 (sample SAMN08108733, study PRJNA415343) | Invertebrate metagenome, whole genome shotgun sequencing project. | host: Globobulimina | place: Sweden: Gullmar Fjord | collected 2015-08
ACGGGGACGGCGTCTGCGACAGCAACGACATCTGCCCCGGATTCGACGACGCACTCGATGCCGACGGCGATGGCGTGCCCAATGGCTGCGACATCTGCAACGGCGACGACGCCACTGGAGACTCCGACGGGGACGGCGTCTGCGACGACATCGACTTCTGTACTGGAGACGACGCAACCGGTGACTCCGACGGAGACGGCGTCTGTGACGACATCGACCTGTGCACAGGGGACGATGCCACCGGAGATACGGACGGAGACGGCGTCTGCGACGATAATGACCCCTGCCCCCTCGACAATCTCGACGACTCCGATGGGGACGGCGTCTGCGACTCCAACGACATCTGCCCCGGATTCGACGACGCACTCGATGCCGACGGCGATGGCGTGCCCGACGGATGCGACGTCTGCACGGGCGACGACGCAAGCGGAGACTCCGACGGGGACGGCGTCTGCGACGACCTCGATGCTTGCCCGAACTTCGACGATGGCCTCGATGGTGACAATGACGGTGTCGCAGACGGGTGCGACGACTGCCCGGGATTCGACGACTTCCTCGATATCGATCTCGACACGGTGCCCGACGGATGCGACATCTGCCCCGGATTCGACGACCTGGTCGACGGTGACGGTGACAGCATCCCCGACGGATGCGACCTCTGTCCCGGCGGCGACGACACGGCCGACGACGACGGCGACACCATTCCCGACGGTTGCGACATCTGCCCGGATGGCGACGACCGGGTAGACGGCGACGGCGACGGAGTCCCGGACTTCTGCGACGACTGCGCGGGGTTTGACGACAACATCGACATCGATCTCGACGGCGTTCCGAACGGCTGCGACGCTTGCCCAGGCTTCGATGACGCGCTCGACGACGACAGCGACACCGTTCCCGACGACTGCGATGCCTGTCCCGGATTCGACGACCTCCTCGACGACGACACCGACACCGTCCCCGATGATTGCGACATCTGCGACGGATTCGACGACCGGATCGACAACGACAAAGACACCGTGCCGGATGGATGCGATGTCTGCCCCGGAAACGACGACCTGGACGATGACGACGGCGACACCGTCCCCGACGCGTGCGATGCCTGTCCCGGATTCGACGACGCACTCGACGACGACAATGACACCGTTCCCGACGACTGCGATGCCTGTCCCGGATTCGACGACCGCCTCGACGGAGACGGAGACGGCGCGCCCGACGACTGCGATATCTGCGACGACGGAGACGATTTCATCGATGGCGACGCCGACGGTGTGCCCGACTTCTGCGACATGTGTCCAGGCGGAGACGACACCCTCGACGGTGACACAGACGGGGTCCCCGACGACTGCGACATCTGCCTGGGCTCCGACGACAGGGTCGACACCGACGGCGATGGCACGCCCGACGGATGCGACATCTGTGCACTCGGTGACGACTCCCTCGATGCCGATACGGACGGCGTGCCAGACGCGTGCGACGCCTGTGCCGGCTTCGACGATGCCGACGACGACGATGGCGACACGACCCCGGATGGATGCGACATCTGCCCGGGCTCCGACGACAGGATCGATGGCGATGGCGACACCGTTCCGGATGGATGCGACATCTGTCTCGGCTCCGATGACAGGGTCGACGGAGACGGAGACGGCGTGCCTGATGGGTGCGATGTCTGTCTCGGCTTCGACGACAGAATGGACGGAGACGGAGACGGCGTTCCGGACGACTGCGACATCTGCCCGGGTGGCGACGACAACGTAGATTCCGACAGCGACACCGTCCCGGATTTCTGTGATATCTGCGCTGGAAACGACGACTTCGTCGATACCGATGGCGACGGCGTCCCGGATGGATGCGACATCTGCGACGGCTCTGACGATGGGATCGACACCGATGGCGATCTGGTGCCCGATGGATGCGACGACTGCCCGGGCTCCGACGACGCCTTGGACGGAGACGGCGATCTCGTGCCCGACGGATGCGATGCCTGCGACGGATACGACGACCGACTCGACGCGGACAACGACACCGTTCCCGACGACTGCGATGTCTGCGACGGATATGACGACCGACTCGACGCGGACAACGACACCGTTCCCGACGACTGCGATGTCTGCGACGGTTTTGATGATCTGCAGGACGACGACAACGACGGCCTCCCCAACGGCTGCGACAACTGCGTAGGACTGCCCCTCGATACCGACCTCGATGGCGTGCCCGATGACTGCGACCTGTGCCCCGGATACGACGACTACCTGGACGTAGACAGCGACACGGTTCCCGACGACTGCGATGTCTGCCTGGGCTTCGACGACCGGATCGACAGCGACAACGACCACACTCCCGACGGTTGTGACCGGTGCCCAGGATTCGACGATGCCGCAGACGACGACAGCGACACCGTGCCGGATGCATGCGATATCTGCCCCAATGGAGACGACCTGATCGACGGTGACGGCGACCTCGTTCCCGACGACTGCGACATCTGTGACGGCTTCGACGACACCATCGATGGCGACTTCGACGGCACGCCAGACGGCTGCGATATCTGTCCCGGCGGAGACGACACCATCGACTCAGATATCGACGGCGTCCCAGACTTCTGCGACATCTGCCCCGGCGGAGACGACGGCCTCGATGGCGACAACGACACCGTGCCCGACGATTGCGACGCCTGCGAGGGCTCTGACGACGGCAACGACAGCGATCTCGACACGGTCCCCGACGGATGCGATATCTGCGACGGATCCAACGATCTGGACGACGACGATAGCGACAGCGTCCCGGATGGATGCGATCTCTGTCCCGGCTTCGACGACACCCAGGATGCGGACAACGACGGCATCCCGGACGCCTGCGACGACTGCGACGGCGACGACAACTTCGACACGGATAACGACGGAGTGCCCGACGACTGCGACGTCTGCGACGGCCATGACGACACCGTGGACTCCGATGGCGACACCGTGCCGAACGGCTGCGACCTCTGTCCGGGAAGCGATGACCGGATCGACAGCGATGCGGACGGAGCTCCGGATGGCTGCGACCTCTGCCCGGGATTCGACGACACCGAAGAAGACGACGGCGACGGCGTTCCCAACGGTTGCGATGTCTGCGACGGGGGGGACGACAGCCTGGACGCGGATCTCGACACCGTTCCCGACTTCTGCGACCTCTGCCCCGGATCTGACGACAGGCTGGACGGCGACGCCGACACGATCCCCGACGCCTGCGACATCTGCCCTGGTTTCGACGACGCCAACGACGCTGACAACGACACGGTTCCAGACGGTTGCGACGACTGCGACGGATACGACGACCGCCTCGACGACGACATCGACGGAGTGCCGGACGGCTGCGACGCATGCGCCAACTTCGACGACAGCCTCGACGGCGACGCGGATGGCGTGCCCAACGCCTGTGACCTCTGTCCCGGGTTCGACGACCGACAGGACTCTGACAACGACACCATCCCGGACAACTGCGACGCGTGCCTCGGTCACGACGACTTGCTCGACACCGACCTCGACGGCGTGGCGGATGGCTGCGACCTGTGTCTCGGATTCGACGACAGCCTCGACGACGACACCGATGGTGTTCCCGACGATTGCGACCTCTGTCCCGGCGAAGACGACGCCCTAGACGCCGACAATGACGGGACTCCAGACGGTTGCGACAGCTGCGACGGCTTCGACGACAGCATCGACTCCGACGGAGACACGGTGGCGAACGGCTGCGATCTGTGCGACGGATTCGACGACCGCCTCGACGCAGATCTGGACACGATCCCCGATGACTGCGATATCTGCCCCAGCTACGACGATCTGCAGGACGACGACGGAGACGGGACCCCCAACGGGTGCGACGACTGCACCGGGGACCCGCTCGACACGGACTCCGACACCGTCCCCGACGCGTGCGACGTGTGCAATGGCCATGACGACCTCATCGATTCCGACACCGACCTGGTGCCCGACGGCTGCGACATCTGCGCCGGCAACGACGACTTCACGGACACGGACCTGGACGGAGTCCCCGACGGCTGCGACATCTGCCCGAACTTCAACGACAACCTGGACGGAGACGGAGACGGAACCCCCAACGGCTGCGACGCTTGTCCGGGCTACTCGGACACCATCGATGCCGACCTGGACGGAACGCCAGACGGCTGCGACGTCTGTCCCGGGCACAACGACAACATCGACGACGATGGCGACCTGACCCCCGACGGCTGCGACACCTGTGATGGCTTCGACGACAGCGTGGACAGCGACTTCGACGGGGTCGCCGATGGATGCGATGTCTGTCCCGGCGGATTCGATGCCTTCGACTTCGATCTCGACACCGTGCCCGACGGCTGCGACGTCTGTCCCGGCGGTGACGATCGCATCGACACCGACGGCGACACCATCCCCGACGACTGTGACATCTGCGACGTAGGGGGCGGTCTCGACTCCGACCTCGACGGAGTACCCGACGCCTGCGATGCCTGCCCCGGATTCAACGACAACTTCGACGCCGACGCCGACGGGATACCGGATGGCTGCGACATCTGCGCTCTGGGCGACGATGCGCTGGACGACGACGCCGACACCGTTCCGGACGACTGCGATGTCTGCCCCGGCTTCGATGACTACCTCGACGCCGATCTCGATGGGTCTCCCGACGACTGCGATGCCTGCCCTGGCGAAGATGATCGCTTCGACCTGGATAATGACGGTGTTCCCGACGCTTGCGATGCCTGCCCCGCCTTCGACGACAACATCGACGCCGACCTCGACACCATCGCCGACGCCTGCGACATCTGCCCGAGCTTCGACGACCGGCTGGACACCGACGGAGACGGCACCCCCGACGGCTGCGACAGCTGTCCTGGCTACAACGACCTGGCCGACGGAGACGGAGACGGCGTGGCCAACGGCTGCGATGCCTGTCCTGGCTTCCCCGACACCATCGATGCCGATTCTGACGGGAGTCCGGATGGCTGCGACATCTGTCCCGGAGCTGACGACAGCCGTGACGGGGATGCGGACGGCGTGCCCAACGGCTGTGACGCCTGCTTCGGCTCCGACGACGCCATAGACAACGACTTCGACGGAACCCCGGATGGCTGCGACCTCTGCCCCGGGTATCTCGACTTCTTCGACACCGACGCGGACGGCGTGCCCGACGGCTGCGACATGTGCTCTGGCTATCCCGACAGCGACGACGCCGACCTCGACGGTGTGCCGGACGGCTGTGACGTCTGCCTCGGGTACGACGACAACCTGGACACCGACGGAGACGGAGTTCCCAACGGCTGCGACATCTGCGTCGGCGGCATGGACGACTCCGATCTGGACGGAGTGCCCGACGACTGCGACATCTGCCCGATCGGGGACGACACCGTGGACGGCGATGGAGACACGGTCCCGGATTTCTGCGATTCATGTCCCGGTTTCAGCGACTTCCTCGACACCAATGGCAACGGCGTGGCCGACGACTGCGAGATCCATACCGGCGACACCGGTCCTGAGGACACCGCTCCAATCGACACCGGCGACACCGGCCCGGCCGACACAGACACCGACACAGATACCAGCGACACCGGCCACGACACGGACACCGACGTCGACACCGATACCGATGCCGACAGCGACACAGACACCAGCGACACCAGCGGCGACACTGGGTCTGACACCGGGGCCGATACGGGCCCGAACGACACCGCGACCACGACGACTGGCCCCATGGACACCATGGACACTGGCATCATCGACACGGCGTCGGAGGGTGACGCGGACACGGACACAGATGCGGACACAGATGTCGACACAGACACGGACACGGACACGGACACGGACACGGTCACCTCTATCGACGACACGGATGTTCACGGCGCACAACCAGGCAAATACCTAGGCGGCGCCTGCGGCTGTCAGAACACGAGCCCGAGTGCAGCCTGGATCCTGGTCCTGCTGGCCTCACTCCTCATACGCCGCCGCAAAACCGCCTAGGGGCAGGTCCAGTCCCAGGCCTCGTCGCGCCAGTAGCCGGCGTAGTCTGCACCATCGAAGAACGCCTCGGTATAGGCGCTCGTCTGCCGATCCTGGTCATCGTAGCTGTAGGTGATCAGGAAGTCGTATTCCTGCAGACCATAGGGCGGGTAGTCCTGCGAGACCGCTCCGCTGATGGTATCCGGATCTCCGTTCGGCAGGTAGGTCCAGAAGTACGAGATGTTCGGCTCCCCGTCCGCGTCGTCGTCCAAGACATAGGAGAGCATCTCCTCGTCGAGACCGTAGGTGACGTCGTAGAGCTCTTCGGGGTAGCCGTCGTTGTCTGTGTCCACTTCGATCGCCACATCGATGCTCGGGGCGGGCAAGAGGTAGGTGTACGTGGTCAAGCTGTCGATGGAGCCATCGTCGCCGACGTCCGTCTCGGCCGCCAGCATGCGATCATCAGCATCGTAGGTGTAATATACGCGAGCGTCCACGGTGCCGTCGTCGGCGACGTCCTGAGTGATCTCGTCGAGCAAACCGCCGACATAGGTGTAGATGACTCGGTCGTCGATGGAGCCGTCACCGCCCATGTCCGTGGTCTGCTCGAGGACGTTGCCGTCCACATCGAAGGTCCGAACGAGGCGATAGTCGAGGTTCCCGTCGCCTAGGCTGTCGAAGCTCTCCTCGGTGGGATTGCCGTCCGCGTCCCTGACGTAGTCGGTGACATCGAAGGGCCAAGGGCCAAAGTTGCCGGTGTGGGTCTCGTAGTGGATCGGAAACATGTTGGCGTCGAACGCAACCACCTGGGTCATCTCCACGAGACCGTCGGTGTACTCGTCGCTCGTCACCATCGCGTAGCAGTCGAAGTCCGGGAGCGGCACCGTGGTCGGATCCGTGTCGGTGTCCGTGGTCTCGGTGTCGGTATCGGCGGTCCCGATATCGATGCCAGTGTCATCGTCACCGACCTCTAAGACGGTGGCGGTCGTGGGCCCGCAACCCAGCAAAACGACCAGTGGCAAAACGCGCATGTGCCCTCCCCGAACCCAGTAAATCACAGCTCACGACCGCTCGCGTTTCTCAACGACCGCTCGCACTCTTCTCCGGTTGCAGCCGACCTTCTCGATCGTATGCAGGGGTATCCCCGGAGACGACCATGTTAACGCGACGAACCTTGCTCACTGGATCCCTGGCCAGCCTCGCAACCGCGGGAGTGGGCGTACCGCTCATCCGCCGAGGTCTCGGTCCAGCGAGATCGATGCTCGCGACGTCGGGCCCCATCGATCCCACCATCGAGGCCCTGCTCGAGCGCCATCTTCGCCTCTGGGAGGGAGAGGGCCCGCTGCCGTCCGACATCCACAGCATGCGGCGAATGAACCCCGAGTGGGACTTCATGGGGCGCACATTCGTGGTTCTGGCGCTGGTCTGCGCCGGTTTGAGAGCGCCGAATCCTCGCTATATCCCCGCGATCGACCGGATCATCGCCGACACGATCGCTGTGGAGGCCGAGAAGGGCTCTCTGCACTTCCTGCTTCCCTACGCCATGGCGCAAGCCTTCGAGGATCCAAGTGGGCGCAGCTTGTTCCTCGACGGCGAGATCGCGACGATGATGGGCGCCCGGAGAGTGCTCTCCTCGGGACGCTGGAAGCCGGAGTTCGAGGCCCGGATTCGGATGATCGAGGCAAGCCTGCAGCGGGGTCCGATCCACTCGGCGGAGAGCTACCCCAACGAGTGCTGGACGTTCTGCAACACCTTCGCCCTGGTGGCATTGCGTATGTCCGAGGCCCTGGACAACGCCGATCACAGCGATCTGATCGACGGCTGGATGCAGGGAGCCAAGTCACATCTCATCGATCCCAAGACTGGGCTGTTGGTCTCCAGCTACACCTGGCGTGGCCAACCCCTCGACGGCCCGGAGGGCTCCTCCATCTTCCTGTCGGCCCACAACCTGAGGCTGGTCGATCCCGACTTCGCAGCGGACCAATACGACCGCGCCCGCGCCGAGCTCGGCCGCAGTTTCCTGGGCTTCGGCTTCGCGAAGGAGTGGCCGTCGTCGTGGGTGGGTCCAATGGACATCGACTCCGGTCCCATCGTCCCCATCCTGCACGGGAGCCCCAGTGCCAGCGGCCTCATGATCATGGCGGCGCGATCCTTCGGTGACGAGCGCACCCTCAGCTCGCTGATTGCTTCCCTCAACCTGGTCGCGATCCCAACGGAGACCGATGGAGCCCGGAAGTTCGCAATGGGGAACCACGTCGGCGATGCGGTGATTACATACGGCTTGTTGGCCGGTCCCTTGTTCGCGGAGATCGGCGCCTAGCTTTTCGGTTATCGGTGCGCATGCAATCTCGACTACCCAGCATTTTCCTGGCTGCCCTGATCCTAGTGCTCTTCATGAGCATCGGCCCTGCAGCGCGAATTCTCAGCGACTGGTGGTGGTTCCAGGCAGTGGCCTACGAACAGCCATTCCTCAAGATCCTCGCTATCAAAGCCAGTGTTGGCGTGGCGATGGGATTGCTGGCATTCCTGATGGTCGGCGGCAGCGCGCGCTATGCCCTCGGCGTCACCCGCACCGGGCCAGTCACCAACCCCGACTTCCAAGACAACCCCATCGGCGTGATCCTTTCCAGGACCCCTCCGGCACAGCTCGCCGGTGGCATTGGCCTCCTCGCCGGCATCGTCTTCGGGCTCTCCGCGACGGGTTGGTGGCAGCAGATCCTTCTGTTCATTCACGGCCAGCCCTTCGACTTCGAAGACCCGTTGATGGGCTTCGACGCCAGCTTCTATGTCTTCGTACTCCCGTTGCTGCTCACCTTCCGCGGAGCGCTCGTCGGTCTGCTGGTCCTCACCGGCATCGCCACCATCGTGATCTATGTCACCGGTGGCGCGGTCAGCGTGCAGATGGTCGAGCAGGAGGGGCAGATGGTCCCCAGCGGCGTGAACCTCAAACCAGAGGCCCGGCGCCACATTGCCTCCATCGGTGCCACCCTCCTGACGCTGATGGCCGTGGGCTACTACCTGAAGCGCTACGCCATCCTATACGACCAAGGCGGACTCTTCTCCGGTCCTGGCTACGCGGATGTGCACGGCACGCTGCCACTGCTCCTGCTCCAAGCGATCGCTACGGCCATCGCCGCCTTTGTCGCGTATGTCGGGATCGAGCGAATGTCTGCTACCTGGGTTGGCATGGCGGGCGCGCTCGTCATCGGCTTCTCCGCCATCAGCTCGACCTACCCGGGTCTCGTCCAACGATTCAGCGTGCTCCCCAACGAGCTCACGCGGGAGACGCCGCAGATCGCCAGCCACATCGACGCGACACGAAGGGCCTTCGCCTTGGACAAGGTCGAAGAACTCACCCTGTCCGGCGAATCGACGCTTACTCTCCAGGATATCGAGCACAACAAGGTCACCATCGACAACGTGCGTCTCTGGGACCACAGCCCCCTGCTGGACACCTTCAGCCAGGTGCAGGAGATCCGGACCTACTACGCCTTCCAGAACGTCGACAACGACCGGTACATCATCGACGGCGAGCTCCGCCAGATCATGCTCTCGCCGCGCGAGCTGGACGCGACCTCCCTTCCCGAGGCGGCGCGCACCTGGGTCAACCAGCGCATGACCTACACCCACGGCTATGGCATGGCCCTGGGCCCAGTCAACGAGGTCACGCCCGAGGGCCTGCCAGTGCTGTTCATCAAGGACCTGCCGCCCAAGGTCGCCTTTCCAGACTCCCTGCAAATCGACCGTCCTGAGATCTATTTTGGCGAGGTCGACTACCGGGATCACGGCGAGGTCTTCGTGAACACCGGCAACTCCGAGTTCGACTATCCCGAGGGAGACCAGAACAAGTACACGGTCTATGCCGGCGAGGGTGGCGTCGAGCTAGGCCCGTTGGGTCGCTACGTGTTCGCCATGCGATTCAGCAGTACCGAACTGTTCTTCAGCTCGGACGTGACATCGGAGACCAAGGTCCTGCTGCACCGGAACGTGCTCCAGCGGGTCAACGAAATCGCACCCTTCTTGTACTACGACGATGACCCGTATCTAGTGATCGACGGCGGTCGTCAGGTGTGGATCCTCGACGCCTACACGGTCAGCCGCAGCTTCCCCTACGCCCGGAACGCCGGAGGCACACCCTTCAACTACATGCGCAACTCGATAAAGGTCACGATCGACGCCTATGACGGCACGATCAACTACTACCGGATCGACGACGAGGATCCCATCGCGGCAGCATGGGCCGAGGCCTTCCCCGACCTGTTCAAGAGCGATGCCGACCTGCCACCGGGGATCCGCGCCCACCTCCGCTATCCGCAGATCTTCTTCGGAATCCAGAGCAAGCTATTCGCGACCTACCACATGACCGAGCACCACATCTTCTACAACCGCGAGGACGAGTGGGAGGTCCCACAGCTCGAAGATACCGTGATGAAACCCTACTTTACGGTCATGAAGCTCCCCACCGAGCAGGAGGAGGAGTTCATCCTGATGCTCCCCTTCAACCCCATCGGCAAACCGAACCTCGCCGCCTGGATGATCGCGCGAAGCGATGGGGAGTCCTACGGAACCCTTCGCGTCTACAAGTTCCCGAAAGAGAAGATGGTCTATGGCCCGTCGATGATCAACGCGCGGATCCAGCAGGATGACCGCATCTCCCAGGACATCTCGCTGTGGAACCAGGAGGGTTCACAGGTCGAGCGCGGCACGATGCTGGTCATCCCCATCGAAGAGTCGTTGATCTATGTGCAGCCGCTCTATCTGCAGGCTGACATCGACAGCATCCCCGAGCTCAAGCGGGTGATTGTCGCCTATGAAAGCCACATCGCAATGAAGCCGACCCTCGAAGAGGCCCTCGCCGAGATCTTCGGAATCCGTGCACTACCCGGCAGAGACGACCGCTCCGCAGCCGGAGTGCCGATGGAGGGAGCAGACCCCGACACGCTGACGTCGCTGGCCAACGAAGCCACAATAGAGTGGGACGCCGCAAACGCCGCCGCGGCCGCCGGTGACTGGGAGGCCTATGGCAAGGCTCTCAACGAACTGGGGGCGACGCTCGAAGCACTCCGCACCCTGACGAGCGTCCAAGCCGACGAGCCCACCGAAGAGCCCGGCGAAGAGGCCCCAACAGAATGAGAGGAGGCCCAGCTGCGCTCTCGCTCGCCGTCATCCTCACCGGCTGTCGGGTGATCGAGGTCGAGCCGTCTCAGGAGCCAGCCGTACCTTCGGAACCCATCGCCGCACCAAAGCTCCCGACCTTCCACTACACAGTGAGCTTCGACGCTCGCAGCCAACAATATGTAGAGGTCTCCGCCGTCTTTCCGACCGAGGGAGCGAACGAGCTGGAGCTCATGCTTCCCACCTGGACGCCGGGGTCGTACCTGATCCGCGAGTTCTCCCGACACCTCGAAGCCGTCGAAGCACGCTCCGACGACCGCTGGCTCCCCGTGGAGAAGACGGCCAAGAACCGCTGGACCATCCAGACAAATGGCGCCGACAGGGTCCAGGTCGACTACCGCGTCTACAGCCGCCACATGAACGTGCGGGGAAACTGGGTCGAGGCCGATTTTGCCTTCCTCAACGGGGCTCCGACCTTTCTCACCGCGGTCGGCGGCCACCACAAGCCCCACGAGGTCCAGATCGAGCTGCCAGAGGACTGGGAGCACTGTGTCACCGCCCTGCCCGCCCACGCCGACGGCAAGCCCTGCCACTTTCTCGCCCCCGACTTCGACACCATCGTCGACTCACCCATCGTGGCCGGAAACCCGGCGCTGTACGAGTTCGAGGTCGCCGGCGTGCCCCACGTGCTCGCAAATCTCAACGAGGCCGGCGTCTGGGACGGCCCAAAGAGCGCCAGAGACACCGAGATCATCGCCCGCGAGATCGCCGAGTTCTGGGGCACCACACCCTACGAGAAGTTCTGGTTCTTGAACGTGATCACCGAGTCGGGGGGCGGTCTGGAACACAAGGCCTCGACGCTGATGCTCACCTCGCGCTGGAACAGCCGGGTCGAGGACAACCACAAGCGGTGGCTCGGGCTGGTCAGCCACGAGTTCTTCCACACCTGGAACGTCAAACAGCTCCGGCCCGTCGCCCTTGGGCCCTTCGATTATGAAAACGAGGTTTACACGCACGATTTGTGGATCGCAGAGGGCTTCACCTCCTACTACGACAACCTGCTGTTGAAGCGCGCCGGGCTCCTGGACGAGGAGGAGTACATCGAGCGACTCTCCCAGGCCATCGGCGGCCTGCAACAATCCCCCGGCCGCCTCGTCCGTCCCCTGCGTATGACGTCCTATGACTCGTGGATCAAGTTCTATCGACACGACGAAAACAGCCGCAACGTCACGGTCAGCTACTACACCAAGGGCGCCGTCGTAGCGTTCCTTCTCGACGCCAAGATCAGGCGGACAACCTCCGGAAAGAAGTCCCTCGATGACCTGATGCGCGTCGCGTTGAAGCGCTACGGAGGCGAGCGCGGCTACACCTCCAAGGAGTTCAGAGACCTGGCCAGCGAGGTCGCCGGCACCGATCTCACTGCGTTCTTCGCCCGCTCCGTCGACTCCACCGACGAGCTCGAGTACGACCACGCTCTGGACTGGTTCGGCCTGAAGTTCGATGGCGAAGACGAGCTCTCCGAGGATGCCGAGGACCCAGAACAGGAAGAAGCCACCGCATGGCTGGGGCTCGACCTCGGCGGCGATCGGATCTCCGAGGTGCGGCGCAGCACCCCGGCCCACGACTTCGGCTTCAACGTCGACGACGAGATCGTCGCCCTGGACGGCTTCCGCGTCACCGGATCGAGCTGGCACGAGCGCTTGAAGCAGTACAAACCGGGCGACACAGCCGAGGTCCTCATCAGCCGGCGCGGCGAGCTGCGGACCCTCTCGGTCACCTTCGCCGAAGACGAAGAGATGCAGAAGAAGGTCATCGTCGACGAGGACGCCCCCACCCGGGCCAGACAGGAGCGCGAAGCCTGGTTGGATTGAAGCTCACATGCAGGCTTCGATGAGTCCCTGCAGCTCGGACGGCAGGAAGGGCTTCGAGAGCAGGCCGGCCGGATTCATGGCTTGCAGCTTGGAAAGCACGTCCGTGCGCCCCACCCCCGTCATGAAGATCACGGGAAGAGCTCGGGTCCTCGGGTCGAGGCGAAGCCGCTCCAAGGTGGCCGGTCCATCGAGAACCGGCATTCGCACGTCGAGCAGCACAACATCTGGCTCGAATATGTGCACCAGATCGAGGGCCTCGGCGCCGTTCCGACAGGTGCGAACCTGCCAACCGGCAGGTTCCAGCGCGATCTTCACCACCTCGCAGATATCCTCGCTGTCGTCGGCAAACAGGACCCTCATGCGAGGTCCATCTCGTCGAGCTTCCGGTACAGCGTCATCCGGCTGATCCCGAGGAGCTTTGCAGCTTTCGATTTGTTGCCTTCCGTTCGGGACATCGCGTCGCGGATGTGGGCCTCCTCCATCTCCTTCAGGGACATGAAGGCTCCCCCCTTGCGCGGTGGCGCGAACTCACGGGCCACGCTGCTCGGCATCGGGGTCCTGCTGCGCTCGGCCATCACGGAGCGCAGGAAGCTCGGCGGCAGATCAGCCATGCGAATCATCGAGCTACCGCTGGTCACTACCGCATGGGCGATGACGTTCTCCAGCTGCCGCACGTTGCCCGGGAACGAGTACTGCTCCATCAGACCCAGGGCCATGGTGTCGATGCCGTTGATCTCCTTGCCTTCGCGGGCCGCGGCGACGCCGATGAAGTGGTCCACCAGCAGCGGGATGTCCCCGTGTCGCAGGCGCAGCGGCGGCAGCTCCACGGTGAAGACAGCTAACCGATAGTACAGGTCTTCGCGGAACTTTCCGGATTCCACCTCCGCTTCCAGGTTTCGGTTGGTGGCCGAGATCAGCCGTACATCGGCGTGCAGAGTCTCGACGCCACCCAGGCGCTGGTACTCACCCTCCTGCAAGACGCGCAGCAACTTGGCTTGCAGGGCCATCGGCATCTCGCCGATCTCGTCCAGCAGCAGGCTTCCGCCTTTGGCCAGGTCGAACCGGCCGGGCTTGCGGCCAACCGCCCCCGTGAATGCGCCGCGCTCGTAGCCAAAGAGCTCGGCCTCGAGGAGATGATCGGGGATGCCAGCGCAGTTAATGGCCACAAAAGGGGCTTTTGAGCGGGCGCCGCTGCCGTGTAGGGAGTTTGCCACCAGCTCCTTGCCGGTCCCGCTCTCCCCGCGAATGAGCACGGACACGTCGGATTCCAGCGCCTGACGCAGGGACCGGAAGAGCGCAAACATCGAGGCGGATCTGGTGATGATGCTCTCGAAACTAGAGCGATCGGGAACGCGGGAGTCGCGGTGGGCAAAGGCGGCGATGACGGTCGGCGTCAGGCGCTGCACCAGCTGGGCCTTGTCGATGAAGTCGAAGGCCCCGCGCTGGATGGACTCCAGCGCCATGGTGGTCGTTCCGTGCCCGGTGAGGAAGATGACTGGGCTATCGGGAGCGTACTGCGAGATCTCCGGTAGCAGGGCCGAGCCAAACCCGTCTGGCAGCCGCACGTCGAGGACGATAACCCCGCTGAATCCGGCCTTTACGATGGACATGGTCTCGGCACAGGTCGTCGCCAGCACGAGTTCGAACCCGGCCGCACCGAGCACGTCTTCCACCAGCAGCCGGATCTCTTCGTCGTCGTCGACCGCAAGGACGCGATTCATCAGCTTCTCTCCCGGGGAGAAGATACATCGTTGCACCGTGGCCCGCATACCCTCTGGAGCGTCGATATCGACGAGCTGCAGACCATCGCAAGCACGTTTGTTCTGATCGGGCTCGCGGAGCTCGGGGACAAGAGCTTGTTCGTGTGCCTGACCTTGGCTGCTCGCTACCGGGCCGGGCCGGTATTTGCGGGCGCGATCGTCGCATTTGGGCTCTTGAATCTGATGGCTGTCGGCGCTGGTGGAGCCCTCGGCGCCGTGCTCCCCCGCGAGGCCGTCGGCGGGCTGGCCTCCCTGCTCTTCCTGGGGTTTGGGGTCCACGCCCTTTGGACCGCGAGCGACGAAGAGCCCGACGACGTCGAGACCGAGGCCGTCAGCCCCTTCAAAGCGACGGTGGGCCTGCTCTTCATGGCCGAGCTCGGAGACAAGACCCAGCTCGCGGTGGCCGGTCTTGCCTCCACGGCGGCGCCGCTAGCTGTCTGGCTTGGGGCAACTGCCGCCTTGATCGCCACCTCTGCCGTTGGGATCGGCGCTGGCAGGGCACTTCGGACCCGAATCTCCGCGCGCAGGCTCCAGCAAGCTGGCGGGGTCACCTTCCTGGTCTTCGGTGTCTGGATAGGCCTGAGCACCGCTCTAGCCGCCTAGACTCTGCGTCGCCACCAACCGTCCGGCCGCGCCCTCCGGTCCGGCCACGACGCTTCCTGGCCTCCTCCGCCAGCGCAACATCAAACGCCAGGCTAGGCGGTCCGTGCCTTGACGAACCAGCCGATTACCGCCGACCGACCGAGGCGAACGCTCATGTGATCGGCATTGCGCCTAGACTCGGATCCCGTTCAGGTTGAAGTCGACGATGACCGCCGCCATCTCCTCGGCATCGAACTTGTCGTCCCGGTCGACGACGTAGCGCTGCACCACACCGCGCATGCTGCCGAGGATGCAGGTGGCGACGACCTCGGTATCGATGGCGCGGGTGTACGACATCGCCTGACCCAGCTGCAACGTCGCCGCGATGTAGCTGAAGAGCTCGTCATAGAACTCTCGCAGGCGCTCCTCGACCGCTTCGTCGAGGCCCACCGCCTCACGAAAGATGATGCGCGTCAGCGGCCGGTTGCTCTGGAGAATGTTCAGGATGTTGGCGACGATCCGCGCGAGTTGCTGATCGAGGGGGGCGGCGTCCGGACGGGCATCGGCTCCGGTGATGCTGCCGCGGAACTCCACCAGGAGCTGCTCGAGAAGCTCCAGGAAGATCGCCTCTTTTCCGTCGAAGTACAGGTAGAACGTGCCCCGCGCCACGCCAGCGGCCTTGACCAGATCGGAGACTGAAGTCCGATAGTAGCCTTGGACCGCGAACACTTCGAGGGCGCGATCCAGGATCTGAGCACGGCGCGCTTCACGGGTCTCCGCAGCGCGGCGAACGCGGCCGTCCACCTCGCTCATTGCTCCTCCTCTGCCCACCAGGCGTCTACCCGAGCGGCCATCACCCTGCGAACCCGCTCGGCCAGCTCCTCGATACCATCATCGCTCACGCCTTTGGTCTCGATGGGTGCATCAACATAGACGGTGACCTGCTGACCCGGTCGCATGATCGACGATCCCTTGCGAAGAACGCCGTACATCCCGCAGACCGCGACCGGAACGATGGGGATCCCGAGGTCCCTGGCGATGAAAAAGACCCCCTTTCGGAAATCCCCCACCCGCCCGTCGACGGTGCGCGTGCCCTCGGGAAACGCCAGGATCGAGTGCCCGAGCTCGATCTCGGCCCGCATGTTATCCATGATCTCCGGCGTCTGGCCCTGCTTTCCGCTGCGCACGCCAATGGTTCCGCGGGCCTTCATGAACCAGCCATAGACCGGGATCTTGAAGTGACTCTCCAGCTCGAGCCCCTGCTTGAAGTGCGGAGTGGCCGGATACAGCGACACGTGATCGAGGAGATTTACGTGGTTCTGAGCGAACATATACGGCGTGTTCGGATCCACCGAGGGGTCGACGACCGCCCTCCACGTTGCACCCACCGCCGCCATCTGCCCGCGGCAATAGAGGCGGTTCAGCCAGTCGGTTCGTATCGGAGGCACGACCATGGACAGCGCAAACATGCTGCTCATCATGGGCACCAGCCAGCCCAGTCCGGTGGTCCACAGGCCCGCGCTCACCGCGCGATCCGCCAGTGTTACCGGCATCTCTCGCGGGTCGGGTCTCACGCGACGAACTCCACGGCTCCCGGCAGCACCTCCAGCGACTCCAGGGCGATGCGCACGACCTCGCCGTCCACGAGCACGTCCACTTCCTCTTTGAGTTCGAAGTCCACGCGCTGTGCCCGGGTCACCGAGATCTCCTCGAGCTCGGGGTGGGTGCCCTTGAAGATCCGCGGGAAAGCTCCGAGAAACCGACGGCGTCCCATGGGTCCGATCCGCACCACGTCCACCTTTCCATCCGAGGGATCGGCGTCCGGCGCCATCATCATGTCGCCTCCGGTGAAGCGGCTGTTGGAGAAGGCCAGGAAGGTACAGGCCCGATCGTCGAAGAAACCCCTGTCGAGGCGGAGAGGAAAGGTCGGATGCCGCATCTTCACGAGGCTGGCAAGCACGGCCAGGATGTATCCACCGGCACCCAGGGGTTTGAAGCGACGGTTGGTGAGCGCTCCGGCCCGGGCTGTGAAGCCGACGCTCAACAGGTTGATGTAGTGCAGCTCCCCGTCTCGATGTCTGGCCCGGATCACATCGCAGCTGCGGCGTTTGTCCGCTATCAACGCATCGATTGCGGCATCGGGCTCCAGCAGATCGAAGTCCCGCACAAAGGAGTTACCGGTGCCGAGAGGCAAGACCGCCAGAGCCGGACCGCCGCCGTTCTCCCTGGGGAAGAGGCCGTTGAGGACCTCGTGCAGGGTGCCGTCCCCTCCCACGGCCACGACGACATCGGCATCCGTCAGCCGCGCCAGCCGGGTCGCGTCGCCGGGACGGGTCGTGAACACCGCCTCGGCGTCGACTCCTGCCTCCTTCACGCGGGCCAGATAGGGCGGGAATCGCTGTCCGCAGCGCCCGCCTCCCGCCGTGCCATTGACAATGAACAGGGTCCTCATCACAGCACCTCCACTGCGTCGCGACCGACCTGATCGCGGAGAGAATTGGCCAGCACCCCGCGCTTCAGCTTCATGGACGCCGTCCTCGGGAAGGGTTCGTTCCAGACGATGAGTCCGGCGACCCGCTTGAAGTCTGGGAGCCGACGGTTCTGGGCGCGAATCGCCGTCCGGGCATCCTCGATCTCGTTGGCCCGCACCACCGCGATGAGCTCTCCGAACTCGAGGCCCGCCGACGGCCACAAATAGTTCGTGGCGTAGATGGCCATCTCTTCGTAGCCAACACCCCTGAAGGACCCCTCGATGTCCTCTGGATAGACGTTCTTGCCGCCGGCGGTGACGATCATGTTCTTGCAGCGCCCCACCAGGTGCAGATGGTGGGAGGCATCGAGCCAGCCGAGGTCGCCGGTGTGCAGCCAGCCATCCACCAGGGTCTCGGCGGTGAGCTCTGGGGCGTCGAGGTAGCCGTCCATCAGGGTCGGACCGGTCACGTGGACCTCGCCAATTCGCCCTGGCCCAGGCCCCGCAATGCGGATTTCAACACCTCGAACCGCGCATCCCACGCTATCAGCCCGGAACGGCGTGAGGCGGTTCACCGTAAGGACCGTGCACGCCTCGGTGAGCCCGTAGCCGATGACGACTGGGATCCCGAGGTCGTTGAAGAACTCCGCGAGCTTGCGATCCGTGGGGGCGCCACCGCAGAACATCATCCGAAGATGCCCTCCAAACGCCGACTTGACCGGAGTGGGCATCCCAGTGGCCATCATGGCGTCGACGGCCCATCGCTTCCAACCTCCGAGATCGTCGAGCTTGTCCTTGATCGCGCGCTCAAACGCCGTGAGGACCAAAGGCACAACGGCCATATGGGTGATCTTGTAGCGCTGCATGGTCGCCAGGATCATCTCCGGACGCAGGGTGCGCTGATGCACGACGGTGCCCCCGCACACAAACGGCCCGACGAACCCGCACATGAAGTCGATGGCGTGATTGGTGGGGAGGATCGAGAAGTATCGGTCTCCCGGATCCATCGGGAACCGCTCCAGCAGGGCCTCGAGCTGACTCAGATAGGCACCGTGGGAGAGCAAACATCCCTTGGGCGTGCCGCCGGTTCCCGAGGAGTAGACGATGGAAGCCAGATCCGCTCTCTCCCGGGGTACGAACTCGGCGATGGCCTCGGCATCCACGTCTTCCCAGCGCAGGGCGGTGCCGAGATCTGCTGCCTCCGGTGCCTCGGTGACGAGCACACAGGGGGCGGGGATCCCGTCGAAGCGCCGGAACAAGGGGTACTCCACGACCACCAGGGACGGCTTGGCGTGGGCCATGAGGGCGACCTGCTCCGAGGCCTCGAGCTTGTAGTCTAGAGGAACCAGGACCGCTCCGCGAAAGAACGCGGCATAGGCGGAGATCAGCCACTTGGACTGGTTGGACATAACGATCGCGACCCGATCGCCAGCGCCAATGCCGAGGGCCTGGAGACGGGCGGCTACCGGCTCGGCCGCTTGCTTGAAGTCGAGGAAGGTCCAGCGACCCGTCTCACGCTTCCGATTTGCCTCGATGAGCGCGGTGTTCGACTTGTACTGGATGCACGCATCCCGGAGGATCTCCCCGAGACTCGCGTAGCCACCAACGTGAATCACAGCTTTCTCCCGATGACCTCGGCGAGACCCGCCAGTGTGTTCACCCCCTGGATCTCGTAGTCGGGGATCTCGATGTCGAAGGCCTCCTCCAGATCGGTGAGCAGGTCGAGGGCCTGGAGGCTGTCGATCCCGAGGACCTCGAAGAGATCGGCGTCGGCGGCCAGCTCTGCGGCGCGACCACCGAATCGTTTCGCGGCGAGCTGACGGAGCTGATGCTTGAGGTCTGCGGTCATCATAGGTAGGGCCGTACGTCTTCGCTGTCGACGAACTTCTGGAGGGCGTCGGCGACCGCGGGTTGGGTGATCAGGCGGCAGAACAGCTCTCGCTCTTTGCGAAGCTCCTCGGCGGGAATAGACTTTGCAAACGCCTTTGCGGCCGACACGGTCTCTGCGTCGAAGGTGCAGGCCTGCTGGGCCACGCGCCGTGCTGTGGCGAGGGCCTCGTTGCGGGGGACCAGCTGTGAGACGATCCCGACGGCGTGAGCGCGCTTGGCCCCCATGCTGCGCCCAGTGAAGAGCAAGTCCCGGACCACCGAACCCCCGACATCCCGGTACAACCTCGGAATTCCTCCGAAACCTGGGACGAGGCCGAGGCGCAGCTCCGGGAAACAGAACCTCGCGCTCTTGTCGGCGACGATGAGGTCGGTGGTCAGCGCGAGTTCGAAGCCGCCACCAAAACACACGCCGTGAACCGCGGCGATGGTGGTAATGGGCGCGGTGTCGATGGTGTCGAAGACCGCGTGGATCCGCTCCACGAACTGGCGAACCTCGGTGTCGATGGGCAGGTTCTTCGCGCGGCGCAGGGCCATTCCTCGGTGGAGTTCACGAAGGTCTGCTCCCGCGCAGAATCCGGGTTGTTCCGAGTGTATGATGAGCGCCCGCGCGTGGTCTCCAGCCCGTATCAGGGCGGCCAGGCGCTCGAGATCCTCGAGCGACTGGATGCCGATCTCGTTGCACGGCGGCAGATGCAGGGCGACCTCGAGCACGTCGTCTCGGATCGACCAGGAGAGGGCCTTGCCGTCGTACTTCACGCCGCCTCCGAGTGGGTCTCGAGGAGCGCCTCCAGGGTGGGTCCCAGCGGTGGCAGATGCTGATAGGGGTCGCCGCCCTCACCGAGCTCCTTCCGGAGGGGCAGATCGGGGTGCCGCTGCCGAAGTCGATCGACGAAGATCCCGCCCATTTCGCCCATTTTTCGCACATTGCGAGCCACACATCGGCCAATGCCGTCCCCGATGTCCTCGCCCTCTCGGTGCAGCCGGTGCAACGTCTGGTAGAGCGCTTCGCCGAGCTCGGGGTCGTCAACCTTGAGCGACAGCTCCGGTGTTCCCCGGTCGATCATCAGGTTTGCGATGCGCTCGTCCATGGTGATCCCGGCGGATGGAACCCCTCCAGGCATCGAGCAGACGATGGCGTGATATCGCGAAGAGACCAGCATCGAGCAGGATCGAATCAGGCTCACCATTGCGAACAAATCGTGCTCGTCACTGATGAACATGGGCGTCGAGCCCCCGAGCATCTCGTCGAGCATCACACAGGCCGAGCGATCCAGCTGCTCCATGCCCACCAGAACCGGGAAGACCTGACGCTCGGAGCGAAAGCGCCGGATAGCGGCCGCGATATTTCCAATGTACGCACGCTGGGCGTCGTCGACCCCGCTCCCGGTGTGGTGGAAGTAGACCGAGTCGTAGTGGGCGTCTTCGTGGGCACCGCTCACTGCCCAGGCCGCGCCGCGAGCCAGATCTGGCTTCACCGGCCACCAGAATGCATTGATGGGGCACACGGCGAGAACCGGTGTTCTACCGTCCCATCCAGCGTCCTCTAGCATCTTGCGCCCGCGGTCCAGGGGCGTATCGAAGGTCCACGCCGTGTCGGTGCCCAGACGGGAGCTGACCCCGAGGCGACCCAGCACATCCCGGGACTCCTCGTTCCTGGTGATGATCAGGGTCTCCGGCAGATATCGGCGAACCAGCGCCTCCAGGGCCTCGTCCATCGCGCCCGCCTCGCCGCCGTAGCCCACCGCAATCTTGTTCTCGACCGCGGCAACCCCGAGGGCGCCCACCATCAGGGTCGAGAGCGCATTAGCGAACTTCGACTTGAACATCGAGCCCTCGCAGGCGATCACGCCGTGCTGCTGATGCACGGTATCGAACACGAACTTCGGGAAGATCTGGGGCAGATGCAGCTGCTTGACCGTCTTGAAGTAGCCGCGGGAGTTCTTGGGTTCGATGGTGAGAATGGAGAGATCGGCCAGATCGTCGCCGAGGAGGTGGCGAACCTGGCGAATCATCTCCTCGACGCGCACGTCGGCGCCGGTGTTCCGGGTCCCGGCATATCCAGCAAAGAGGAGTTTCAATGGCTGACCTGGCCGCCACTGTGCCCCGGCATCCAGGGCGTAGCGGGTCGCCGCGAGCTCGATCAGGCCGGCCATGGATCCCATGAGCGCGGTGTCGGTGTCGACCTTGCGCAGCTGGCCGAGCAGCTTGCCGATCATGCCACCGCCTTGCGACTGGGCAGCGGCACATAGGGGTATGTGAAGTGGTTGGTCATGGCGTAGTGGAACAAGTCGGCGCCATAGGTCGTGAAGCTCGCCGGCTTCAGCTCGAGCTCCGACGTCACCCGCTCGTTGTCGAAGACGGTGTCGAAGGTGATGTAGGGCCAGAACACCTTCATGACCGCGCCCATGGGCTGCAGCTTGTTGCCACGGGGCAGGCGGTTCATGCCACGGACGAGCAAGTCGAAAGGCCGGCTCAGGCGGGGGGCAAAACGCAGACGCATGCCGCTAGGACGCACTGCGTCGTTGATCGCGAAGCCGGTCGGCGAGCTCTCCCCCGCGGAGATGTGATAGCGCATATGCTCGGTCTTTTCTTTGATATGGAGGCGCGCGATGGCCTCTCCAACAAAGTCGGCGGGCACGATGTCGAAACGAGCTTCACCGCTCATAGGCAGCACGGGCATGCGGGCGAGACCGCAGAAGGCCCCGACCATGTCGAACTGCGAGGTGAGCGGCTTGCGGGAGTCGCCCATGACGATTGACGGCCGGAAGAAGGTCTTGTCGACGTCCTCCAACAGCTCGGTTGCCATGTGCTCGCAGAACTTCTTGGTGCGCGCATAGGGGTCGTAGTCGGAGCGATCCCACTCGATGGAGGAGTCCTCGTAGACGGTCTCCTCGAAGCGCTTTCCAGCGACGGCGGTAGTGGACACGTGGCTGTAGCGGCGCAGGCCACCGTTATCGGCGATCTCCCGGGCTAAACGGATGACAGACAGCGTGCCACGCAGGTTGGTGTTCACGCAGGCCTTCTCGGACTTTCGGTTCAGAGAAGCTGCGATATGCAGCACCGATTCCGTCTCCTTGACGAGGTTCTTCCGGGTGGCGGGATCGATGCCCAAGCCCGGCTTGTGCAGGTCTCCATACACAAAGTCCACCCGCGACAAGGCCTCCCAGTAGGCCTCGGCGCCCATGTGCAGCTGCAGAGACCGCCACAGCTTCGCCCGCGCAGCCTCGGCATCGGCGGCCCGAATCAGGATCGAGAACCGCTGATCTTGGCGGTTCAGGAGTTCATTGAGGACGTAGCCACCGAGATAGCCGGTGGCTCCAGTGATGAAGATGCTCATTTGCTTGCGGCTCGCTCCAGGAAGTCCGCGTGTAGCCTGAACGGCGGCGATGAGGGAACATCCATCTCGACCTTTTCGCCCTCCAGCAGCGGCATACACCACTTGCGAAGGCCTGGATACTCGACATCGACCCAGTAGTGACGCCAGTCGATCTCGGCGACCTCGAAGGCCCAGTCCCCGGCGACGCCCACCGCGAGAGCGTCGATGTTGTCGGTCCGGAAGTGGTAGTCATTGTCATGGATGAACGGTTGATACAGCTCCAGCATGTGCTCCACGCGCCGGAGCTGACGCTGCTGGACCTTGGCGCGATCCTTGAGATCGGTGACGACTCGCTCGACGGCGTCTCCAATGAACTCGTCGACGACGGGCGGGAGGTGCTCGGCGCGGTCGAAGAGGGAGAGCTTGTCGCGAACAGTCTGCATCCAAGGCCCAAAACTCGTCGGCGCAAAGATGCCCTGATCGTCCAGGGCGACCGGCACCGGATCGAGCTGCTTGATGACCGTGCGCTGCCAGGCGTCTCCCCCACCCTTTCTCGTCCAGCGACGCATGGCGAGGCCGGTGAGCTCGACCGTACGGCCCAGGGTGAGCGGATTGCAGCTCGAGGACGCCAAGTGGTACACGCGCTCGGCTCGACCGTGCACAGCGGCGGCGAGGATGAGGGTCATGCCCCGG